>Ga0208198_1001738_pt1 | contig 18075 bp, 15 predicted proteins | sample AD_JPNTR2_MetaG_FD_184446 | JGI IMG/M metagenome (GOLD analysis project Ga0208198, IMG submission 184446) | Active sludge microbial communities of municipal wastewater-treating anaerobic digesters from Japan - AD_JPNTR2_MetaG (SPAdes) (version 2) | ecosystem: Engineered > Bioreactor > Anaerobic...
TTATTCTTGAAAATCCTCCAGGAGTATTAAAACCCCTGGAAGGCAGATATAGTATCAGCACGCTTTGCAAATTAAATGAAAGCACTATCGATTTGCATAATCTATCGATCACAATGCCTCAGAACAGAGGAAAAGTTACCGGCGACTGTGCCATATCTAAGAAGGGCAACTTTTCTATCCGCGGAGATGTTGTATTACATGCCTGTGATTTACTCTGGGTTTATGGGTGGAGCAGACATGATTTGGCTTCTATCCTTCCATACAGAATCTTCAGCGGTACCGTTTCAAATCTATTAATAACAACACACCAGGTTCAGGGCACAGCAACCGGAAGTTGTAAGCTTGCCAGCAATGCAATGATCTATATAACCAATGGATTTTGTAATGTTGACATCGATAAGAAAAAAGTTGCAATAGCAAATGTTAAAGGGAAGGTTGAAAATTCTACATTTGTTCTTAATCAATTGATTTTTAATTTTGATGGAGACATCCAATCCATCAAGGTTACCGATGCTGATATTAAACTCAGGGAGATAGCTCCATTATTGGGTAACATTGATATTAGCAGCATCAACGCAGACATCACAGGCAATGCCAGTTATACCGGTAAGATGATTGATGCAGATGTAACAGTATCAAATGTAACAATAGGCAAAAATGGTACAATACTTTCAATAAATGATAAAGTAACGTTAATTATAAAAAATAATCAGTGCAAAAAAGATGCAATCCCTGCTCAGGTCTACTCTATACCCTGTGTTCTTTCCATAGCTACGGTGGATACCTCATTTAAAAAATTTATAATTAATGCTGAGATCCAGGAACTAAATCTGAATGCCCCTGATATAACAAATATACCGGGCACAGGAAAATCTAAAAAAGAAATTGCCATACCGGTGGAACTCTCGGGTAAAATTACCATTCATACATTAATAAAGGACAAGCTTGCTATTAACAATATAAACTGCAGTTACATCATGTCCAGAAATATTATTTCCATTTCTTCGTTTACTGCAAAAATCTTTGGTGGCGATATAGCTGGAAGAAGTATCATTACGCTACACCCTGAAAATCCTCAGATAAATCTGGTAGCAACGTTCAATACTATACGGCTGCAAAATATCAGTTCATATGTTGAAAAATATGAAAATCGCCTGTTTGGGAATGCATCAGGACAATTACAGGTAACTATCGTACCAAAAGAGCCGTTGCTGGACAGAATTATTGGAAAGATTGAATTTACCATTGATAATGGAAAATTAGCAAACACAGGTCTGCAAAATGGACTAAGCATATGGCTTGCAGATTTAAAATACAAACTGAGCAACCTTGAATTTCAGAAAATATATGGCAACTTCCATCTTAATGGCCCGGCTATTACCATCAACTCATTTATATTCAACGCACCTGCAATACGGATAAAGCTTAATGGGAAATACCATCGCCATGATGAAAGTGATATTGATATTGCACTGGAATTCAGCTCGCAATTTATACAGGATCTTCCCAATCCCACGCTATTACAATTGGCTAAATATAAAAAAGGAAGATGGTACATTATACCATTTAAAGCTAAAGGCACCGATATCCTGAATGGGAAAAATATAAAACAGGTGCAATAATCTATTGTGCAATTTCAGCTTTAATCTTAGCCATCAAACCACCCCTGGCAATGATGTCCTGCATAAATGGTGGAAATGGTTTTGCCGTATACTCTTTATTTTTAGTAATATTTTTAATTATTCCAGAGTCAAAATCTATAGCAATTTCATCGCCCTGTTCAATATCGACAGAAGCTTCCTCCGATTCAATGATGGGAAGTCCTATGTTAATGCTGTTGCGATAAAATATCCGCGCAAATGAATGAGCTATCACACATGAAATCTTTGCTGCCTTAATAGCAATGGGAGCGTGCTCACGTGACGAACCGCATCCAAAATTTTTCCCGGCAACAATGATATCACCTGCTTGTGCCTTTTTCATAAAGTCAGGATCAGCGTCTTCCATGCAATGGAGTGCCAGTTCGCCTGGATCTGATGTATTTAAATATCGGGCTGGTATAATCTCATCAGTATTTATATCATTGCCAAACTTCCATGCTCTACCATGTGCCTTCATAGTGTACCTCGTTTACCATGTAGTAATGTTAGTCAACGCAATTCATCGGGATGAACAATCTTCCCTGATATTGCTGATGCTGCAGCAACAGCAGGACCTGCCAGGTAAACCTCACTTTTTGGATGTCCCATCCTGCCAACAAAATTTCTATTGGTTGTTGCAACACAGCGTTCACCTTCGGCTAAGATTCCCATGTGCCCACCCAAACATGGCCCGCATGTTGGCAGGGAAACCGCAGCTTCCGCTTCAATAAATATATCAATCAGCCCCTCTTGAAGAGCTTTTTTATATACTTCCTGTGTTGCTGGTATTATAAGCAAACGCACATGTTTATGAACTTTATGACCCTTTAATATCTTTGCAGCAATACGTAAATCTTCAATGCGACCGTTGGTACACGAACCTATGACCACCTGATCAATGGGTATATGTGCTTCACGTGCTGGCTTTGTATTTTCAGGAAGATGAGGAAATGCGACGGTAGGTTCGATAGTTGCCGCATCATATTCCCTCACCTCGGCATAGTGTGCATTGTCGTCACTATAATACAGCGTATAGGGAAGGTTTGTACGACTTTTGATGTATTCCACTGTTTTACCGTCTGGAGCAAATATACCGTTTTTTGCACCAGCTTCAATTGCCATGTTAGCCATGGTCATCCTGCCTTCCATAGAGAGCTTTGCAATAGTATCACCAACAAATTCCATTGAACGGTACAATGCCCCATCAACGCCCACATCACCGATGATATGCAGGATGACATCTTTAGCCGATACATAGGGCTGCAATATACCGTGTACAATGAACTTTATTGACTCAGGGACTTTAAACCATGTTTTACCGGTAGCCATAGCTGCTGCCATATCAGTGGAGCCAACACCCGTAGAAAAAGCACCAAAAGCTCCATAGGTGCATGTATGCGAATCAGCACCAATAATACACATCCCCGGACGGACCAATCCCAATTCGGGCAATAAAGCATGTTCAACACCCACCCGTCCAACATCATAAAAATGGGTAATAGCAAATTTATGTGCAAAATCACGCAGTATTTTAACCTGCTCTGCAGATTTAATATCCTTGTTAGGAGTAAAATGATCCGGGATCAGAGCAATCTTTTCATTATTAAATACTGTATTAATCCCTAATTCTTCAAATTCCTTTATCGCAATAGGTGCTGTAATATCATTCCCCAGCAGTAAATCTACTCTGGCTTCAATCAATTCACCTGGTTCAACAAACTCCTTCCCTGCATGTGCAGCTAATATTTTTTCTGTAATTGTCATGCCCATACTATCATCCCCAACGTGGTTAAAGTAACATACTATACCAACATATACTTTACATTATGAGAATTGTATCATTCTTTTATATATTTTCATTTTTTTTATATACGATGATGCAATTCTATAGATAGCTATACATTCTGCATGAATTTCCGTTCAAAATCTTCTTTTGAATTTATTGTAAAAAATTTATCCAGTCGGGATGTCTTGAGGATTGAAACAATAGAAGGTGCCACATTAAATAGTGTAAAGTTTATTTTTTTGTTTGATGCACTGTTCATAAATTTAACAAGAGTGCCTAATGCTGAAGAGTCTATGAATTTGAGATCTTTACAATTAAATCCTATAACAGATGGCTTTTTCTTTACTGCTTCATTCCATGCTGTTTCAACCATGCGTATGACGTCGATATCAAACTCTCCTTCAAGATCGATTATAACTACATCAGCTAATTGGTTGACCTTAATATTTAGCATTGCCAATCTCCTCTGTAAATAGAATTGTTAACCTCACCCCCGTCCCCTCTCCTTCGCAAGGCGAGGGGAGTTTTCGCACCAGTGAGATTCCGGGCTTGACCGGGAATTTCAATAATTAACTGAGATCATGAAACTATTGAGGCATCCATGCTATCATATAGAAACGACTATCGCAAGTAAATTTTTAAAACAATTACTAAAAAAGAATTTACATATGGATACGATGGTTGTAATATAATCGTTGCCTTGATACTATACTCAAACATACTGATGCACTGCACATTTTAAAATAAAAGGTAAAAACCATGAGGTTTGCATCATTGCTCAGAGCATTATCATTGGTTTTAAGGATTGCTTCAAAACGTAATAAGGCTTTTCAGCATTATATTGGCAATGTGAATATAAAAATAGCAATCAAGACAAAGGATAACAAAGGGCGTACCTTCCTATTTAACAGGGGCAGGGTTTCGTCTTCGCGCTCACTAAAGGAGTATGATGCTGCACTGGTATTTTCTAATCCAGTGATAGCATACAAAGTATTAAAAGAAGGTACGCAGGAGGCTTCGTTTTATGCTGCTGCAACGGGAAATTTATATATTGAGGGCATGGCATTTTTTATCCAGTGGTTCAATGATGCAGTAACTATCGCCATGAAAAAAAAATAACGGGAGGGAGTATGTCAATAAATGGAGGACATTTAATTGGCAGCTATTTATCCAGACGAGGTGTGCAATGTGTATTTGGTATATCAGGTGGTCATATCGAATCACTTCTGGATGGATTGCAACACTATACCATACAAACCATTGACGTACGCCATGAACAGGCTGCGGTTATGATGGCGCATGCCATGGCAGTTTATACGGGTAAACCAGGCGTATGTTTCCTTACTGCAGGACCTGGTTTTACCAATGGTATCACAGGGATTGCCAATGCATGTTTGGATAACGCACCGGTTGTGGTGTTGTGCGGTAGACATCCTCTGCGTGACGATCATAAAGGCGCTCTGCAGGAGATGAATCAGATTGATGTTGTAAAACCTCTAGTAAAATGGTGTGCCACCTGTTACGACACAAGGCGTATTCCTGAATATTTAGATATGGCATTTCGGTATGCTCTGTGTGGAAGGCCTGGCCCTGTTTTTTTAGAACTACCACCTGATATTTTAAACGTTGCAGTAGAAGATTTTGAATTTCATCCTACCACTGATATATTTAAGGTTACTCCTGATTCAGAAAATTTATATAAAGCAGCAGAGATCATCAATAGCGCCAGGAAGCCTCTTTTTATTGGAGGAAGCGGGTTAGGATATAGCAACTGTCCATTAGAATTACAGGCTTTTATAGAAAAAACAGGTATTCCCTTTATGTTGCTCAATGGAGGGCGCGGGGTTCTTCCTGATAACCACCCTCTGTCTATCTGGAATATTGGCAATGTCGGGTTGTCAATGACCTTATCACAGGCTGATGTACTTGTTGCAGCCGGCATTCGTTTTAACTGGCTGTTCCAATCGGGAGCTGTAATACCGCCAGGAGCAAAGGTTGTACGCATTGATATTGAACCAACCGAGATTAACCGCAACAGGAAAGCTGATGCAGGACTTTTTGGTGATGCGGGCACTACCCTTAAAGCTTTGTTGCCACTGGTAGAGCAAAAAAATCATAACGAGTGGTTAACCATGCTTACCAATGCCGGGTATGCTTTTATTGATAGTGAGATTAAATTGCGGCAGTTACCCTCTGAACCAATTCATCCGATACGGCTGGTTGCCAGAGCACAGGAAGTGTTTGGTACAGATGCACTGTATGTGATTGATGGTGGCGACACATCCTATTTTGGATTGGTAGGATTTCAGTCAAAACATAAAGCCGGCGTTATTTCACAATCCGCAGGGCTGTTAGGTTGTTTAGGAGCAGGCATTCCTTTTGCTATTGCCGCAAAACTTGTTCATCCCGATAAACAGGTTGTGGTATTAACAGGCGATGGTTCATTTGGATTCAACGGTTTTGAATTTGATACAGCAGTACGTCACAATATACCATTTGTTTGTATTGTAAATAATGACTGCGCATGGGGAATGATAAAACATAGCCAGGAGCTTTCTATTGGGAAAGAGCGGGTTACCTGCGCAGAGTTAGGCTTACGCCGATATGAAAAGGTGGTTGATGGCATGGGTGGTCACGGCGAATTTGTTGATAGCGACAGTGATATTATACCTGCACTTACCCGTGCAAAAGATTCCGGGAAACCGGCATGTGTCAATGTGTTAACTGACCCAACAGTAACAAGTCCGGCAACACCGTTATTTTACCAATCTTTAAAATTTGAATAACACCATGTAATTGAAGCAGTAGTTATATATAACAGTTTTATCATCTGTTTGATTTGACAGTTAAAAATGAAACGTTGCACATAAACGATAGTGATAGTATGATATATCTTAATAGCATAGATAGAGAATTGTTGTTTGACAAAAGATTTTTATTAATGAATATATACGCTATGAGTTAAACAAAGACACTATAGATAGTGTAGTGTTAATATGTTTTAGCTGTTTTATAACGCAATATAAAGAAAACAATAGAGTATAAATAAAATGTTAAGGAGGGAGATAAAGTGAATGTAATAGTATCGTTTTCACCATTGCCCCCAGAATTTATTGTCAACATTCTCAATAGCCATGGCATTACAGATATTGAAGTTATTAATGTCCATGATAAACCTAAAGATGATATCCTAATGGATGTCAGTCGTGCTGATATAATCATTGGTGATTATACATTTAAGCACTCCATTGACCGCGAAATGATAGCAGCAATGAAAAAAGTTAAACTAATACAACAACCAAGTGCCGGGTATCAGCATATTGACATAATGGCTTGTAAAGAAGCGCAAATCAGTGTTGCAAATACTGCTGGAGCAAACGCTATTTCGGTAGCAGAATATACAATCCTTGCTGCATTGTGTTTGTTAAAAAATATTTTCTTTGCATCACGTACAACAGCAAAGGGCGAATGGCAGCAAATGCAAATACGACCTGTTGAACTTTATGGGAAAACATGGGGTATTGTTGGCATGGGACGTATTGGAAAATTATTAGCCCAACGCCTTACTGTGTTTGGTGTTACTATTCTATATTATGATCCATGGAGGTTGTCATCAGAAGCAGAGCAATTGATGAGCGTTACCTATGTTCCTTTCTATGAATTAATAAAGACTTCTGATATTATTAGCTTGCATTGTCCTCTTACAGAAGAAACTAAAGGACTTCTGGGCAAAGAAGAATTATCCGCAATGAAATCATCTGCAATAATTATCAATGTAGCTCGTGGCGAGATTATTGACGAGAATGCACTTGCCGATGCATTGAAAGAAGGGAGAATAGCAGGTGCTGCGCTTGATGTTTTCAGCGATGAACCAATCAATTCAAATAACCCTTTGTTAAAAGTAAATAGCGACAGGTTACTTCTTACTCCTCATGTCGCGGGGGTTAGTATCGAATCACAAATGAGAATTATTAATCTAACGATTGAGAATATTATTGCGGTTATATCAGGCAGAGAACCCGTTAATATAATAGTGTAGAAAAGTGCTTCATAACTATAGGTAAATCAGGTTTAATCAAGGTAAAAATCGTGAAGGCACAACAATTCAATGCAACCATACCTCAGCGGATGGCTCTTACAGTGGACGGTTGGTTCTTCTGCTACGTTTTCTTTGGCCATGGATATAACCCGGGTAAGTTTCACCATAAGTTCGATTGGCATAACCAACACATTAGCATTTTACCCCACACCGCTCTGGCTAAAGCTTTTATGGTTAAAGGGGTTTATGGATACGGTTATGTAAACAATAATAAAAAGAACATATATATATGACATGGCGATAGCTCTTATGAAGAAAATGCCTGATATTGATACTATGGGACCTCATATATTGAGCATTGAACAGTACAAAGTAATGGTTGAGGAAATACAAAAAAAGATTGCATCGATCATTTAAAACAGCAGTAGAATTTTACGATACAATGACCATAGTACAGTCAATCATTACTTCGTGGGCATTAAAGCGGTGCTTAATCATCCACTCATTTTTTGCTTTCAGTATCCATGCATCAATGTCATCAAGCAGTAGTGCAGAAGGTACGGCCTCTTCCTGGACAGATGAACGGATGATGTTCATAATGTCATCCATATGTTCACTATCGTATAGCACCACACCTTTTTTATCAAAAAGAACAGGGTAGTACCTATTGTTGCATTTGAATAAAATATACAAAACCTTATCCTGTTTTAATTGAGATTGCTTTATACTCCGAATGCCCATGGGTAAAGTTAATATGTCACGTTTAAGCTTTGTATCGATCATGGCAATATCATCAATGAAGCTTGATGTATGGAGCTTATCAGCGGTTTCAATAAATTGCAATACCTCATCCAGATTGAGATCATGATCGCCAAACAGTGCAATGGACTTGGCTAAATTTATCATTTCATAATCATTGCCCTGCTCAGTAACAAGCACCGGGATTTCGGCAAATGAGCTTATATCCCTATTGCGTGAAATAAGCCTTCCTTTCCAGCGTGAAGCATGGTACACAGTATCATCCTCCATAGTAGAAGGTATAAAGTTATACACATAAACATCACGAGGTTGAAACCATGGACGTAAAATACGCCCCATACGCTGTGCCAGAGTCAATACGGTCCATGGCATATCAAAATTAATAAGCACTCGTGCATCCTGAAAATTAAATCCCTCAGACATGGCACCTGTTGCCACAAGCACCTGTATCTCATCATCATTGCAATTAATATCTTCATCTAAATAATCTGCTCTGTTTGCCCGTGGTGCAAAACGTTTTACCATTGATTCCACCTTTGCAGGATCGACATCCACTGTTGTTTCAACTTTGAGTTGTGGTAGTATCTTGTTTAATGAATCTTTTATATAGCGAGCAGTTTCACGGTAATGGCAGAATATAACAACCTTTTCGCTGGCAAACTGCTGTAATATAGCAAGCAGTTGTTTTATTTTTTCATCATTATACCCAAAATAATTTTGCAAAACTTTACGCTGTTCTATTGCAAACTCAGTGAGCGCCTGCTGATTATGGAATCTAACCTTTTCAAATCCCCCCTCATACGAAAGCTTTGATAAAAGCTCATCCATCTGCTTCAATGATGAGCACCCCTGATGGACAACAAATGCCTCCCACAGCGGGGCCCTGTTGCCAGCATCATTTGTAAAGAGCAATGCCTCTTCATCAGATTGTCTGTGATAGAGCAAGGTGCTCTGCAAAAGATTGTGCAAAATAACATCACACTGATTGGAATATTCAATATTCTGGAAATGAAGCTTTTGAGGGAAATACCTTTTTTCATTATTTAAAAACAGTACATAGCGATTGCCGTTTTCATCCAGCGAGCTATAATACTTTACCACCGTGGGGGATGTTAACACCACAACAGGCGGCAGTGTGGAAAGCTCGGCAGCAGATTTTACCTCCCATTGTTTTTTATTAACATCAAAGAGCGATGCATCTTCTTTGAAGGGCAACAGCATAAGCTGTGCATTGATATCATCCACCCCCGTACTATAGGGTGTTGCCGTCATAAGTAATATGGTTGCCTTATTTTTATTTACTGCATCCTTGATACGCTGGTGCGATAGCCGTACATTGGCGGTTGAACCAATGTTACGCATATGATGGCTTTCATCTAAAATTATGAGAGTTTTATCATCTATGTGCGATAGTTCACTTAGAAGATGTGCAACATCCATGGATTTTTTAAAATCTTCAACAGATAAAATGTAGTATGAAAATTCTTCACTGGATATTCTCGCTGCCCGTAATATTTTGTGCCACATATTTTTTAACCCTGCAGGGCACAATACCAGCGCAGAATTAATACTTCCATTCATCCGCATATAGGCGGAAATATGAGCAGCCATAACCGTTTTCCCCAGTCCGGTTGAGGCTACAAGCATAGCACCCCGGTGCTCATCGACAGTTCTGACAATACGGGATACTATAGGCCTTTGATATCCTGTTAACGGTGGGAGTTTAAGATTACCAATAAGCTCCTCTTCAGGTATTTGATATAATAACAGCAATGACCGTATATAAATTTGATAGGGACTATATAAAGCTAATAATTCTTCTAACTTTTGCAATAGTTCTTCTGCAATGGATTCAGCTTCTTCAAAATACTCATCAAATTTCTTAACAAAATATTCTACATCGTCACTGCTGGTCACCACTATACCCGCTTCGCGACTTTGCACCAATCCATGGTAGGTTAAATTAGCCGATGTTACCACAACACTGCTGCGATCAGCAACGTACAGTTTGGCATGCTGGTAAAGAAACTTTGGAGCCAATGATGTATAGGTTGGACATGACTGCTTGCTAAGATTAATAGTAAAATAATGGTTTTGTATTGCATGCAAAAGTTCCTGTAAAAATTGTGTTTTATTTTCAATATCTGCTGAGGATAAATCCTCAATGAATTGATTTACTATCTGCTCAATCTTTTCCTCTGACCTTTCATCCCTGCCTAACAGCAATCGTACTTCTTTATTTTGCAATGTAGTCCTCAACAGGTTATATCCGGTTGGTTCAAAATATGCAGTTGCTATACGTATGACGGTAGCATCACGCAATGCATGCTGTATGCATGTAAGGGCCAATCCTCCTGTACCAAAGAAACGATGTAATGCTGTAGTTTTACTGGTGCTATCGCTCATAATAATGACAGGTACATGCAGTAAGTATTTTTCAACAAATATTTTTATTAATTTTTTTTACAGTAAAAAATATAATCTTCCCCATAATAGTACATGTATAACGCTCAATGGTAGGCAAGCAACCTGCAAAGCCTGCATTTACGATGGTTTGCTGTGCATTGTTGCATGTTAAAGACTTGACATAAAGAACAACAATCGATAAAAAGTAATGCAGGAAGATTGATTTAAAAAGTTTACATACCATCATACCAAGAAGGAGGGCGCATGAATGCAGCATTAAACAGGGAACAGGTTGACCTTGATGCCACTATTAAATTGCAGAGGAAATTTTTTCTTGATCAAAAAACAAAGGATATTGGATTCAGAATAGAGAGCCTCAAAAAATTGAAAAAAGCCATCATAAAGTACGAGGATGCTATCTACGATGCACTGAAAAAGGACCTTAACAAGTCAAAATTTGAGGCTTATACAACGGAGATTGGTTTTGTATTGGAGGAAATATCGTACCATTTAAAGCATCTTAAGAAATGGGCAAAACCTACAAAAGTAAGGACAGACCTTGTCAATTTTTATTCACGAAGCTATATTGTGCACGAACCATTTGGTGTTGTTCTCATCATCGCGCCATGGAATTATCCATTTCAGTTACTCGTAGATCCGCTGATAGGCGCCATCTCGGCAGGCAACTGTGTTATGCTAAAACCAGCAAATTATTCCAAAAATGTAACGAATGTAATCGTAAACATGATGAATGAAACCTTTGACAGAGAATATATCAGCGTTTATACCGGAGGACGTGAGGCTATCCAGGAAATTCTCAATCATCGCTTTGATTATATTTTTTTCACGGGCAGTACATATCTAGGCAGAATTGTAATGGAAAAGGCATCGCGGTATCTCACCCCCGTTTCTCTGGAACTGGGCGGCAAAAGCCCCTGCATAGTAGAGGACGACGCGAATCTAGACGTTGCCGCACGGAGGATTGTCTTTGGCAAGTTGCTCAATGCCGGGCAAACCTGCATTGCTCCTGATTACTTATTTGTTAATTCCAGGATAAAAGAACAACTCATTGAAAAAATAAAAAAATGTATCATCCTTTCGTATGGCGACAATCCAAAGCTTAGCCCTGATTACGGGCGCATTATCAATGATGCGCAGTTTAAAAAACTAAAGGGGCTCATTGAAACCGGTAAAATTATTTTTGGCGGCCAGACCGATGAGCGGGAACGTTATATTGCCCCAACAATTATGGATAATGTTAAGCCTGATGACCCTATTATGCAAGAAGAGATATTTGGTCCTATATTTCCCATCATGGAATATAATAATCTTGATGAAGTTATCCATTTCATCAACAGCAGAGAAAAGCCTCTTGCTTTTTATTTTTTTACATCAAGCCGGAAAAAGGAAAAGATGGTCTTGTCCCAAACAACATCGGGAGGCGGCTGTATCAATGATACCATGGTACACCTGACAAATCCCCGCATGCCCTTTGGCGGCGTGGGGAACAGCGGCATGGGCGCCTACCATGGCAAATTTAGTTTTGATACCTTCAGTCACCATCGGTCTATACTGGCAAAGACAACGCTGTTTGATATTCCCCTGCGGTATCCTCCCTATAAGGATAAGCTGAAGTATGCAAAAATGGTTTTCAAGTAACAGCTTCGCTTTCGCTCTGGTCTCAGGCATGCGCTGTAACATTATCCAAATAATACATTATCGGGGGTAGTATGCTACGCCCCCATACTTCCAATTCGCATATATACATGTTCAATTTTTTCTGTTTTGGGATTGTTTATGGCAATGCCCCTCTAAGCTGTTGGTGTTGATTTTTATTTTTTTGGCGATAGTTACTGTATATTGGTTTATGCGTTGTTCAATGTAATTCCATTATACATCAACATTTCCTTATGCATACTTTCTTTTGTTGGGCGACAAAAGAAAGTATGCAAAGAAAAACGCCTTTCCCATTACTATAGTTACATCCTTTCCACGGCGGGTGCACAACGGGCTTCCTCGCCTGCCTTGACAACGATGTCGTGTAGTGTTGTCTGCGGCAGGCTGCCCTATCTTGCACCCGCATCCTACTGCGCCGGGCTTCCCTGCCCGGCTGCCGTATGCTTCCAGTAGCCTTCCACGGATGGAAGGCGCACTCCGTTGCAGGCGAGCACACAGTCATGGAAATCTATCTCTATTTTATCCTGACAGAAATTCTCATTTACCATTGAAACTTTATGCCACCTTTTCTTTGAAAAACTCTAAAAATATCTTTGTTGCCCACTCTGTAACATTTACTCTTTTTTCTCCTCCTTTCGGATCATCAGCTTCGTTAGGTCTCCCATTCAATTGCGGTGAATCATGGTACTTAAACAATGATATACCTAAAAAATTCACATCTTTTGTTAAGTCATCTGTATGTGCATATACATCCTGTAATGGATGTATTCCTTCCCCTAATTCATCAAGCGCTGCATTATGAAATGCATCCGCTATCGTATTCTTCAACCATCCCATTATCCCTCCATCATCATTCCTGAATTTATTCGCCATCTTCTCATACCCTATAGCTTTATTCAAATGCCCAACTGCATACAGTATCCTTGAATCTATTCCTCCCGCATTAGTATTAAAATGATATCCCTGGTTACCCAAAATTGGCAAAAAGCTCAACCCGCTCCCTATACTATCAACATTATTACATACTGCCGCAATTCTGGTTGCATCTGCTTTACTAAACCCAACATCCTGTGCCCAACGCAATGTACCACCATATTTTTCGCTTTTATAATGTATCCTATCGTCCCACTGTCCGTCAGGGTCTATATACATTAGAGGATTATTGCTTGTGTAAACATACATCCATAAATTTGATGGTTTAAATACACCGCCTGCTGGCAGGTTATCATCGTGTTGTTTATCTGCTCTGGTCGTCCCAATTAATGAACTGATTTGTGACATCGGTTTTCACAGAAAACTGCTAAATCCTTTTCACCACTTTTAAATATATTTTATTTATGACCAATGATAACCCGAAAGCAATTAAGGAAACAATAAAACCAATTGAAAAATGAATTATTAACCATAAAAATCCAAGTGGATCGGAAAAAGTCGAATAGTCAAATTTTGACATCAGAGTTATCCAGCCTAAGAAATAAGCAATAATATATGTAAATAGAAAATATAAAAATCTTTCTCTTAAGGTGAAATTAAGCCTTATTGCTGAAAAATAGTAAATTACAATTATAATAAATAAAATTAAATCTCGTAAATAATCATAGTGAACAGGATTCAATTCAGTAAGATATTTATTCCAAATTAAAAAAAACGAACTCAAAATGAATAGAAATGATATAATAAAAAATAACTTATTTTCATTCATATTTTACCCTTTTGGTGGCAGTAAACTTTTTACTGGTGGTTCTGTTCTAAATTTAATCGCCTCACCTTTATTGTCTCGCATAAAGTTGTTAAATTGCGTGTTTGGTTCAGTAATTTCACCAAATATATCTTCAGCTGGTACCCCATAAACTTTTACATCATTATTTCTTGGTTTCTCTATTTTTAATCCACCAGCACTAATAATATCCGCTGCCAAATCCGCACAGTTTTGTTTGACTTCTCCATTTTTATTTTTTTCCGAGAAAGAGTAACCCCTATCAATATACTCATAACCGGCATTAACCATGTCAATGTCCTGTCCAACATTGGTCTCAACTCTATAACCTCTGTCATAATCATTAAGTCTTTCTTCGGAATTCATATTGGCGACAATGAAATCAGCGAGAGTTTTATAAGTTGCATGATTATGAGCAGCAGAGCCTATTCCATCTTTTGAAAAATAATGCCATCCATAATTATCATTACCGATTAAAACACCATTATGCCCATTCCCGGCAGCACCATACGATTTATTGAGCAATATAATATCATTCCCATCGGGGTCCACAAACTTTACTGGATTCAATCCGCCATAACAATATACGTTTATATTAATAGAATTATATACCCCTCCCATCCCGGGCAACTTTCCACTGGCGTCATTGAATATGTACCAGTAGAAATCATGTTCCGTGTCATAATCATTAGGTTTAGGTATATATTTCTCTAATGCCGGATCTGCCGATATCCACCTGCTTACCCGTGCATCGTAATACCTCGCTCCAAAGTAGTACAACCCAGTCTCCGTATCTAATTCTTTGCCGGTGAATTTATACGGCGTACTGTAGCCGTCTGATATTGCTTTATCCTCCACCCATGTTTCGCCGTAGGGCAGATACTCTATACGCTCGTGGTAGCTTCCCTGCTGGGTGGTCAGCACACTGCTTGAACCAAGATGGTCGCTTGCGTAAAAATAGGTTGCTGGTTGCTTTTCTTCGATATGTTTCACCACACTTGCCACCCGTGTGTTGCCTACAAAGATATGATTGCTCACTATTGGTGCTGTTGTTTGCGGTGCTCCGCTTTCTACATAGCCGGTGTCAATATAGATACTCTTCCCATACGGTCCATCCTTTACAATGCGCATCCCTTTTGCATCGTAGGCATAGCTGGTGGCTACACTGCTCCCGTTGGTGGTATCCACCGTCTTCGTTAAACGGTTATCGTCGTCCCATGAGAGGATGCGGTTAAACTGTTTTGCTGTGTCGTACACCGCTGTCAAGTTGCCATTGGCATCGTATTTTTTTACTCTTACTTTCTTTTGTTGGGCGACAAAAAAAAGTATGCAAAGAAAAACGCCTTTTTCATTGCTATAGATATATCCGTTCCACGGCGGGCGCACAACGGGCTTCCTCGCCTGCCTTGATAACGATGTCGCGTAGTGTTGTCTGCGGCAGGCTGCCCTATCATGCACTCGCATCCTAATGCGCCGGGCGTCCTTGCCCGGCTGCCGTATGCTTCCAGTAGCCTTCCACGGATGGAAGGCGCACTTAGCCATGGAAATCTATCTCTATTTTATCCTGACAGAAATTCTCATTTACCATTGAAACTTTATGACTATATCACTAATCTTAACTTAAATTTTCTCTAATTATAAAGTCTATGATTTTACTATTTTTATCATTCTTCAAAGATAATAATCTTCTTAACATATTTGTTTTCTCTTTTCCTATGTTAATGCCATCATCATAAAACACATTTGGGAAATCACAAACAGATTTATATAGATTCTGTAAATACTCTTCATTTCTGAATTCTTCTAATAAATAATTATTAATTTCAACCAAACATTCTATAATTACCTCAGGCTGCTTTATAAATATATCCCTACATATTTCATTTAAAGTCTCTTCGGTACAAATTTCTGAATACTGATACAATAATAAATAATTTCTTACTATCCTTTTTAAATTATAACCTTTTTTTTGTAGTTTATTTAGATCTTTTATTATTCTATCTGTTATATTAATTAACTCTGATTGATTTGTTTGATAACTTTTCTTCTTATCAGTTATTAACACTTTTATTACTCTTTCAATGTCTCTAATATCATTTCTATTATACTCATACTTTTTTAAAGAATTTTCATTAGTTATTTTTTCATTATCTTCATTTTTTTCTATGGAAGGTCTACAACTAATTAATAAGAACAATAGGCTTAATAGAAAAATTATTTTACAATATTTCATTTTTTATTCTCATTGAATAAATTTTTAAAGAAATTTTTTATATCATCAGTTCTTACTATTACTGCAATACCAGTATCGCCTTCTTTAAAGCTCGAAATAAATTTGTTGTAATAATTCCAAGTGCTGATATTTTTGGGATCATAATTCGATTCAGATTCTATGACAGCAGGAACAACCCAACAACCTGCACTCCCCGTTATACCTTTATTGCTTTCATTCATTTTATTCCCAACATGAACTCTTATTCCCGTTGCTATATTTTTTCCACCTTGTTTTGGATTTTGTTTTTGAGTTGGTACACTTAAATCATTATTTATTTTTAATGCTTTATGTTTATTAAAATAATTTGGCCCATGAGTAGATACTTTATATGTATATATACCAGTTTTAACAGCTGGATTACACCCTGTGTCAATATAGATGCTCTTCCCATACGGTCCATCCTTTATAATGCGCATCCCTTTTGCATCGTAGGCATAGCTTGTGGTGATGGTGTTTCCCTGTGCTGTGTCTACACTTTTGGTTAACCGGCTATCAGCCCAATATAAAACTATATTAAACTTATTTATCATAGTATTTTTTGTGCAAGATAAAATATTTGATTATTTAATTTTGTTATTGAATATATGATTATAATATAGCCTATTTAAATAGTTAGATATCTTTGGATAATAATAATTAAATAAATAGAGATAAATTAAAATTAGGCTTGATATACTTAAAAATATGCTATAGATGTAATTTTCAAAAATAACATGAAATATTACCAATACAATTAATACAATAATACAATAAAATGCATATAATATAAATTTATCGGTAATAAAAAGTATTTCTTTATTTTCACCTTCCACAACTATTATACGGTAATCAACCCAATATTCTTTAACTAAGATCTGATTTATAAAACTTTTTCTAAACAAATAGTATTTATTATGGTCTCCATAAATTCCCCTTTTTACATATTTAAAATTTTTATTAACTAGTCTATCAATTATTTCATTTATTGTTAATTCATTATTATTTATGCCTACCTTATAAATATTTCCATTAATAAAAGTTTTATATGAAAACATATATAATCCTAAGTTATGGTAAAAAAACATAATATAAAAAATAAATATTAATACTGCTAAAACATTAACAATAGTTTCCATAGCGTAATTTAATTTTTTACTTTTCTTTAAAAGATTTAAAAAAATCAATATATATTTTTAACATATTTGTCATACTTTTTTGCATCCCTTCTTTATTACCTAAAATATACGATAATTTAAATTTCATTTCTTCTTTCATTAAATTAAATTTGAAACCCATATATTTAGCGAATTCCATATAGTATGTTTTATTAGGCATTTTATTTGTTCCAACTGATAGTCCTGCCCCTATCCCACCACTAATGTTGATAACAAAATTCATATTACCATTATTATCAATTATGCCAAAACCGAAACCCCAATATCCTAAATCGCCTGAAATAAAAATTGTGTTTTTTGAATCTAGATATTCTTGATATGATCCTCGGGTTATAATATTTATATCAACACCTATATCTGCTCGTGTTCCTGCTGTCATACTTATATTATTAAATATTATAATGTTTCACACCAAATGAGAATTTTCAGCAGTCAAAGATAGAGAGTAATTTCGTGTGATGCAATTAGCTTCACGCCTCAACCTGCGTGCTTTGTTTACCTTCATTTCCCTTTCGGCATATATCTTCTCAGGACACCCTCGGTACCATTCGTATGGCACCATATATCCCAATGATTGGTGATAGCGCTCATAGTTATAGTAATAGCACGCTCTCTGCGTAGT
>Ga0208198_1001740_pt1 | contig 18070 bp, 13 predicted proteins | sample AD_JPNTR2_MetaG_FD_184446 | JGI IMG/M metagenome (GOLD analysis project Ga0208198, IMG submission 184446) | Active sludge microbial communities of municipal wastewater-treating anaerobic digesters from Japan - AD_JPNTR2_MetaG (SPAdes) (version 2) | ecosystem: Engineered > Bioreactor > Anaerobic...
AAGTCCTTGAGATAGTTCACCAGCGCGCCCACGGTGAAGTACGTCGGGTTGCACTGGCCGTTGTTGCCGTACTCCTTGCCCGCCTGGAAGTCGGCCTTGGTGGGCACGGGGATGTGGGCCAGCTTGTAGCCCAAGCCTTCGAGTCCGGCAAGGATGAGCGAGTCATGGCGCATGGTCAGACCGCCGAACAGGATGGTGACCTGTTCGCGTTCCTGGCGCGTGAAGGGCCGCTCGACCGGCCGCTTGAAATGAGCGATGGGTTGGACGTTCAAACCCGCCTCGGCGAGCAGCCGCGCGCGTTCGGCGGCAATCAGGGCCGTGACGTCGCGCTCCATCGGTCGGCCCGGCACGGGCCCGGGCGAAGGCGACACGATTTCCAGAGCGATGTCGCGGCGAGTCAACGCCGCCGGTCGTTCGGTCACGCTGATAGACATGCTTGTGCACCTCGCTTCGGGAAGCGTTCGGCCGGCGCGCAGGGATAGCGCCTCGCCGATACGCGGTCCACGGAAAAACGACATTGGGGCGAGCGTCGCACTCGCCCGGCGCATGCAGAATTGCATGCCCCCGACAGGTCCGCAGGTCAGTCCCGGGCAGCCGCACCGCCTGATACGCTTTTTCTATCGAATCTGTGAATCTCGGGGACGGGGGTCTCACCCATGGCAGGTGGGCAGGATGCCCGCTCCCCGAAACGCGCCGGAATCCGGCGGCCGACCGCGCCACTAGTGAACACTAACTTGCGAACGCCGAAAATATACTCCCGCTCATTCGTCGCGACCAGTGAAATATGAAAAGATTCAAAGAATTCATCAATTCGCCGGATAACCGGCGCCCGCCGGCGACACCGATCATTCGGGACGCGGCGCCACAGGCGGGAGAGCAGGAGCGAAACGGAGATGAGCGACGGCCGAGGAAGCCCCGGGCGTTCCGATTTTGCTCGCTGGCAGCCCGCGCGACTACGGTTTAGGATTCAACAGTGTTTCAAATTCGCACACTGATGGGAGTTCATCATGAAAGCGATGGTGCTTTACGATATCGCGCCGATCGAAACCTCGCCGCTGCGCTACGAGTCCGTGCCGGATCCCGTGCCGGCCGCGGGCGAGGTTCGGCTCAAGGTGAGTTGCTGCGCCATCTGCCGGACGGATCTGCACGTGATCGAGGGTGAACTGCCTCGGCAGCGGCTGCCCATTATCCCCGGCCACCAGGTCGTGGGCACGGTCGATGCGCTCGGCCCGGGTTGCCGTCGGCTGCAGATCGGAACGCGCGTGGGCGTGGCTTGGTTGCGACACACTTGCGGCGCATGCCCCTACTGCCTGCGTGGCCGTGAGAACTTGTGCGAGTCTTCGCGATTCACCGGCTACCACGAGTCGGGCGGCTACGCGGAGTACGCCGTGGTGCCCGAAGACTTCGCCTATCGCATCCCCGATAACTTCGACGACCTGTCGGCCGCCCCATTGCTGTGCGCGGGCATCATCGGGTACCGGGCGCTGCAGCGCAGCAACCTGCAGCCCGGCGACAAACTCGCGCTGTACGGCTTCGGATCGTCCGCCCACGTTGTCCTGCAGATCGCCTTGCACCGCGGCTGCGAGGTCTACGTAGTGACACGCGGGGAAAACCATCGGCAGTTGGCCCGGGACATGGGTGCGGCGTGGGTCGGCGAACGGGCCGAGGATATGCCTGTATTGGCCGACAGTGCGATCATCTTCGCGCCGGCCGGCGAACTGATCCCGCCCGCGCTGAGGAAGCTTGAAAAAGGTGGCACACTGGCTTTGGCCGGCATCTACATGTCCGACGTGCCGGCGATGGATTACGAGCATCACCTGTTCCACGAGAAGAACATCCGCTCGGTAACCGCCAACACCCGCGCCGACGGCCGCGACCTGCTCGCCGAAGCCGCCGCCATCCCCATCCGCCCGCACATAACCACCTATCCGCTTCATGACGCCAACCGCGCGCTACAAGACCTCAAGGCCGACCGTATCGCCGGCACCGGCGTGCTGGTGATGAGGCCTGAGGCTTGAGACCTGAGACTTGAGTGAGACCTGAGGATTGAAGGTCGGTCAGGTATCAGCCCGGAGCGAATGGATCAGGCCCGTCAATGTCCGGGCGCTTTCCTGATACTGGGCATTGACACGCTGCGCGACTTCGGGACCCCAAAACTCGAGACGAGTGGCCAAGTCGATGTGGTATCCCAATGCCCGAAGCGAACCGAGGGAAATATCGAGAAAATGAAGGTAATCGCGCTCGGTACTTCGAGCGCAACCTTCGACAATATTGCCCGCCGCTGACACTGCAGCGCGGTGGATCTGCGATGTGAGTCCGAACACCTCCTCGCGTGGAAAACACCGCGTCTCCTGGTAGATCATGAATGCGAGCGCGTCGATATGCTGAAAAGCCTTGAGCTTCCGGTGATCTCGCGTATCATTCTCCCTTCCCGCTTGAACAAGAAGCCTCAGGTCTCAAGCCTCAAGTCTATTCAAGCAATTCGTAATAGCAGTTGCGTTTGCGGGGGCGGAAGCCGGCGTCGGTGATGAGATGGCGGATTTGTGATTCGGTGAGGCAATAGGTGGTACCGGCGGCAGAGACGACATTCTCTTCCATCATGACCGAGCCCATGTCGTTGGCGCCGAAGAACAGGGCGAGCTGACCGATCTTGGGTCCCTGCGTGACCCAACTGGACTGGATGTTATGCACGTTGTCGAGGAACAGCCGGGCGATGGCCAGCGTGCGCAGGTACTCGTGGGCGCCGGCGAGGCACAGATGCTTGCCATCGGGCTCGTCGGTGCAATCCGCAGGGCGCTGCGGAACGCGGCCCAGGGCCGTACCGTCAGGTTGAAACGTCCAGCAGATGAACGCGGTAAAGCCGCCGGTTTCATCCTGGAGGTCGCGAATTCGTCGCAGGTGTTCGATGCGTTCGGGCAGCGTCTCGATATGGCCGAACATCATGGTGATGCTCGTGCGCATGCCAATCAGGTGCGCTTGCCGCATGACTTCGAGGTACTCGTCGGTGCGGGTCTTGCCGCGGCTGATCTTGTCGCGCACGCGATCGACGAGGATCTCGGCTCCACCGCCGGGGATGGTGTCCAGACCCGCATCGCGCAGACGCAGGAGCACGTCGCGGATGGACATGCCGAACACCTTGTGGAAGGCGAAGATCTCCGGCGGGCTGAACGCGTGCACGTGGATGCCGGGATACTCGCGTTTGATGAACCGCAACAGGTCGAGGTACCAATCGAAGCCGAGAATTTCGGGGGGAACCAATCCGCCCTGCATGAGCACCTGCGTGCCGCCGATGGCAATCAGTTCCTCGATCTTCCTGCCGATGGCCTCGAAGCTCAGGACGTAACCTTCAGGCCCGCGTTTCTTCGCGCCGCCGGGCGATCCGTCGGGGGTCGCCCGTGGCGGATCCGCTTTGAAATTGCAGAAGATGCACTTGGCCGTGCACCAGTTGGCGTAGTTGATGTTGCGATCGACGACGTACGTGCGGTCGGGCTCGGGGTGCAGCCGCTGTGTGACGGCATGGGCCATCCGGCCGAGCTCGTGGATGGAGGCCGTGCGGTACAGCTCCAGCGCCTCGGCCTCGCTGAGGCGAGACGGTGTACCTGGCCGCAATTCGGAATCAGGTGTCCGTAGTTGGGTCATGGGTCCGTTTGTCAGTTCCCCTCGCGGAACGATCGCTTCAAGGCATTCCGGCCCGAGAGCGAACGTCTCACCCGCGCCAGGCGTGCCGCATTCAAGCCCCCCTGCTCGAGCCGGGCGATATCAGACCCGCTTCGGTCACCAGCTCGATGTAACGGTTCATGCCGGCCAGGGCCGCCGGCGTGAGCTTGAACATCAAGGCTCGGGTCAAATATTCGACAGCCAGCGCGGTGGGCCAGTCCCGCTTGGGGCCGTACTCCGCACCGATCTCGGCGGCTCGCGCCGTGCCCTGATCGCGCGCGGTCTCCAGAATCCGCGCGATCTCTGCAGCGCTGCGTCTGCCCGTAGCCGCTTCGTTTTCCCGGTCCTTTCGCCTCGCCCATACCGCGAAAACAAATGGCAGGCCCGTCCACTTCTTCCACGCGTCACCCAGATCCACGTGGTAATCGAACCACAGCATCGGCGTGGTGGCCACCTTGTCGCCGATGAGGAGCACCGATTCGCGGTTCCGGAGATCCTCGGCGGGCCCGGCAGGCTCGATCCGCAACGGCCGGCGATACACGTGCTTCCAGATCAGCCGGGCCAGCGCGACCGACGTGTGCGAGTCGGGATCGACGTGCAGCACCTCCATTCGGTCGGGCGGCACTTTCGAAAACACGCGGACGGTCAACGTCCGCCCGTCCGAGGCAATGCACGAGTCCGACACGCGCTCCCATTTGTCCGCGTTTCGCGCCAAGTCGATGACCGGGATCAGAGCCGCATCCACCCGCCCTTCCGCGAGCAAGCCGGGCAACGCCGAGGGTACGGCATATTGCAGCTCGACGCGTGGGTCATCATCCAGACCACAAACCAGCGGGCGCGTGTTGAGAAAGGAAACCGCCCCCAAACGGGCGACTGTGTCATCGTTTGTGAAACCCGGTGTCATCCGGATGATTATACGCAAAACCCGGGGATTGGAACCCCCGGGTCGCGTGTTTCACGTTTTCAGAAACCTTGTCAAGCCGGCGCGGTCTGCGAAGCGGCCGTCACCTCACCGACCGACTTGTACTTGGACAGCGTCAGCCGGAACGCGTCCCGCAGCTTGCGGGTGCGAGCATTATCACGTGGCGAGAAGCCGAAGCGGGCCTCGTCCTTGGGCAGTTGGATCTTGGCCATGCGCTTCCAGCCCTTGTTCATACCATGGATGAACATCGCGCTGGTCAGGCTGCGGGTCATCCACAGCGTGCGCAGCGTCCGCAGCCAGACCCATGACGTATTGGCGGCCGCGTGCCGCAACTCGTAGATGACCTCGTCCAGCTTCTGAGCCGTAATCTTCTTGGGGTGGTAGACCGTCTCGACAAACGTGTAGCGCTCCCAGTCCTCCGGATAGTTTGTGGCGAAGATCCGCCCTTCCTCCATGAACTTCTCGTACATCCGCGTGCCGGGCAGCGGCGTCAGGTTGGTGATCTGGATGGTATCGATGCCGAGCTTGACCGCCTGCACAGCGGTCTCGGCAACCGTCTCCTCGTCGTCCTGATCGGCCCCGATGATGAACGCGCCGAACACGCTGATGCCGGCCCGATGGAAGCCGTCCACCAGTTCCTTGTAGCGGTCCAGGTTGTTGCGGTTGATGCCCTTGTGGTAGTCCTGCAGACTCTCGCGATTGAACGTTTCGAAGCCGATGAGCATGCCGCGGCAGCCGGCCTTGTAAGCCAGGCGCAGACCTTCCTCATCCTCGCCCATGTTGATGGTGGTCTGGCTGAACCAGAGCTTCTTCTTGCCGCGCTTGATGATCTGACGCAACAGCTCCTTGGCCCACTCGGCATGTTTGGGGCCCACGCCGAAGAAGTTGTCATCCACCACGAACACGAACGGTCTGACGGTGCTGTTCCACTCCTCGATGATCTCGTCGATGTTGCGGCGGCGAATGGGAGCGCCGTTGAACTTGGTCACGCTGCAGTACTCGCAGCCGACCGGGCAGCCGCGCGAGGTCTGGATGCTCGCCACGTCATAGCGGCCGTTGATGGGCTGCAGGTGCTGGGCGGCCCGGCCCACGCCCGGCCGGTCGAGATCCGCCAGACGCCCCGTGTAGCGCGGCTTGAGCTCCCCGCGGGCGGCGTCGGTGACGATCTCCGGCCAGATGTCGTCGCACTCGCCCACCGCCACCGAATCGACATACCGGGCGCACTCGTCGGGAAGCGCCGAAGCGTGCGGCCCGCCCATGATGATCGGAATGCCTTCATTACGACACTGGGCGGCAATCTCGTAAGCGCGGGTAGCGCCGCTCGAGTAGCTGGTCAGTCCCACCAGGTCGAACCGTCCGCGGCGGATCAGCGAATCTGAAGCGTCGAACCCGAAGATCTCGTCGATGATCTCGACGGTGTGCGGCGGCGGCGTCAACTGGGCCAGAACCTGCAGTCCGAGCTGCGGGATCTTGCTCCCGATCGTGTGGTATCCCTGGCAGCGGCGGGCCACCGGATTAATCAATGCAATACGCATGAACAAGAGGTCCCCAATAAGGTGTGGTGATCTTCACGGCCGCTGAAGTTATCGGCCTAAACAAGGGTAGTCAATCAAAAGAAATCGGCGAGCCGATTTTTATGCGCGCGCAACGCGCCACGCGACCGGGATGCCGCACCGGGATCGCCACACGCAGATGCAGTCAATTTCGTGAGAAATGACGGGCGTCGTGGACCCAACGACCGGCTCCGGCTTCGCCGCCCACCGGCAGCGGCACGTGCACCGCGCCGTCGGAACCGGCCATGATGGAAAGACCAAGTACGATCGCGCAGCCAACCTGGATGGGACCGAGCTGGCCGCAATGCCGGCACACCAACGAGCCCGAGCCGACCACCTTGGGGTTCGGCGCGCCGCCGGCCCCGGGCATGCAAACGGCCACGCCCTGGTCATACTTGTGCCCGCAATGGGTACACCGCCACTGGATCTCGATCTCGATCGGGTTGTATCCCATGCCTGTCCCTGTCCCCCGAAGACTGCTGCCTTGGCCGATTCTGCCAAGGACCGCGTTCGCGAACGGATTCGAGATCCGGTCGCGGCCGCGGTCCTGAAAAAGAAACCGACGCGCGCGGATTGTCTCCACGCGCGCCAGTGAATGTCAAGCTTACTTCTTCTTGCGCTTCACGCCGTACTTGCTGCGGCTGCGGTTGCGAGGCCGGCCGTCCTTGTCATTGGTGACGCCCGCACAGTCCAAGGCGCCCCGAATGACATGGTAGCGCACGCCCGGCAGATCGCGAACCCTGCCGCCACGCACGAGCACGATCGAGTGCTCCTGCAGGTTGTGGTCGATCCCCGGAATGTACGCCGTGACCTCTTTGCCGTTGGTCAGACGAACACGGGTGATCTTCCGCAAGGCCGAGTTCGGCTTCTTGGGCGTCTGGGTCCGCACGATCAGGCACACGCCGCGCTTCTGAGGCGAACCGGCCAAGTCGCGGACCTTGGATTTGGACTTCTGCTGGACGCGACCGCGTCGCACAAGTTGGTTAATCGTAGGCATTGGCTTCCTCTATCTCGGCCGAGCCGACTCCGGGCGCGGCTTGTGACGTTCGTAGCCTGACCAATATACCAAAGCGGCTTTGTCAATTAAAGGGCCGCCCTCCTTGCTCTGCTCGAGGACCGGGATCCCGGCCGCCCGAAGTGGAGGCGGGCCAGATGCCCGCCCCCCCTCTACGGCCGTCTATCCCGGCAGCCCCATCAGGGCTGGGTCTGCTCGTCCTTGGGCGTCTCGACCGCCGGCAGCGTCGAACTCGGCGGGCTCGACAAGGCCACACCGCCGCCCAGACTGCCGGGCGTGGTCGCGGACAGGTCGGCGGCCGCCGAGACCGCCTGCTGCATCATCTCGTGAGCCTCGACCGGAGCGACCTCGCGCTCGGGCACCGGCTCGGCCAGATGACGCACCCGCAGGCCCAGGTAGGGCTTGAAGGCGGTACCGGCCGGGATGAGGTGGCCGAGGATCACGTTCTCCTTGAGGCCGACGAGCGAATCCTGAGCGCCGCTGATGGCCGCCTCGGTGAGGACCTTGGTGGTCTCCTGGAAGCTGGCCGCGGAGATGAACGACTCGCTCTGCAGCGAGGCCTTGGTGATGCCCAACAGCAGCGTGCGGCCCACTGCCGGACGCGGCTTGCGGTCCTTGGTCGGCGGAGTCCCGCCTTCTTCCTCGATCTTGGCGACCAGGGCATCGAACTCCGACCGCGGGATGATGTCGCCCACATTCAGGTTGCTGTCGCCCGGATCCTTGATCTTGACGCTCTGGGCCAGCCGCTCGTTCTCCTGGCGGAAGCGGAACTTGTCCACCACTTCGCTCGGCAGGAACGTGCTGTCGCCCGGGTTGTCGATCCGCACCTTGCGGAGCATCTGCCGCAGGATGATCTCCAGGTGCTTGTCGTTGATGGTCACGTTCTGGCTGCGGTAGACCGCCTGGATCTCGGCGAGCAGATACTGCTGGAGCGCCTCCTCGCCCTTGATCCGCAGAATGTCGTGCGGAACCAGCGGACCTTCGACGAGCGGATCGCCGGCTTCGACGTAGTCGCCGGCATGCACGAGCACCTGCTTGTCCTGCGGGACGTGGTGCTCTTTCTCCATGCCGCCTTCCGACGTCACGATGATGGTCATCTTGCCGCGGCGCTTATCGGCGCGGATCTCGACCTTGCCGGAGATCTCGGCCATGACCGAGGGCTCCTTGGGCTTGCGGGCCTCGAAGATCTCGGTCACGCGAGGCAGACCACCGGTGATGTCCTGAGTTCCCGCCATGGCTCGCGGCTGACGAGCCAGCAGCACGCCCGGCACGATCTCGTCGCCCTCGGCGACCTCGATTCGGGCCTTGGCCGGCAGGTAGTGGTAATCGAGCACGTTGCCGTCCTTGTCCTCGATGACGATCTGCGGATGCTTCTCGCCCTTGTGCTCGATGACGATGTACTTGGCACCGGCCCGCTCCTGCTCGAGCCGCACGGTCTCGCCTTCCGCGATGTCGTGGAAGCGGACGAAACCGGCGACTTCGGCGAGCAGCGGCGTGAGGTGCGGATCCCAACTGGCCAGCCGCGTGCGGGCGGGAATCTCCTGGCCTTCCTGGACATGCACTTCGGCACCGTAGGGCACCTTGTACCGCTCGAGCTCGCGGCCCTTGGCGTCCAGAATGGCGATCTCGCCGTTCCGCTTGAGGGCCACCACGTGGGCGGGCTTGTCGCCCATCGCGGGCACCTGCACCGCATTGAGATCGAAGAACTTGACCCTACCCGCCTGGGCGTTGGTGATCTCGTTATCGACCACGGCACGGGTGGCCACACCACCGGTGTGGAACGTCCGCATGGTCAACTGCGTACCCGGCTCGCCGATGGACTGGGCGGCGATGATACCCACGGCCAGGCCTTCCTCGACCAGTTCGCCGGTGGACAGGTCCATACCGTAGCACCGAGCGCACACGCCGCGCGGACTCTCGCAAGTCAACGGGCTGCGAACGCGGATGGTGTCCAGCCCCAGCTCCTCGATCTTGGCCGCGATGTCGTGGGTGATGACCTGGTTCTCAGCCACGATCAACTGGTCGGTGATCGGGTTACGGATCGGGTCGCGGGCGCAACGGCCGACGATGCTATCCCGCAGAGGCACCGCGACTTCCTCGCCCTTGTAGATCGCGCCCTTGGTCACGCCGTTGATCGTCCCGCAATCGTGCTGGTTGATAATGACGTTCTGGGCCACGTCGGCCAGCTTGCGGGTCAGATAACCCGAGTCGGCCGTCTTCAGGGCGGTATCGGCCAGACCCTTGCGGGCGCCGTGCGTCGAGCTGAAGTACTCGAGCACGCTCAGGCCCTCACGGAAGTTGCTCTTGATAGGCGTCTCGATGATCTCGCCCGATGGCTTGGCCATCAGAGCCCGCATGCCCGCCAACTGGCGAATCTGGTCCACCGAACCACGCGCGCCCGAGTCGATCATCAGGAAGATCGGGTTGAGATAGTAGGTACCCCGCTTCTCGCCGACCGGCACGTACTCGCCATTCTCATCGCGGCGGTCGTTCTTGAGCTCGCGCATCATCTCTTCGGTGACCTGCTCGCGAGCGTGGACCCACACGTCGATCAACTGGTTGTGACGCTCCATGGGCGTGATGGCGCCCTGGGCGTAGCCGCGCTCGATCTTGTCCACGACCTTCTGGGCGGCCTCGATGATCCTGCGCTTGGCCGCCGGCACGCGCAGGTCGTGCAGACCGATGGACAGGCCGGCCAGCGTGCTGTGGCGGAAGCCCAGCTCCTTGATGCTGTCCAGCAGATCGATGGTCGCCGCACGACCGAGCAGACGGTGGCAATCCGCGATGACGCGACCCGCGCCCTTCTGGCTCAACGGGTAGTTGTACAGCGGCATCTCGGGGGGCAGGATGTCGTTGAAGATCAGCCGCCCCACGGTGGTGGTCACCACGCGGTTCTGCGGCACCGGCTCGGGCCCTGTCTTCTGCGAGGTGATGACCCGGTCCCGCCGAATGCGGCAGCGAATCTTCTGGTGAATGGTAATCTTGCCCTGGGCGTAGGCCAGCATGGCCTCGTGCTCGTCGGCGAACGCAGGCAGTTTCGCGTTGGGGTCCGGATCCTTCGGGTTGTACTCGCAGGTCAGATAGAAGATCCCCAGCACGATATCCTGCGACGGCGACATGATCGGGCTGCCGTTGGCCGGGCTGAAGATGTTATTGGTGGACATCATCAGCACGTGAGCCTCGGTCTGGGCCTCGATGGACAACGGCAGGTGGACAGCCATCTGGTCGCCGTCGAAGTCCGCGTTGAACCCGCGGCAGACCAGCGGGTGAATGCGGATCGCGTTACCTTCCACGAGCACCGGCTCGAACGCCTGGATACCCATACGGTGCAGCGTCGGAGCACGGTTGAGCAGGACCGGGTGATTGACGATCACCTCTTCGAGAATGTCCCAGATCTCCTGGTCGCGCCGCTCGAGCATCTTCTTGGCGCTCTTGATGGTGTCGGCCAGACCGCGCTCCTTGAGCTTGCGGATGATGAACGGCTGATAGAGCTCCAGGGCGATCTTCTTGGGCAGACCGCACTGGTGCAGCTTGAGTTCGGGACCGACCACGATGACCGAACGGGCTGAGTAGTCGACGCGCTTGCCGAGCAGATTCTCGCGGAAGCGGCCCTGCTTGCCCTTGATCATGTCGGTCAGCGACTTGAGCGGGCGGTTGCTGCTGCCCAGCACGGGCCGGCGGCACCGGCCGTTGTCGAACAGGGCGTCCACCGCCTGCTGAAGCATCCGCTTCTCGTTGCGGATGATGACCTCAGGGGCGTTCAGATCCACCAGCTTCTTGAGGCGGTTGTTACGGTTGATGATGCGGCGGTACAGATCGTTCAGGTCGCTGGTCGCGAAGTTGCCGCTTTCCAGCAGTACCAGCGGGCGCAGATCGGGCGGGATGACGGGAATGACTTCCATCACCATCCACTCCGGCGCGTTGCCGCTCTTGCGCAGGCTCTCGACAATCTTGAGCCGCTTGCTCAGATCCTTGATGCGCTGCTTGCTGTTGGTCCGGCTGAGCTCGTCGCGGATCTCCTGGCCCAGCGCGACCAGGTCGAGCTTCTGCAGGAGCGTGCGGACCGCTTCGGCGCCGGTCTGCGCCTCGAAACCACCCTCTCCATACTTCTCGCGGGCCGCCCGATACTCTTCCTCATTGAGCAACTGCTTGAACTTCAGCGGCGAGCCCAGGGGATCGACCACCACGTAATCCTGGAAGTAGATGATCTTTTCCAGGTCGCTGGTCTTCATGTCCAGCAGGGCGCCCAGACGGCTGGGCATGGCCTTGAAGAACCAAATGTGCACGACCGGCGCGGCCAGGTTGATGTGGCCCATGCGCTTGCGGCGAACCCGCGAGTGCGTGACCTTCACGCCGCAACGATCGCAGATAATGCCCTTATGTTTGGTGCCCTTGTACTTGCCGCACGCGCACTCCCAGTCACGCTCCGGCCCGAAAATGCGCTCGCAGAACAGGCCGTCCTTCTCCGGGCGGTACGTGCGGTAGTTGATCGTCTCCGGCTTCTTGACCTCACCGAAGGACCAGCTCCGAATGTCGTTCGGGCTGGCCAGCGAGATTTTGACGCTGCCGTAATCGTTGATACGATCGTAAATGTTCTCGGCCATTGGTTTGGGCGTCCCTTCTATCTCGAGCACGATCACGACCAACTCGTGATCGGCAGTCTTTCCTGTGAATTCCGTCCGTTCTCCCGTTCGCCGCTACCGAACCGCGTGGGCGGGCACCGGCTCGGCCAGGCTCGCCATCCGGGGATCCATCCGCATGGCCACCGCCCCGCGAACGGGTCGGAAGCCCAGGTCCCGGCAGAAATCCTCTTCGGTCCCGTGGGCGGTCACGTCAATTCGCTCGGCCCCGGCTTCCCGCAGGCAGGCGAGCACGCGGGTCGCCAGCTCGCGGGCGATGCCGTACTCGTCATGCTCGATGCGACCCTCGGTCCGGGTCACCGCGCCCGGCCCCTGACAGGCCGGGTCGAGCTTGCACTCGGTTAGGTAGCCTCGCAAACCGTCAGTCAGGCCGCGAGCAATCCCGACCAGCCGACCGTCCTGTCGAGCCACCACCACGCAGTGCGAACGTTCCAGCATGCTCCGCAGCTTCTCGGGCGACGTGTTCAGGCAGTGTTGCTGTCGATGATAGAACTCCAGCAACTCGTGCACGTCCACGTCCGCCGCATCCACCAGCTCGTATTCGACTTGCCCCATGTGGATGATCCTCCTGTCAGGGCCAAACGAATCATCCGGTCCGCTGCCGGTTAAACCCGATGCGGCCTCGGCGGCGGCGTGCGTGCGGCCGCCGCCGGGCCGGCGGTATGCCGCCTACAACGCTCGGGCTTTTTCGAGCTGAATGTTCATGCCGAGACCCTTGATCTCGTTGCACAACACGTCGAACGACACCGGCGTGCCGGCTTCCAGCGTGTTGGTGCCCTTGACCATGGACTCGTAGATCTTGGTCCGGCCTTCCACGTCGTCGCTCTTGACCGTGAGCAGCTCCTGCAACACGTGAGCGGCGCCGTAAGCTTCCAGACCCCACACTTCCATTTCGCCGAACCGCTGACCGCCGGTGCGGGCCTTGCCGCCCAGAGGCTGCTGCGTGATCAGCGAGTAAGGACCGGTGGCCCGAGCGTGGATCTTGTCATCCACCAGGTGGTGCAGCTTGAGCATGTACATGTAGCCCACGGTGACGGGCTGGTCGAACGGCTCGCCGGTGCGGCCGTCGTACAACGTGATCTTGCCGCCCTTGGGCATTTCGACGAGCAGTTCCTCGGTATCGCCCGCCTTCTGCGTCACTTCCACGTTCTCGCGACGCATGCGGACGTACGCGTTGGCCTCTTCGCGGGCGGCGTCGATCTCGGCCTCGGTGGCCCCGTCGAACACGGGGGTGAGGGCCTGGAAGCCCAGCACGGCGGCCGCCCAACCCAGGTGGGTCTCGAGGATCTGGCCGACGTTCATACGGCTGGGCACGCCCAGCGGGTTGAGCAGGATTTCCAGCGGCGTGCCGTCCTCGAGGAAGGGCATGTCCTCCTCGGGCAGGATGCGGGCGATGACGCCCTTGTTCCCGTGCCGGCCGGCCATTTTGTCACCCACCGACAGCTGCCGCTTGGTGGCCACGTACACCTTCACCATCTCGAGCACGCCGCTGGGCAGTTCGTCGCCCCGCTTCATCTGGGCGAGCTTGCGGTCGCGCTCTTCGGCGATCTCCTGCAGCCGCGGCCAGTAGCGATCCACCACCTTCTGAGCCTGCTCCCGAGCCGGGCCCTTGAGCCACTTCAACTCGCCCGACTGCATCATGGCGGTGAAGGACTCGATCTGCTCCATGATGACTTCGGACGACTCGGACTTGCCCACCTTCTGCTTGGTGGACGGGTCGACCATGACCTGGCCGGTCTCCTGCTCGATCGCTTCGCACATGCTGCGGAAGATCGCGACGAGCTTGTCGTCTTGCACCTTCTTGTAATCCTTCATCTGACGAGCAAGCTGCTTCTTCTGCTCGTCCGTCAGGTGCATGCGGCGGCTGAACCACTTGGTGTCGATGACCACGCCTTCCTCGCCGGCGGGCAGCTCGAGCGAGTCGTTCTTCACGTCCTCGCCGGCCCGACCGAAGATCGCGTGGAGCAGCTTCTCTTCCGGGCTCAGCTCGCTCTTGCTCTTGGGGCTGACCTTGCCGACCAGGATGTCGCCCGGCCCGACCAGCGTGCCCACCCGCACGATGCCGTTCTCGTCCAGGTTGGCCAGGGCCCGCTCGGAGACGTTCGGGATATCCCGCGTGAACTCCTCGCGACCCAGCTTGGTTTCGCGAATCTCGATGTCGTACTCATCGATGTGGATGCTGGTGAACGTATCGTTCTTCAGCAGCCGCTCGCTGATGAGGATGGCGTCCTCGAAGTTGTACCCGTCGTAGGTCATGAACCCGACGAGCACGTTGCGGCCCAGGGCCAGTTCGCCCTTCTGGCAGGCGGGCCCGTCGGCGATGATCTGACCGGCCTTGACCTCTTCGCCGAGCTTGACGATCGGCTTTTGGTTCAAACAGGTCCGCTCGTTGAGACCCTGGAACTTGCGGAGGACGTATTCGTCCGTGCCGTTGATCTCGATGCGAGTGGCGTCGACGGCCGTGACCTTACCCGAGGTCCGGGCCTTGACCACCATGCCGCTGTTCTCGGCCACGTACCGTTCCATGCCGGTCGCGACGATGGGCGGCTCGGTCCGCAACAGAGGCACAGCCTGCCGTTGCATGTTCGAACCCATGAGCGCCCGGTTGGCGTCGTCGTGCTCGAGGAACGGGATGAGCGCCGCCGACACACCGACGGTCTGCTTGGGCGAGATATCGACGTACTCGACTTCCTTGGCGTCCACCACGGCCAGGTCGCCGTTCACCCGAGCCAGCACCGGGCCGGTGTGCAGCTTGCCGGTCTTGGGCTCTACCACTTCCGGCGGAGCCAGCACCGCCCGCATCTCCTCGTCGGCCCGCAGCAGCACGGTCTGACCGTTCACCTTGCCTTTTTCCACCTTGCGGTACGGCGTGACCAAGAAGCCGTAGTCATCCACCGTGCTGTAGATGCTGAGCGAGGCGATCAGACCGATGTTGGTGCCTTCCGGCGTCTCGATCGGGCAGATACGGCCGTAGTGACTGATGTGCACGTCGCGGACTTCGAAGCCCGCCCGCTTGCGGTTCAGACCGCCCGGACCCAGGGCCGAGAGACGCCGCTCGTGCGTGAGCTGGCTCAACGGGTTCGTCTGGTCAACGACCTGCGACAGCTCGCCGCGGCCGAAGAAGAACTCGATGCTCGACGAGATGCTCTTGGAGTTCACCAGCTCGGCGATGCGGCCCAGCGCCTCGGGATCCTTGAGGCTCATGCGCTCCTGAACGGTGCGGCGCAGCTTGAGGAAGCCCTTGCGCATCTCGTCGGCGGCCAGCTCGTCGATGGTCCGCAGACGGCGGTTGCCCAGGTGGTCGATGTCGTCCACTTCGTAGGCAGCCTCACCACTGCGGAGCAGAAGCAGGTAGCCGATGGCGTTGATGACGTCCTCCACGCGGAGAGTCATGACCGACTCGTCCACGTTCTGGTCGAACTTGCGGTTCAGGCGGAACCGGCCCACCTTGCCCAGGCGATAGCGGTTCTCGTCGAAGAACTTCTCGGCGAACAGCTTTTCGGCCTTGTCCTTCTGGGGCGGGTTGCCCGGACGCAGCTTGGAGTAAATCTTGAGCAGGGCGCTCTCATGTCCGGCGTGCCGTCCTCGGCGATGGTGTTGAGAATCAGCGGGTCCGACACCTCATCGATGGCGCTGATGCTCTTGATGCCCGACTTCTGGATGCGGTTGATGGCGTCGCCGATCTGCCCGCCGCCCTTGACGATGACCTCGCCGCTCTCCTCGTCGATGACGTCGCTGACCGCGTACATCTCGGGCTTGAGGTTGGCGGGCCGCACGTTCTTGATCTTGTTGCTGTAGAACGTGCGGATGAGCGCTTCATTGGTCGAGTAGGCCGGATCCATCGCCCGCACGAACGTGGTCGCGGCGATTTTGGCGGACTGGTCGATCCGCACCGCGAGCAGGTCCTTCTTGGTGACGATGATCTCGATCCAGCTTCCCCGCTCGGGAATGATGCGACAGGCATGCAGCGCCCGGTCCCCCTCGGCCTGCTGCTTGACGAAGTCCACGCCGGGACTGCGGTGCAACTGGTTGACGATGACGCGCTCGGCACCGTTGATGATGAACTCGCCGCCGCCCATCATGATGGGCAGTTCGCCGAGGTAAATGGAGTCTTCCTTGATCTCCGGCTGATCCTTGCGGACCAGGCGGACCTTCACCCGGAAGGGCATGCCGTACGTCAGCCGCAGTTGCCGGCACTCGTCCGGCGTGTAGCGCGGCTTGCCCAGATCGTACGAGACATACTGCAGCGACATGTTCCCGTCGTAGCTTTCGATCGGGAACACCTCGCGGAGCAGGGCCTCGAGTCCTTGGGGCGCCCGTTTCTCCGGGTCCACGTCCAGTTGGAGGAATCGTCGGTACGACTCCGTCTGGATCTGGGTTAGATTGGGCACCGGGAGGGCTTCGCTCAGTTTGCCGAAACTCCGGATCGCCTTACGTTGCACCATGGACGTTTTCCTTTCCAAGTCCGTTCCAATGGGCCACCACTCGCCTGACGGATGAGTCCGCGCCGTTCCGGTGGGGACCGCTGAGGGTCCTCGGGCGGATCGGGCGACGACTCAGCCGTTCGCGAGCCATATGCACGCCGAGCCTCCGAAGCAGAATCGCTTCGAAGAGTACAAAAACCGGTAATACAATCAGGGACGGAACCCGCCGCGAAACCCTCTGTTTGGCTGACGGCCCTGTGGCCGATGATTCGGCCCGCCAGCCGATCCCGGTTCGCGTAGGAGGGAAAACTATTTCCGCCCGGCGGCCGATCGCTCCTGGCCACCGCGGCGAACGCTGCTCAAACCTGGTTCAATTCGACAGACGACTCTCAAAGAACCAGCCGAACGCCTGCGACCATGCTTACGCCGGACGCTCGTACGGACGCATCCAAGCACGGTCGCAGGAGTTCGGCACACCTGCGGACGGTCCGGAGACCGTCGAATAGTATAGTCCTGGCGTTCGGCCCACCGCCACGCCAAGGGGGGGCTAAATTTCCGCCAGGCAGAAACTTACTTGATCTTGACCGTGGCGCCGGCCTCTTCCAGCTCCTTCTTGAGCTTCTCGGCCTCTTCCTTGGGCAGACCTTCCTTGACGGGCTTGGGAGCGCCGTCCACCAGATCCTTGGCTTCCTTGAGGCCCAGGCCGGTGGCCGCCCGCACGACCTTGATGACGGCGATCTTGTTCCCGCCGGCGCCCTCGAGGATGACGTCGAACGAGGTCTTCTCTTCGGCCGCCGCCGCTTCGCCGCCGCCAGCGCCCGCACCCGGAGCCGCCATCACCACCGCGCCGCCGCCGGCCGGCTCGATCCCGTACTCTTCCTTGAGGCAGTCCACGAGTTCCTGGGCCTGCTTGAGGGTCAGGCTCACGATCTTCGCCGCCAGTTCCTTGGTCTCGGCGCTGAATTCCTTCGCCGGTGCATCTGCCATGACAATCACTCCCGAATCTGCAAAGCAACCTCCGGACTGCCGGATAGGTGGCATCCCGAGATGCCATTTACCCCACGTGGAAGCGGGCCTGTCGAGGCCAGCCATTGGCTGCGAGTTAAACTTCGAACAAGTACAAATATCCGGCGAGAGACGGTCTCAGGCTCCGCCGCTCTCGCGGGTCTGGGTTTGGATTCAAGCGGCCGCCGGCGCTTCCGCCCCTTCGGCGGGCTTGTCGGCCTTGTCCACCATCGCCTTGAGGCAGCCGGCGATCTTGCCGCCGGGGCTCGCCAGGCAACCGGCCAGACGCCGACCCGGGCTGGCGATCATCATCGCCACCTCGCCCAACATCTCGGTCCGGCTCTTCATCTTGGACATCTGTTCGACGTCGAAGACTTCCGGCTCGCCTTCGAGGATGCCCACCTTCAGCTCGAGCTTGGGGTAGCTCTTCTTCAGAGCCACGAGCGTCTTGGCGACGTCGATAATCGACTCACCGCCGGTGACGAGGGCACAGGGCCCTTCCATGGCTGAGGTCAGCGGGGCCAGCGGATGGTTGGCCAGGGCCCGGCGGACCAGGCTGTTGCGCACCACCTGCAGGCGGATGTTCTTGGCCCGCAGCTCGTTGCGCAGACGGTTGGTCGAGATCGCATCCAACCCGATGACGTTGACCACGCACGCGCTGTTCAACCCGGCGTAGCGGTTTTCGTACTCGCGGCTGATGATGTCTTTGACTGGCTTGCTCATGTTCGTGCCTTGTATTTTTGGATCGGGCGGGCTTGTCAGCCGCCGACCGGATCATCGATTGTCCCCGTGGTCCGGGTGCCCGGACCACCCCTTGGTCTTGCCTCCGCGATCAGCCCAGATCGATCAGGACC
>Ga0208198_1001758_pt1 | contig 17944 bp, 10 predicted proteins | sample AD_JPNTR2_MetaG_FD_184446 | JGI IMG/M metagenome (GOLD analysis project Ga0208198, IMG submission 184446) | Active sludge microbial communities of municipal wastewater-treating anaerobic digesters from Japan - AD_JPNTR2_MetaG (SPAdes) (version 2) | ecosystem: Engineered > Bioreactor > Anaerobic...
AGTTGTGCCGCATGTCCTCATGGATGAACTCGTGCGTGCTCAGGAGGTTGCGAAACTCGCGCAGCGCCTGAGCCGAGGGCAGTTCGCCGAAGATCAGCAGATAGGCCGTCTCCACGAACGTCGACCTCTCAGCCAACTGCTCGATGGGATAGCCCCGGTAACGCAGAACGCCGGCCTCGCCGTCGATGTACGTGATGGCACTCAGGCAGGACCCCGTGTTGCTGTAGCTGTCGTCAAGCGTGATCAGGCCGCTGGCGGACCGCAGGTTGCTGATGTCGATACCGATCTCATTTTCGGTGCCGATCACGACGGGCAGTTCGTAGGTCTTGCCCTTGTACGTCAGCGTGGCTTTATCGCTCATGAAACTCCTCGCCTGTCAGACTGCTTTGCGGGGCCGGCCTCCAGCCCGCCAGGGCATGCAGAATCCGTATGCGCCGGCGGACCGCAATTCGTGCCCCAGGCCCGAGATCTACGGCACGAAACGTGTAGGGCATGATAGTGGTTTCGTCCACGGCAGGAAAGGGGCGACCGGCCAAACCTGTGCCGAATCGTGCGCGTGGCTCTCCTCCGCCACGGTTCGGCGCACGGGACGCGAGCGCCCGGCGAGAGCCCGGAACCAGCCGCGCATAGAGACGGGGATGCCTGGCATCCCCGTCACAGTCTGGAAAGGAAAACTGATTCGAACGCTGGCCGCCCAGCATTTGCGAGCACATCAATCTGCCGCGGGCCTCGGTCGTCTCCAAGTGTCAGCGGTATAGATCTTCCCGTCCTGTTCGTACTTGCCGTTCGAGTTGGGAATCCAGTTGCCCGGGAACAAGGGGAGTCCCCACTGAACCACCGGGTGTTCGCCGGGCTCCGATTGCCGCCAAATGATGTTCTTGAACTCGACGTGGGAGTCGACGAAGACGAAGTTGTTCCCGTTCTTGTGATGCACCTCGTGGCCACACTGGTTGATGCCTCGGGCTGCACAGTCGTAAAGAATCCAGCCACCGGCGCCGTTGAAGTCATCGTCGCCTGAATCGCAGTACCAGACGATCGAGCCCGGGGCCTTGATACTCGACAGCTTTCGGATCTCGCCCGGATCAGTCCCTTGCCGTCGGCGAGCCCACTCCACACTCGTGTTGACGCCGTAGCTGATGTTCATGAGGACCTGGACTGGCTGTCCATCAATCTCGATCGCTCGTTGGCTCGTCGTGTGCTTCACTTGGTCATCCGGACACTGGAAAATCGGTATGTCCACCGTTGCCTTGGATGGATCGGCTTCCGTTCGCCGTCCCGCGACCTTCATCACGTACGGATAAATGTACTCCCAAGGCTGTCCAGCTCCGGGGCTGATCTTGCCATCCGGGGTCGTAAGCGGACCGGAGGGCAAAACGTCCCGGTTCGCCGCGCAGTACTGATAGCTGGCCTGGGCGATCGTCCTCAAGTTGGTCTGGCAGACCACGAGCTTGGCACGGGCACGTGCCGCGGCCAGCGAGGGCAGCAGAATCGAGATGAGCAGAGCGATGATCGCTACCACCACGAGCACTTCAATGAGCGTGAAGGCTCGGGACGATGTGGAGCGGACGGCGTTGGTTCGAGATGTCATGGACGTCTCCTGCCTGGAGAACTGCGCTCTCCCTGTTCAAGCCTGAATCGAAGCGAAAAACGGCGAGATCTCTGAGACCCCACCTTGGACAGTCTACGAGACGGCCCTTTTTTTGTCAACACATTCTCGTGCGATGTGGGGACAGGTCCCGCGTCACCGCTGTTCTCCACCGTCCGCCGCCCGTTCTGCCTCAGCGTCGGACAACGGGCCAATATCTACTTTGTCGACAAATTGGACGACACTAATTATATGGCCTGGCCCTAGAGACTGGTCAACGCCTCGAACCAGGTTTTCGGTGCTCACGCGGAGCGCTGGATTGGATGAGTCCTGCCGGCAACCAGGCCGCTGACCCGCGGCGCGTGGACCATCTCCGCCTCGTGCAAGATGTGGGGAGCCGCCAGGCCGGCCCGGGCCATCTGCCGCAATTGGCGCCGCTGCATGCGGGTGTAGGCCAGGGCCGCATTCCCGTTCGGGTCCTCCCGTAAGACGGCCGCGGAACGCTGGTTGATCACCACGTCGAGCATCCGTTCCACCGATTCGGCCCGATATTCCCGCATCAGTTGGTCGGATAGGTGCCACCGGGACCAGTCCGACCAGCGATGCATGGTTCGATGCCATGCCTCTCGGCTCACCAAGTGGTTCGTCCGGTAAAAAAGCCGCCAATTCAGTGAGAACGGCAAAAATGTGTCCGTCAGCCGGACTGACAGGCTGGCTTCGTGTTCGGCGAACGCCTCTCCCAGGAGCTCACGCAGAATCCGCCAGTAGTGCGGGCCGATCGTCGTGTCGGCCCGGAGTTCCCAGTACAGATGCCCGAACGACATCGTAGTGCGTGTCACGGTCATCTGCCGGGGCAGAAACTTGGAGTGGGCGACCGTGTCGGCAGCCAAATGCGACAGGTACCCCAGAGCGAACGCCCGTCCGGCATCGGTACAGGCGTCGTCCAAGAGCGCGAATCCCGTCTGCCAGTGGTGGCAGAACTGCTTCACGCGGCTCAGGCGCTTGGCCACTACCACGTCGGCAGCAACGTTCCCGAACAAGTAACTGCGGGACTGGGCGGCCAGCAGCGCGGCCAAGCCCGCGGGCAGTAGTTGCAGTAGACTCAACACGTCGCTGGCCAGCTTCACATGCGTAGCCGGTCCCCACGCCATCGCGGACGAGCTCGAAACCGCCACCAGGACGGCCGATATGATTAAAACCTTGCGCACACTCAGCACGGCTGGATTCGTCTCCGAGAGCAAAAGTCGGGATTTCATCATAGCGTCCCGCACCGGACGAAACCAAACGGCCGCGACCCGGGCCCACGATTTAGGGCCGGGCTCGCTGTGCCGGTGTGCACGATCGGGGCGCCGGGCGGTGGGCGTCCGGCGGTCACCGCAGTCCAGTCGCGCGTTTGACATTTGCCCCCACGGCGCTTCTAATCAAATCTCGGCACGAAACGGTCCGTCATCGGGGTTGGCAGGAGTTGTTTGCATGGTCGATGAGCAGCAACCGAAACTCAGAATTCGCCGGCAGGGCAAAGTCCAGGTGGTCGAATTCGAGGACCGCAAGATCCTCGAAGAGATGATCATCACGCAGATTGGCGAGCAGTTGTCCGGCCTGGTCGAAGCCGAGCCCGAGCCCCGACTGGTCCTCGATTTCCGGAACGTCGAGCACCTGTCCAGTGCGGCCTTGGGCGTGCTGATCACGCTCAGCAAGCAGGTGGCCGAGCGTCAGGGCAAGATGGCCCTGGCCAACATACAGCCTCAGATCTACGAGGTGTTCAAGATCACGCGGCTCAACAAACTGTTCACCATCCAGAACACCACGGACGCCGCCGTTCAGGCCCTCGCCTGAGGCAGCGGCGATCCCTGGCGGGCCCGGCGCACGACGGGCGCTGCCGGGCTTCTGGACAGGCTGCTATTGCGTCCCATGCCAGTCGTACCGTTCGAGCAAGCACTCCCGAACCGCATCGTCATCACGAGCGATCTGAACGCCGCCCGCGACGTCGAGGAACAGGTCCTGCGGCTGGCTGAATCACTCGGGTACAGCAGCCAATGCGCGTTCGCCATTCGGCTGTCCCTTGAAGAGGCGATCGTCAACGCCCACCGCCATGGCAACCGCGGCGATTCCCGCAAGAAAATCACGATCAGCTACGATATCGATCCGCGCCGGGCGATCATCCGCATCCGCGATGAGGGCTCGGGGTTCGACCCCGCCAGCGTGCCCGATCCTACCTGCCCCGAGCGCATCTGCCTGCCCAACGGCCGGGGCATCATGCTCATGCGGTCCTACCTGGACGAGGTCACCTACAACCGCCAGGGCAACGAGGTCCAACTCGTAAAGGAGAGGTGCTGATGGCCGGCACGACGTCCCCCAATAGTGACTTCCGACTCGACGTGGAGCATCGCGGTGATGCCGCCGTCGTCAAGCTGGCCGGCTCCATCAACATGAACGTCTGCGACCGCCTGCAGTCGGAATTGCTCGCCATCGTCGACCGGCCCACGCCCAAGCTGGTGCTGGACCTGTCGCGGCTCGAGTTCATCTGTTCGCTGGGTTTGGGCGCGCTGGTGGCCGCCCACCTGCGGTCGCGTCATCACAAGGGCGCGGTGCGGCTGGTCTCGCCCGACCCCAGCATCCGGGCCCTGCTTGAGATCACCAAGTTGATCAAGATCTTTCCCCCCTACGAAAGCGTTGAGCACGCCCTGGCCGAAGGCTGATCTTTCTCGCCTCTCTCGCCATCCAGACCCCGTTCTCACCGATCCCCAGCCCCCAGTCCCCAGCCCCCAAACAAGAGGGACCGGCCCCACTGACGGAACCGGTCCCTTGGCATGCGTTCGATGGCGGCCGCGATCGACCGCCGAGGTTGGCGTCAATCGTCGCAAGCCGGATCGGCCGGGACATTGGCACCGCTCGCGCACTTGTCGAACGAGGCCAAGTCATCGGCGTTGATCACGCCGTCGAACGGCCGGTCGAAGCACGAGCACTCTGCGCTCACGCCGCCCGCCGCGCCGATGGTCTGGCAACGCTGGAACGCCGCGAAGTCGAGCATGTCCACGTCGCCGTCCCCATCCGCGTCGGCAAACACATCACCGCACGCCGGCTGGCCGTACAACATGAACTTGATGGTAATCGGCTTGGACAGGTCGATGAGCGGGTTTTGCACCGGCATGTCGGGACTCGACGCGTCATCCACCGTCGTGAGCCGGACCCAGCGCCTGGGTTGACTGTCCACGAACTGGAACTCGATCCGGTACGATTGCGCACTCCCGTCGGCTCCCCTGCTGGCATCCACGCCGGCGTAGTTCGGGTAGGCCATCAGATGCTGGGCCGTCGTTCCCGAGTTGGCCGGCGCCCGGAACATGGCGACGCTACCCGCAGAGAACTTGGTGGTGTCGTCGAAATCGCACAGTACCGTGTCGCCATTGTAGATACTGTCCACGTACAGGACGTACCGGCCTGTGTTGTACGGCTCGTCGATCGTAATCGCGATGTGCTCGAGGGTGCCCCATGCACCGTCGACCACGCCGTTGCCGTTGTTGAAGCTCAACACGGGATCGTTCCCGCCGGCCGACGGCCACGCGAATGTGATCTCCTGCCAATCCGTGCCGGTGGGCAATGGCTTGCCTTGTGGTGCGCCGTTGATCACACCGCTGGCCCCGACCCACTCGATGTTACCCGTGATGCCGCCGTCGGCCCCAATCGTGCCGGAAGCTTGTCCCGTCTCCCGGATGCCGATGGCCACCTTCAGGGGTGAGTTCTTGCCGGAGCCAACGACCAACCCCGCCGCACCCGGACATTGGCAACTTTCGAGGCCGTTCACTGTCTGACTGGCGGTCAGCGTTTGTCCGGCTTGAAGCGGCGCGACGTCGATATCCACCTGCACCGCCCCGGCCGGCGCCACGCTGCCGATCACCACCCCGTCGGCCATCACTTTCAGCAGGCTCGCGGCGGGCTCAATATTGCGGACCGACACTATGGTTCCGCCCGCTTCCAGCGGCGCAGAGGGCGTGGCCACAATGCTGGCTGACGGCACATCCGTGCACAATGGCGGCTTCTCGCCACGCACCAGCCGGATGTTGTCGATCTTCATGCCGGGCCAGGTGGCTGCCGTGTCGCTGGTTGTCCCCTCCGCGCTCTTGCTACGGCTCCAAGTGGAGACGTCAGTCGCGAACGCGATGAGCAAGTCGTCGCCCGCATTCGCCGTGAACGATGCGACGCGAACCTGGATGGGCTCCGTCTCGACGAGGCCATCCCGGTAGGGTGTCAGACACGGGTAAACGCCGATAGCTCCGCTGATGGCCGGCAATGACCCATCGGGAGGTCGATGCGTGCCGTTGACGATCACGCCCACCTGGTAGGTCGAGTAGAAATCCGGGTCCGCGAGTTCCGGCTCATCGATCAGCATGTCGATGACCAGGTGATACGTGCCCGTCTCAGGAATAACCTTTTCGAAGATGGCGTAAGCGCCGTTGCTCCAGCCATGATCCCAGATGTTCAGGCACTTGCTGCCAAACAGTGTGGTTCTCGTACCGGTCGTGCGCACGTCGGTATAGTTGTTGTGCGACGCATCGTACCACGTCCGGTAGGCCCCGCCACTGGCTGGCGGATCGTTTGCCGCAGTGACCGTTCCTTCAAAGTCCTCGATCATGCCCTCCGCGGTGACGGTCCGCGTCGGCCCATTCGTGCATCCCTCGATGCCGTTGATCACTTGCGCGGCCCGAAGAGTATTTCCTTGAACCAGAGGGGTGACCGGGACGCTGACCAAACTCGCTCCGCCGCTCGGCGCCGAACCGATCATGCTTGCGCCGGCATAGACCTTCACCAACGTGGCCTGGGGGTGAACGTTGTTGACCAGGAGCGCGGTCTGCCCCTCGCCGACGATGCCGACGATGGTAACATTCGGAACCTGCTCGCACGCATCGACAACCTTACCCGTAGGTGGGACGCAGCCCTCGAGCGTCAGGGCCGGCTGCCCGGTGCCGGGCAGCGTCTGCGTGGCGCTAATGGTCGCACCGCTGGTCAACGCGGTAACGTTGACGTCCACCGCGCTCGCCCCCGCGGGAGCAGCATTCGTGCCGATCAAAAGTCCGTTCGAGTAAACCTTGACGGCTGTCGCATCCGACCGCAGGCCGGTCACTCGCACTTTGGTCGCCCCGGCCGCGAGCACGGGGGACAGCTCCGTGTTGCCGGGCAACATGTAACCGCCGCTGACCGTGACAGCGGGAATCTGGGCACAATCGCCGACGATCGGGGTGAGGCGTGCGTCGGCCGGTTCGCAACCAGTCTTCCCGGCCACCGTCTGCGTCGCGTAGAGCTTGGCACCGGCCACCAACGCCGGGCTGACGGTCACTTCAACCTCCGTCGTGCCGCCTGGTGAGGTATTCTCGCCCACCTGGACGCCGTTGGCATAAACGGTGACCTTGGTCGCCGTCGGATCAACACCGGTCACAATCACCTTCGTGTCACCCGGCAGAACCGCCGGCTTGATGCCTACATACGGAACCGCGGGATCGCAAAGCCCGGCGACGAACTCCCAGCCGACGGAGTCGGAGTTCATGTTACCGCTGACGTTGGCAACGGTGTTGTCCATGGTCACCAGGCCGGTGCCCGCGGTGAACTGAAACTCGCCCAGCAACACCCACTGGTTGGGCGCCTGGCTCTGATCGACCAGAACGACTGTTTGCCCTCCGTCATGCGTGACGACATACCGGATGTTGGGCTTTCGGTTGGTCTGATTGGCCCACGTCGTGTACACCCGATAGGTGCCCGTGGCCGGCAACCGGCCGACGGCCGAAAATCTCGCCTCCTTCTTGCCCACCACGCTGAAGTACGTGCTTGCATAGCGGGAGTTGATTCCCGGGGTGCAACCCGGCGCGCCGCTCTTGGCGTTGGCATCGGAGAATATGCCATCCTCCGAGTACATATCGTGGTTCTGGCCACCCGCGCGGCTCTCGACGATGTAGGTCATCGTCTGCCCGAAAGCGGCCCCGGCCAGGGCCAGCACAACGGCCGCCCCGTAGAACGCACCGACTCTTCTGCGACACCACATCTTCATGAGTCCCGACTCCTTATTCCGGGTCCGCCTATAGCCACCGGGGGCTCACTACTCGTGATCCTGCCGGCTATAGCACCCCCCGACTCGCACATGCATGTTCCGACCGATTCGAGTCCGAAAACTCACGCACTCGGCTCGTCGGCAAAAAGGGGACCGGCCTCCCAAGACCGATCCCCGTTTCCCTCATAAACTGGCCCTACCGAATCGAACTGCATGGAGCCCCGAAGGTCCCACCGCAGTCGAGTTCCTGGCGTTCCTTAATCGTCGCAATCCGGATCCGCCGGAACGTTGGCACCGCTGGCGCACTTCTCGAACGAAGCCAGGTCGTCTGCATTGATCACGCCGTCAAACGGCCGATCGAAGCAGACGCAATCTTCAGTCACGCCGGCCGTTCCGTTCAGCGTCAGACAACGCTGGAAGACTGCGAAGTCCGCCATGTCAACGTCGCCGTCGCCATCCGCATCCGCGAAGACCTCGCCGCACATGGGCTGGCCGTAGAGCAAGAACTTGATCGTCACCGGCTTCGTCAGATCGATGAGCGGATTCGCCAGCTCCGCGTCCGCGCTGCCGTACGTCGTCAGGCGCACCCACCGCTTAGGCATGTCATCGACGAACTGGAATTCGAACCGATACGACTGAGCGGAACCATCCGCGCCTTGGCTGGCATCCACGCCGGCAAAGCTCGGATACGCCATCAGGTTCATGCTCGTGCTGCCAGAGTAGTTCGGTGCACGGAACATAGCCAGGGCGCCTGGGGTGAACGTGCTCGGGTCATCGAAGTTGCACACGGGCGTGTCACCATTGTAAATGCTGTCGATGAGCAGGACATAGCGACCGGTGTTGTATGGCTCGTCAATCGTAATGGCGATATGCTCGAGCGTTCCCCAGTTCCCGTCCAGCACGCCGTTGCCCGCGTTATAGCTGAGCACCGGGTCCGTGCCGCCGGCCTTGGCGGAAGCGAACGTGACGGTCTGCCACCGGGTATCGGTAGGCAGAGGCTTGCCTTGCGGCGCTCCGCCGATGGTTTCGCTGGCTCCCACCCATTCGATGGCTCCCGTCGTGCCGCCGTTCGCTCCGATGGTGCCAGAAGCTTGCCCCGTCTCACGAATACCCAGCGTCACCTTGACCGGCGAGTTCTGGCCGGTGCCGACCACAAGGCCCGTGGCCCCGGGGCAAGCACAGCTTTCGACCCCATTGACCACCTGGCTGGCAGTGAGCCGCCATCCCGGCTGCAGCGGCGGGACCGCCACCGCAATCTGGCTCGCGCCGCCACCGGATGTGCCGATCAACTCGCCATTTGCATAGACCCTGACCTCGGAGGCCGCCGGGTCCACGCCGGTGACCGAGACCTCCGTGCGCCCTGCCTCCAGCGGCGTGGCAGCCGTCGGAAGGATGCTCGGGCTCGCCACATCGGTACATACCGGCGGCTTCTCGCCCGGGATCAGGCGAATGTTGTCGATCCACATCCCGCAGAACGGCCCGGTGTTGGTCAGGTTTCGCGTATACGAGCTGGTATCCGTGGAGAAGACGATCAGCAGATTGTCGCCTTCGTTCGCGGAAAACGTGGCCACGTACACGACGACCGGCTGATCCGCGTCGGCGCCGTCCACGCCCGGCGTTAGGCAGGGGTAACTCCCGATGGGGCTCGTGACGTACGCTAGCATGGTGTCCGGCGTCCGGTGTTGCCCGTTGACGATGACGCCGACCTGGAACTGGTTGAGCCAGGTAGGATCGCCCTTGCCCACCTCGTCCGGCAGCATGTCGACCCGCAGATGGTAGAGGCCGTCTTCCGGAATCACCTGTTCGTACAAGGCGTACATGCCGTTCGTCCAACCGTTGTCCTCGAACCGGATGCACTTGCTGCCCAGCAAGGACGAAACGGTCGGCGTCGTCACGCAGAGACCATAGTTGGCGATATTGTACCACTTGCGGAACTCGCCTCCGGTCACCGGCGGCTGGTTGGGAATGTCCGCCGCGGTCAGATCCTCAAAGTCTTCCAGCATGTTCGCGGCCATCACGCGCCGACCGGTGGTCGGCATGCAACCGTCGCGCCGGATGAACTGGACCGCCTTGACGATCTGCCCCTCCACCAGTGGCGAGGTGGTCACCACAACGTTGCCCGTCGTGCCCGCGTTAGGAGCGTTGTTAACACCGATCAGGATATCGTTGGCATACACCTTCACTGCCGTGGCATCGGCACTCACGCCCGCGACACGGACTTTCGTTCGGCCGGCGTCCACCAGGCCAACCACCTTCACTTCCGGAACCTGCGCACAATCCACGACCTTGGCCGGCCCCAGTGCTGACTCGCAGACGCTGATGGTCTGCTTCGCCGCGATCGAGGCACCGTCCTGAATCGCCGCGACCGACACAGAGACCGTACCCGGAGTGGCCCCTCCGCCCGGCAGCGTGCTGTTGACGCCGATCTGGATGCCGTTGGAGAAAACCGACACTTGTGTGGCATTCGGATGGACGCCGGTCACTTGCACCGTCGTGTCACCGGCCACCAGGATGCCGGCGATGGAAACCGTGGGGACGGAGCCGCAACCCGGCACCGGACCATTGGTGAGGAGACAGCTTTCGATCCCGTTGACCGTCTGCGTGGCGTTGATGTTTTGTCCGGCCACGAGAGGGGTCACCGGGACGGCCACGTTGCCGGAACCTGGCGCATTCTTCGTTCCGATGACCTGACTGCTGACACCGTCAAACGCGTACACCTTGACTTCCGTGGCCTGCTGGCTGACGCCGGTTACCGTGACTTGCGTATCCCCGATCAAAAGGGGCGTTGCGACACCGACCGGGGGAGTATCGCCGCAGTTGGGGAACAAACTCGTGAACTTGACGGCATCCGCCATCAGGCGGGTCGTGGCCCCCGCAGGCCCTTCGTGTGTCGGGTTGGTCTGAACGACCGTGTACGTTTCACCCGCGTTGAACTGAAAATCACCGATGTGGTTCCAAACATTGGCTCCACCGGCGTCCTGGTGCTGATTCAGGTTGACGGTGTACGTGCCACCCGCGTAGGTGACGGTGTGCAAGACGGCGGTGTCACCGTTGGTGGATCTGGGCCAGGTAACATGCACAGACCACATGCCGCTCTGGTTTGGCGTGAACGTATACGTCGCCTGAGCTGCGACATTGGTGCTGTACCGGCAACCGATGCCCGAGGTACAACCGGCCGCGCTGCTCTTGACCGAGCTATTGTCGCAGTTCACGTCCGAGTACTTGTCAAAATTCTTCCCGTCGGAACGACTTTCGATGATGTACTCGTAAGCCAACGCGTTTCCGGCGATCGCCAGTACCAGGATTGCACCCAAGACCGAGAGGCTGCGATTGCTCGTCCGTTTCATGTCCCGACTCCTTAGCCTGGGCGGCTGAACGTTGGAGCGGACCGCTGCGCACCAACGGCCGTCTCTCCGTTCGAATCGCCGCGTCTCCATGCACAAACAACATGTCTGGCGGGACCTTCCGCCCCACCATCCAGGTTTACGCTGATGGATCACGCTGGCCTCGGGTGATCCGGGCTATCGTTATATAAATCGGCCCGGCGGCCCGGCCAGATTAGCCTCATTGACTCAGGCAGCGGACTTGATGGGTGGTCCCCTCCGTCTTCGGGACACGCTCACCGTTCGCCGATCGTTCACGCTCTGCCTCGAATTCCGGAATTTTCCACGACGCGACGCCGGAACATCAAAGCCTGTCAGTTCCCGGCCTCAGGCCCTGACTGTACCGGACCTGAGGCCTTTTATATGTCATCACTTGTCCAGACGATGACCGTTTCGGGCGGTGTCAAACGCTTCGACAGTGGTCCCCCTCCAGCCGTTCTGCGCTTCGGCGTGCCCGTCGAAGTACAACGTGTTCACTTTGCCGAAGAATCGCGTGACCGTGCCGCCGCCCAGATTCACCTTACGGAATCCGCATGAACTCAGATTAGGATGGAAAGGTGAAGAAGGAGCATACTTGCCGGACGCGTCCTGGTTTGTCGGTACCTGAACCGACGGACTCAAACTGCCCCACTCCTCGTTCTGTCTCGTGCTGTCGGCGTTGTCAAGAGTCGGGAAGATCTCGTGGCCAGGCTCCGCCGCCGTTCCCCACGTCGAGTTCTCCGGGTGCGGACGACGGAAAGCGTCAGCAAGCAGCCACTCGCGAGAGGGCGAAACGCCACCATAAAAGATCCGGGACATCCGCTTAGGCCACCACTTCCGGCTTTTCGAACCGTACTTGTCCAGCCATTGCTCGTATGAAGTAATCCCTCCGTGCGTGAACCCGAAGTAGAAGTTCGGGGCGGTGATGGCGGAATTGTTCAGCGCGAAATTGTAAACAACGTTGCCTCCGAATGACTCATCGGAAACGGGGAAGGAAGGGCACGTTCCGATCTCCCGCGTTGTGCTCTTCCGATAGGACGCTGAGGTGTTGGTCTTGAATGTGGATTCGCCGAAGTACTTTCGCAAGCGCGTATTCAGGTAACCTTCGACGACAAACTTGCTGGTGGAACTCATCCGCTCGGGATACTTGAGGAACAGCGGATGCAAGGGACCCGGAAGCGCCTCTTTGAAGTCGGAGATATACATGGCCATGGCATTCCCGACTTCCTTCAGATGGCTTTGACACACCATCATCTTGCTCACGTCCCGGGCCTGTCGCAACGACGGCAAGAGAATGGAAATCAGCAGCGCGATGATTGCCACGACCACCAGGACTTCAATCAATGTGAACGCCCGCCTGGCCACCGTGGTCCGTCCGGCCCCCATGCTTGACCTTGACATTGCCGTCACTCCTGAATTGTTCCTTGGTTCTCGTGAACCGTTCGCCGAGACGCCGAGACATGAACGGCAGACTCTCGCATTGACCGGCTTACTTGACCCTGCGAGCCAGAAAATACCCGCAAGGCGTGCTGCCTCATTGTAGGCGCCCAGCGACAGGCTAATTACATAATTACACGAGTTTCATCGGCATGTCAAGCGTAAAGTATGACAACCTGACGGCTTTTTGAACGATCGTGCAAGGCCGTCCTGGTGTCGTCCATGCGACACAATTATTGAAAAGCCAGTCACTTGCGAACCCCCCAGCCCCTCGCCATCGAGATGTACACCAACTCGCCCCACCGCCTTCAGTGCTAATCCGCTTTAAATCTTTGTGCTGGGAGTACTTAGAGCGTTGATGAAGCCTGAAAGGGAACGGTTTCCCGTCACGCCTGATCAGCAAATGTACGCTGCCCCATATCGGCAAGTCGCCTCATCGCACTCCTTACCAGAACAGCGCGCAAAAAGTCGCGGCCGAAGCCTGACGCCTCGGCCGCGCGCACATCGCTCTTGATTCGCGCAAATGCTGCGCGATTAATTGGCACTCACCCGCGACGCCGCAGGAACAGCCCGCCGAGAACCAGCAGGGCCAGCGTCGCCGGCTCAGGAACCAGCGTGAACTGGGCCGCACCGATGGCCACGCGGTTGTCGAGCCCCGACGTCGACGCGTGCCCACCGTAGATGCCCACCTTGTACGTGGTGCCCGCAGTCAGAACCACATCATCGAATGCCAGGTTCCACACGCCGGCGTTCTTGTAGTACATGTCCATGGTCGTCCGGGCAATCACACCACCCGGGCCAGCGTTGCCCCACGGATCCTGCTCGCCACCGAATGAGACACCGGTATACAGAACGACCGCGGTATCCGGCTGACCGGCCGTGCTGGGCCAAGCCAGTTCGATATCGTACGGACCGGTCACATCCGGCGTGAACGAGAAGACAGCCTGCCGGTTCGGGCCGAAGTACACGGTCGTGCCGCTGTAGCGGGATCCGATATTGGGCGTGCAACCGGGCGCATTCACGGGACCGCTGCTGGCCGCCCAGCCACCGGTCTCACTGTAGTTGGCGAGAAGATTAAGCCCCCCGGCCCGGTTCTCGATGATGAACCCGGCTTGAGCCTGTACGACCAGTACTGCCGCGGCCAGCACCGCAGCCATCACCACGCTCTTCTTCATGACTCTCCTCCTATGCCTGAAAAAAATGACAGGTTCCCCTCGACACTGACGAACGTGTTCAGAGTTGATCGTTCGTCCAGAAAGTGTGCGACGAACGTCCACCCCTCCAGACCAGTAATTGCATAATTTCAAATTTAGCTGGCGGGCATCGACCAGTCAAGCTGAAAGTTGTATCAAGTGACTTTTTTCCGTCCCGCAAGCCCTCGCTAACGGGAAAAAAGGCGGCTTCGGCGGTAAGATTCATGACCTGTCGCTGTCGGAGGGAGGACGCCAACATGTCACAGGGTCGCCTCGAGTTTGTACTTTGTTCGGTATCCGCAAAGCCACTCGTCCGCTGGATATCGTTCTTTTTCGCTCTCGTCCTCACCTCCTCACCGGTCCAGGCCCAGGAATTCCGCGGCATGTGGGTCTCCCGGTTCGAGTGGCCCAGCACCAACCTCAACACCGTCAAGGCGACCATCGAGTCAATCATGACCAACCTGCAGACGCACCGCTTCAACGCGGTCATCTTCCAGGTCCGCGGTCAATGCGACACGCTCTATCCCTCGCCCTACGAGCCCTGGTCACCCATCTTGTCGTCCAGTGGTGGCACGCCCTCCGGCTGGGGCACCTACGACCCCATGGCTCATGCCATTCAGGCGGCCCACGCGCGTGGACTCGAGTTCCACGCCTACATCAACACGCATGTCGCCTGGCAAGGCGCGAATACGCCGCCCGCGAACCATATCTGGCACCAGCATTTCAAGGCATCCGATCCGAGCAAGCGCGATTGGCTCATCCACGACTCCAACGGCAATCCCGTGCAGGCCGCGTCGGACAACTATGTCTGGATCGCCCCCGGCGTCCCTGCCGCTCAGGCGTACACGCGCAAGCAGGTCATGTACGTCGTCCAGAATTACGACGTGGACGGCATCCACTTCGACCGCATCCGCATGCCGAGCCCGGACTACAGCTACGACCCGATCTCGCTGGCGAGGTTTGCGGGCGAGGGCAACCCGCACGGCCTGGGGTTCGCCGACTGGACGCGCGATCAGTTCACCCGCTTCTGCTGCGACATGTACGCACAGATTATGGAGGTCAAGCCGCACATCAAAGTCAGTTCCGCTCCGCTGGGCCTCTATCGCCAGGAACGGTATCCGGGCTATCCGTCCGGCTTCCTATACGGCTACACGAGGGGCTACCAGGACGCCCAGGCCTGGATCAAGGCCGGAGCTATGGATTTTCTCGTCCCTCAGATCTATTGGGCCGACGGCGGCAACCTGCCCGACTTCAGCGACTTGCTGCCGGATTGGGTCGCCAACACCGGTGGCCGACACATCTACGCGGGCCACAATATCTCCACCGGCATCAACGCCATCATTCAGGACATCGACACCTGCCGATCGGTCGGCGCGCAAGGCAACGTCATCTGGAGCTATAACGCCTTCAACAACACGGGGAGCAACTGGGCCGCGCTGTCGGGCTCAGGAAAACGCTACGCGCAGCCGGCCGCCCTGCCCACCATGCCGTGGAAAACCAACCCGACCACCGGCATCATCCTCGGCACGGTCATGGATGCCGCCACCGGCCAGCCGGTCGTCGATGCTCACGTGACCCGCTCGCAACTGAGCAATTACGTCGCCCTGTCCTCCGGCGACGGACTCTATTCGTTCTTGCTCGTGCCCCCCGGCACGTACACGCTCACCTTCAACAAGCCCGGCGTGGGCAACGCGACCGTCGGCAACGTCGTGGTGACCGCCGGCGGCGTAACCCGCGTGGACGTTGCCCTGTCGCAGACCGCCACCTGCTCCATCTCCGCCCAACCGGATACGGTGAAGCTGGGCCGTACGATCACGTTCACTCCCCTGGTTCAGGTCCCTGCCGGCCAAAGCGTTCTGTCGCATACCTGGCACTTGGACGAGATCTCGCTGCCCGGCACGGGCATGCCCATTCCGATCGAGCATGTTTACGAGGCTCCGGGGATTTACACGGTCCGCCTGGAGCTGGCCGCCACCGGATCGGGAACCGTCTTCTCGAACCCGATCGAGGTCACGGTGCTGCCGGCTCCCGCCGACATGGACGGCGATCAGGACGTGGACATGGACGACTTCGCCGTTCTCCAGGCCTGCTTGAGCGGCACGACCGTGCCTCAGGACCGTCCGGAGTGTGTGCGTGCCAAGCTCGACGGCGACAGCGACGTGGATCTCGAAGACGTCAACTTGTTCATCCGGTGCCTGTCGGGCCCCAACCGGAAGAGCGACCCGTTCTGCATACCCTGAGTTGGTCCACAGGGTTTCGCGACGGGGGTGCGACGACGGTCATCTTCCACCTTTTTCGCGCTTCCCATGACACGACATGTATTATATAATGACTGTGTCCACCTCCCGGGGGGGCATTTCGTTACGGCAAAGGAGTGGGACGAGGATGTGTACGATCGGCAAGACGTGGAGGAACGCGGTCGCGTTCATACTCGCCTGCGGATATCTGACTGGCCCGGCGTGGGCCCAGCAAGTTCAGTGGCGCGGTTTGTGGGCGGACTGCTTCCACACCGGATTCAAAAGTGTCGCGCAAATCGACACGCTGATCCAACACGCGGTCACCGGCAAATACAACGCGATCGTCGTCGAGGTCATGGGTTACCAGGACCGCACGGGCTCGGGACACGGAGCCTACTGGAACTCCAACATCCTCCCCAAGGCGACCGACATCGTGGGCGGCATCGACCCGCTCGCCTATCTCTGCCAACGGGCTGCCGAGCACGGCATCCAGGTTCACGCCTGGCTCGTCACCTTCCGCATCTGCAGGTCCTGGCCGCCCAGCGGCAACGCCTACCTGGCCGACCACCCCGAATTCTTCATGGTCCCCCGGGCCGCCATGCACATGGGCACACCGGTCCTGGTCGGCGCTGACTACGTGCTCGACCCCGGCTCGCCCGATGTGCAGGAATATCTCATCAGCATCGTCCGCGAACTGGTGACCAACTACCCCATCGACGGCATCAACTGGGACTACATCCGCTACACGCAGTACGACGCCGGCTACCCGGTCGATCCCAACTACGCCAACTCGGGTCTGAAGCGGTTTCAACGTATCTACAACCGCACGGATGTCCCTTCTCCCTCGGACAGCCAGTGGAGCGATTTTCGCCGCCGCACCATCGACGAACTCGTGCGCCGCTGCCGCGTTGAAATCGCGAATCTCAGTAACGATCCGGCCAAGCCCGTCATGTTGACCGCCGACGTGTTCGCCACTGGCTCGGCCCCCTCCAACTTCACCAGCTCCCAAGCGTACCTCTACTACCAGAACTGGAAGCTGTGGGCCGAGTCCGGCTGGCTCGATGCGGTCATACCCATGAACTACAAGCGAGACCACTGCCCGAGCCAATACAACATGTACCGGTCCTGGGTCGACAAGATCCAACTCTGGAAAGGACCGCGCCACGCATACTGCGGACAGGCCACCTACCTGAACTCGTTTGCCAACAGCCTCGCCCAGATGCAGTACACGCTCGCGCGGCTCGAAGGCGTCTGCACCTATTCGTACGCCGGCACCCGTGCGAACGATACGACCTGTGACGACGGCGACGATTCCTGGACCAGCGACTGGTCGTGGTACCCGCATGTGGGAAGTACGGTCTACGCCACGCCGGCCGTGCCCCCCTCCCTTCCCTGGCGGAACCCGGCCACTGCCACTGAAGGCACTGTCTGGGGCCGCGTCTTCGACTTTGCCACCGGGCAGCCCATCGACGACGCGACCGTCACCGTCTATGGACGTCCGGCCATCAAGACCGACGCCAACGGCTATTACACCGTGACGTTGGTGCCCGCCGTAGCCGCGGGCTCTGCGTACGCGATGACCGTAAGCAAGGCCGGCTATCCCACGCTCACCTACCCCGGTGCGAAAGTCTTCCCCGCGGGGCTGTCCCGATATGATTTCGCGCTCGGCGCGCCCGCGCCGCAGATCGTCCTGAACACCAACAGCATCACACGGACCATCTCAGTCGGACAGCCCCCGCCGAACGACGCGTTCACCATCGCCACCGCCCCGGGGACCGGCTACCTGAACTACAGTATCACCCATCAGACGCCGTGGCTGAGCGTGTCGCCTGAGCGCGGTACCAGCTATGGCGAAGCAAACTCCGTAACGGTCGCTTACGATCTGACGGGTCTGACGTCCGGCATCCACACCGGCATCATCACCGTGTCCGATCCGACGGCTGCCAACTCGCCCCAGACGATCACGGTGACGATCAAACTCTCCAAGCCATGCGACTTTGATTTCGACGGCGACGTGGATCTGGAAGATTTCGCCGTCATGCAGACTTGTCTGACTGGCGTCGGCGTACCTTTCACCGACCCGGATTGCGCGC
>Ga0208198_1001760_pt1 | contig 17901 bp, 15 predicted proteins | sample AD_JPNTR2_MetaG_FD_184446 | JGI IMG/M metagenome (GOLD analysis project Ga0208198, IMG submission 184446) | Active sludge microbial communities of municipal wastewater-treating anaerobic digesters from Japan - AD_JPNTR2_MetaG (SPAdes) (version 2) | ecosystem: Engineered > Bioreactor > Anaerobic...
GGTAGCCCGTTTCAATCCACGCGCCCCGCGCGGGGCGCGACCTGGAAGCTGTCGGCATCCGCCGTCAAAGGCGAGGTTTCAATCCACGCGCCCCGCGCGGGGCGCGACCTTAAGGTGTCGCCAGAGGGTGCAGGCGGCGAGGTTTCAATCCACGCGCCCCGCGCGGGGCGCGACTTTCGGTTTCCGTCGTAGCCGTCCGCAGGGCGTGTTTCAATCCACGCGCCCCGCGCGGGGCGCGACGACGCTCCACCAGCATCGCGGCCCCGATTAGGTGTTTCAATCCACGCGCCCCGCGCGGGGCGCGACCTTCACGGGCGGCATCATACCCGCCACCGTCTGCGTTTCAATCCACGCGCCCCGCGCGGGGCGCGACGATATTAGGATTGGGCCGGAGTATGGAATAGAAACTGCGTTTCAATCCACGCGCCCCGCGCGGGGCGCGACCTCATCATGCGTTGCGCCTGATTCGCGGAAATCTGTTTCAATCCACGCGCCCCGCGCGGGGCGCGACCATTTCGTTGGGCTTGATCTCTTGCAGCTTGGCTGTTTCAATCCACGCGCCCCGCGCGGGGCGCGACAGGAGCAGGCCGCGGTACTTTCCAGCCTGCACACGGTTTCAATCCACGCGCCCCGCGCGGGGCGCGACGTGCGAACGCAGGACCGCCAGCTTGCTGTGTGTGAGTTTCAATCCACGCGCCCCGCGCGGGGCGCGACGGCGCATTGGAGCTAGGCCGTGCATTTTCTAGATGTTTCAATCCACGCGCCCCGCGCGGGGCGCGACAGCCTAACCGGGCCGTCTTCTACAACGGAGACCCGTTTCAATCCACGCGCCCCGCGCGGGGCGCGACAGCCGGAAGGGACTGCTTCCACAACGGAGACAACGGTTTCAATCCACGCGCCCCGCGCGGGGCGCGACATGATGAATAAGTGGCTTTCAACCGGGTATCTTGTTTCAATCCACGCGCCCCGCGCGGGGCGCGACCCAATGCCCCGCCCCGGTTGTTCGGTCTCGCTTGTTTCAATCCACGCGCCCCGCGCGGGGCGCGACGCGGCGGAGACCACCTGCTTGTCGGCCTCCGCAAGTTTCAATCCACGCGCCCCGCGCGGGGCGCGACACGCCTATGAAATCCAGTGGCCCACTATCGGCACGTTTCAATCCACGCGCCCCGCGCGGGGCGCGACTCTCGACCTCGCCGGGACGCGGGCGATGACGGGGTTTCAATCCACGCGCCCCGCGCGGGGCGCGACCGTTTTGCTCCTCAAAGTATCTGCGGATGGAACCGTTTCAATCCACGCGCCCCGCGCGGGGCGCGACCGCCGCCCGCAAGCTGGAATACAACCTAACTCAGCGTTTCAATCCACGCGCCCCGCGCGGGGCGCGACCACACTATAAAACAGTGTCAAGCCTATTTCGCAAGTTTCAATCCACGCGCCCCGCGCGGGGCGCGACAAAGGTTGCACAAAGTATATGCACAGCTTCGTAGTTTCAATCCACGCGCCCCGCGCGGGGCGCGACCCGATGTGCCTAGCCATCAGAACCAAGAGAGATCGTTTCAATCCACGCGCCCCGCGCGGGGCGCGACGACGAGCAGACGCTCCAGACGATGGCAAACCTCAGTTTCAATCCACGCGCCCCGCGCGGGGCGCGACAGCAATCGCGGCCGATACGCTCGCAGCCCTGGATGTTTCAATCCACGCGCCCCGCGCGGGGCGCGACCGTTCCACGATCCGAATGTCAAAAACCGCGAAGCGTTTCAATCCACGCGCCCCGCGCGGGGCGCGACATGGCATCGTTTGCGCTTTCGCATTCCTTCGACTGGTTTCAATCCACGCGCCCCGCGCGGGGCGCGACCTAGTTTCACATACTCTGGGTTTAGTTCAACAAGTTTCAATCCACGCGCCCCGCGCGGGGCGCGACAGCGCGGTTTCCTACCTTGAAGCCAACCGGCCGGTTTCAATCCACGCGCCCCGCGCGGGGCGCGACTGAGGACTTGGCAGTTGATTGTGTTTCTACTGGTAGTTTCAATCCACGCGCCCCGCGCGGGGCGCGACTTTGCGCCGTCTTGTTCAACGGCGGCGGGGGCGGCGTTTCAATCCACGCGCCCCGCGCGGGGCGCGACCGGCCCAGGGTAGCGGGGGGACGGGGGAGGGGGGCGTTTCAATCCACGCGCCCCGCGCGGGGCGCGACCATCTTTTTGTAAGTCATTCTGCGGTGTGATGCAATCCAACACCCAGCGCGAACGATGTTATTTATGCAATTGTCAAAGAGCCAATCCAGCACCTTGGAGCCACAACTCTTGCTCCACCAGATGGTTGCCGTCGGCGCGAACCTCCCGGGGTTTTGATGAGCGCTTGGGGTTCGCGCACATTAAAAAATGAGCGGTTCGGTGACATCAAACCCTTTTGTTTTGCCGAGATGTTCGATTCGTTTTCCCCAGTTGGAACCAAGAAAATAAAAACGCAGGCTGTCTTGTTCGGGGTCGTAGATTTTTTCCAATTGGGCCTTGAAGGCCACCCACAGGGCCGGGTCCACCACGCATTCAAAGACGGAATTTTGCACTCGGATGCCGTAGTCCTCGCACACCTTGGCCACTTTGCGCAACCGGGCCTGCCCCCGCTTGTCCACCGTGGAAACATCATAACTGACGAGCACCATCATGGCCTATTTCCACAGGAAGGGCGGGTAGAGATCGGTGTCGCCCCGCAGATGGCGGGCCAGCAGTTGGGCTTGGGCGTGCGGCAATAAACCCACCGCCATTTTTTCATTGAGGAAAGGATGAGTCAGGCTGTCCAATTTGCGCTCCTGCCACGATTGCAAAACCAATTTGCGCGGTTTTTCTTTGAGCAGAACGGCGCCGGTTTCCGAGGTTTCAAAATCCTTGGGGGTAATTTGCTGGCGGTTGATGAGCGTGAAAACAAGGCGGTCCACCAGGAAGGGCCGGAATTCTTCCATCAAGTCCAGCGCCAGTCCGGGTCTGCCGGGGCGGTCGCGATGCAGAAAACCCACTTGGGGGTCCAAGCCGACGGCTTCGCACGCGCCACGGCAATCGTGAGCCAGCAGGGTGTATAGAAAGGACAGCAGGGCGTTGATGGGGTCCAGCGGCGGCCGGCGGCTTCGTTCGTGAAATTCAAAACCACTGGCGGCATTCAACAGCACGTTGAACACGCCAAAATAGGCACGGGCGGCATCGCCTTCCAGTCCGCGCACTTCATCCAGCGCCAGTGGCGTTTGCAACCGCGTCAACATCTGCTGCAAGCGGACAACCAGCGCTTCCACCAGACCATTGTCCGGGGTATCGGGATGGTCACGCAAATGGCGCTGCAACACTGTCCGGCAGTTGTTGACTTTGCCGAAGACAAACATCCGGGCCAATTCCGCCGATTGATCTAGGTTGTCCGCCCGGCGGTATTGTTCACGACGCAGCAGGACATTGCCGGATTGCGGGCCCGCCACCCGGGCCAAAAACTTGCCATACTCCGTCAAAAAACTGACCGCCACGCCATTTTCGCCGCAATGCCCGAGCAAAAACGGACTGCACAGGATATTGCCAAAACACACCAAGCCGCCGATGTTGTGGATGGGCAAACGAGCGCGCACTTCCTGTTCGGCCTCCACCACGATGGTTTCGCCTTCCTTGCGCAGATAGCTGCCCTGTGTGGTGATGTAGAGCGTGTTCAGCAATTGCTTCATTGCAGCGCCTCCTGAAGGTAGCGGGTGACATTTCTGCCGGCCCGGGGCTGGCATTCATTCAACAAAGAGCAGGGCTCGCACTTTTGTTTGTCATAGACCGCGGGCGGAGTCACGCGTGCATCAAATAGAGCATGGAGCCGGGCGGCGGCCTCCTCTGTTTTTTGGCGCAGGGTGGCATCCAACGGCACGACAGTGCGGCGGCGGGGCTGGCCATAAAAAATGGCCCCCTCGGGTACGGTAATGCCCAACATTTCTTCCAAGCACAAAGCTTGGGCGCAAAGCTGCACCCGGTCGCAGTCGTTCGCCTTGTCGCGCCCGCGTTTGTGCTCCACGGGATAGGGCACGCCATCACGAAACTCCACCACATCCGTCTTGCCCACCAACCCCAGCCGCAACGAGCGCAACGTCAAATCCCGGACCGTGCGCACACCGTCGCGAACCTCCTGGCCTGCGCTATGCACTTTTTCGTGCGCCAGCCGCCCTTCAGCCGTGAAGCGATTCTCGGTCCAGATTTGCTCAATATGAATCAAAGCGCATTGGCGCTCGCAATACAGCAGATGCTGCAGGGCCGAGAGGGGCAGGAGATCAGCTTCCGGATACATCACTCACCCCGCAGAGAAAAAACAGGTTGCCGTGGATAACCCCGCTCGACAAGCGACCACCGACACACCGACTGTCGTCCGTCGTTTGTCGCCGGTCGGGTTCATTTCTGAATCTCTTGAATGGCTTTGCAGGCGGGGAAATCGGCGCAGCCCCAAAAGGTTTTGCCGGCGCTGGGGCCGGTTTTGGCCCGCCGCTTGACCATGGGTTTGCCGCAAGCCGGACAAGCCGGTGGCTGGGGCTTATGGGCTTCAACCCGTTCCCGCTGTTCGAGACGTAATTTGCTCATGCGTTCGCGGAAGCCTCCTGCACCGGCAAACTCTTCAGCAGTTTTTTCCATCTGCCGGCGCAGAAGCTGGGCGGCACGGCGGATGATGACAATCAGCGAATTGGCGGCAATGACCGGGTCATCATGCTCCAACCAAGGGGCGAAACGCTGGCGCATGGCGATGATGTGACGGCTGAACTCATGCAAACTGTCGTCCGAGTATTCAAACGGATCGAGCGGCAACGCATTGACTGTCTTCCATCGTTCATCGTGGATGGACCAGACTTCTTGGTCGTGATCAATCAAGAAGGCTTCGTAGTCGCCAAGCAGCTCTTCCAAACTGCCCCGGGCTACGTCGAGCAGCTTCAATTCGGTTTCCTTGGATGTGCCGGCGCGCGCCGAAGACTCCACCATGTTTTGCCGGGCGGAACGCGCCGCGCCAATCATCTGGCCGCTGGTCTTGCCCAGCGGATCGGCCTGCCAGGGATAGACCCGGCGGCAAAACCGCGTGGTGCCGTGATACACCAAACAGGTGAAGCCAAACGACAGCATCTTGCGGTAACCATGCGAAAGCCCAATGGGCGAAGACGACATCGTTTGGCTCCTTTCCTCCAAAGCCACCCACAACGCCCGACAGAAATATACTCATCTCCGCCCAGCGTTGCGAAGGATATGAATTGTTTAATCCAGTTCCGTTCCGGAAAGTTCAGAAAGCTCCTCCGCCTTCAACCCTTTCAATGTAGTCAGTTCATAGCTTCCGTCTTTGGCCACCTTCAGGGAACGATGAACTTGAGCAGAGGAGTATTGCCCATTCGGGTGATTGTGCTGCCACCAAATAATCTTGAGAACCTCCATGCTGCCGGCAGGGCGAGCAGTTGATTCATCATTCACAAACAATGATCGCATCGCTTTCTTCAGCTTCTCGGCATCTTGTGCAGAAAAACCGGTTTCCTTCGCCAGCTGGGTGTTGATGGCGCCGTATGCGACATATACCGCCCGGCCGACGCGATGCTTCATTCCCATGGTGTCCGAACCTTTTTTGTCCGGTTCTTTTTCGTTGGTTTCCAGATTAACGCTCTTCACAATCTGAATGGTTTCCGGAATAACCGGTTCAACACTAAATGCACTTTGGATGCTGACCGGGCCGCGGATGCCAATCGAAACGGCATCGGCATCACCGCCGTCCTCTTCCTCTTTTTTGGTCTTCTTTTTCTTGAAGGCAAACAGCTGGCCGAAAGCGCGGACATCATACCACTTGGCGCACCCCTCCACCCGCGGATCTTTCAGTTTTTCCGCTGCATAGCGGGCGTTGAGCGAACGGTGTTCGTCATCCCGGCGGTCATCCGACTGGACAAAAATCCTTTCGCCCATATCTTGCAGTCGATTGCGGAGTTTACGCTTCAAACAGACATCGGATATTTCGCCGAAGCCATCATACGTCTGGCGTGGCCGGTTGCCATTGAGCGGATCCCCGTTGGGATTGGCATTGTTTACAGCAATGATTAGCGCAAAGTCCACTTTGTTTTTTAAGGCTTCACTCATGTTCTATCTCCATTTGTTTTTCTTTTTTAGATTTGCTGATTTCGCGCGCTGTTCTGTCAATATGCTCCCTCTGAACATAGTAACCGAGCAGGTAAGCTCCGGACAACGGCGCATCATTTTCATAATCACCTGGCAAGAAAAGCGTGTGGGCCGCTTGTATTTCCTGGCGGGCCAAAGAGTCGCCCACCTTCTGGATGTAGGGGCGCAGGCAATTGTGAATTGTTAACCATGTAGTAAATGGTCGTTGGGCAAAAGGCTGCATATAACGGATAGCCGCTGTTGCAGTCCGGTCTTTTTGGCCCTTATGAAGTGCATATTCCTCAAGTTTATCCGCGGCACCGAGCAGTCGCCCATAGAGGTAGTCGCGATCATTTCTCTTCGGGTCTAGGCTCAAGGGTATTTCCTCCTGTGTTCGTTGTTTGTGGTCTTTTCTAATCAAAGCGCAAGTGGTTGAAAGAAGTTCGTCGTGCGCGAAGCGATTGAATTTACCCCCGCTGGAGAAAGCCATCGGCTTGGAGGCACGATGGATGGCGGCCCGCACAAAATCATAAGGCAGAGGCGCTCCGTCGAATATGCAGCGCAGAAGCCGCTCGTTCGCAGACTTTTTCAACTTGATGAAGCTTTCATCCTTCCCTCCGCGTGGCTTGCCGTGAACCGCCTCGACAATCCTGCTTGTAAACGGTGCGCCTGCATAAACAACCTGCCGACCTGTCTCGCGATTCAGGAAGCGGTGGATCCATTTGCAATCTTGGTGCCACGCCAGCAATTTCTCGAGGTAGTCCTGGCGGGACAGGTGCCTGTAAAAGGTAATGGCCATTCTTCCCGTTGTGGCGGCGTCCAATGCCAGTACAATCGTGTCGGGATGCTTTTCCAGCGCGTTCCGGTATGCCCTGCCCTGCATGGCGGCCTGCAGCGCCTGTGCGTAGTCATAGCCGGTTTCCGCCTGCAAAAGGGCGTGCGCGTCAGCCAGTGCCGCTGCCGGCGCGCTCTGGATGAGTTCCCAGATGCTCTGTTCTTCGCCCAGCGGCGGGGGGGCATCTTGTTCCACCGACCCGACGGAAAAGGAAAGAATGACCTGTTCCTTGCAAACCATGCCGCGATTTTCGACCAGAAACGTAAGAAATTGGTGCGCTTTTTGAGAGGATTCATAGCCCATGCTCAAAGATTCGTTTGCGCTGTCAAATCTCCCCCGGAAGGTAAAGTTCGTCGTGTCATTGGCGGAAATCAATTTCGCATTGGCCACCGTATTGGATATTTTTTTGGGGTGTGCGATAGCGATGTTTTGCGCCTCACCCGTAACCGCATCCAAACCGGTCTTCCTTCCTTGGGTGTAATATTGATGCCAAGCCTCGAAAATTGTCGGATCGCGCCAAACCTCCGTGAGCGGATCGTCCGGAACGTGCACCTTAAACAGCACCATGGTCTTATCACTTGAAGGAAGACCTTTGACATCATCTTCCAACCGTTTCCGGCCTACATAAGCCGCAATGGCTTTGATTTTCGGATGGTCGGACGCATGGGCGAATTCCTGGAGTTGCTTCAAGTATCCTTTCACTTCCCCGCTTCCGGTAAAACGCTTGTCGTTTTTTTTGAAAAAACCGTATTGTTCGAACAACGGGTGGGGGTTTTTCCAAGCGCCCGAAGTGCGGGACATGCTATCTTCGGACACCGGAATGGGAATTCGCTGGACCCCACCCTCGGCTCTGCTTACCTTCGGTATGGTTTCCGCTTTCAGGAATCTGCCGTGTTCATCAACCGATATCACAATAATGTGGTCCGACATATTGCTGATGGTCGTACTCGACAACGGATATGTTGTTTTAAGCATCTCCCGGTTCCGGGTGTAGCTGTCCGCCAAATGCCGCCATATGCTCATGCCCCGCCCTCCTCGCTCAATAAATCCTGCAGCGCGAGATCATGAGCGACCGGCAGGAAATCCTTGTTGATGGTGTATTGTTTCAAGCTCATCTTCCGAATGACATCGCGCGGCAGGGCGGAGTCGTCCGGGCGGGGAAACTCCATCACGCCGTCCTTCATTTGGGCATGCCACAGCCGTTTGCCAAATTCTTTTTTCCCGGTCTGGGCGGGATAATCAAATCCGTGGAACATCATGCCGAAATCGAGTTGCCCATAGCGGTCGTAAAAACCCTCTCCCTCGCCGAATGTACATGGCTCCACATAGCCTTGGCATTCTCTCGTACCCAGAAAGATGTCCCGGCGCCCCCCCTTGGCCACACAACGCTTGGCAATGTTGTGGTGCTTGTGCTCATCCCAGTCGGCTTGCAGCTCTGGCCTGTATTTGCTCCATTCAAAATGGGCCCGCACCTGGTATTCCACATCCCGCAGATAGGTGTAATAGGCGAGTTCGTTCCCCCCTGACATTTTAATCGGCTTAACCCCCTTCGATTCGGTTTGGATTTTCTTCATTACTCTTACCGCATCGATGATCCAGAAAAGACTCGGTTTCCAGTAAATGCTTTCCGTAATTCCCACCAAGGCTTGGTAGGTGGGAACCTGATAAGAAAACTTTTCGCCCCCCACGCGCATGATGGGATCCGAAAAGAGGGCATAGCGTCCGTACAATTTGTATTCGATGGTGTTTCGTTCTTTTTTCATGTACGCCTCATTCGATTGCTGGTTTAGGTGTGTCCAGCAGGCCGTATTCTTCGCTGTCGTACCAATACTTGGATAGGAAATAAAAGGTTTCTTGGATGGGGCATATCGCCCCGGCATCAAGAAGCTTTTTTTGAGTCTGGGGAAAGATATTGACCGTAAACTGCTGCAGATTGCGGAGGTGCCGCATCTTTTGCAAAGGGTCATATTCTTTTTCAAACGCCTCAATCAGATGTAGAGAGTTCCCATACTGGACAACAACACCCACCTGGCCCTGATCAACCACCGCAAACTGCTCTGCGGCTGACTGGAATGCGGCCGGTAGGCCTTGATATGGCATTCCGCCGTTCTGATCTTGATACGCATGGCTGGCAAGCGGATTGTCATTGAGGAGGGTGTAAAGATTTTGGCCTGTTGGGCCGCTGGGGAACCCCATTTTATCCTGCTGGTTGAAAAAGTAGTAACGGTAGAACTGTTCGAGTGCTTCATCTTGAAGAAGTGAGATCCCCGGAGCTTCGCGGGTGATTCGTTGGGTCACTTCCTTGCCATCGGCAATTTCAGCAAGCCGGGTGAGTTTCTCTTCCACGGCATTGATGACGTGAACAGTTTGGGGCGTCGAATTTTCTCCATTACGGTTGCACCGTCCTGCGGCCTGCACTACGCTATCCAATCCAGCGGCGGCCCGAATTACGCAATCAAATGACAAATCAACTCCTGCTTCGATCAATTGAGTGCTGACACATAAAATGCGCTCATCTTTGGCGCGATTTGTTATTTGAGCAAGCTGATGCTTACGATGCGCTGGGCATAGGTTGGTGGTTAACAGGAAAGTTCGACAGTTAGATATTGACGTTTTACAGAGCCGGTATACTTCGGTGGCGGATTGTTTGGTGTTGAGAATGACCAGGGTGCTTTTTCCGGCTTTTATTTCTTTTCCGGCCAACCGGGCAATATCCACAAATGAAAAAGGCGTCAAAGATTGATTGGCGATGTGAACACGTTTGAATACTGCCCGTTCCGCGTCAGACAGGGTCACAAGCGCGTGGTTGGGTGAATATTTTATCGGGCGGGACACACGGTCCAATTGAGGCTGAGTCGCCGTGCAAAGCAGAACGCTGGATCCCCCACAATAGTGCAAATAATTGATGGCATCATTAAACAGATAGGTGCACTTGATGGGTAACGCTTGCACCTCATCAAATACCAAAACAGCATCAGCCATGTTGTGGAATTTCCGTAAACTTGCCGCGCGGTTGCTATAAATCGTCTCAAGAAACTGGACCATCGTCGTCAGAATGACTGGATTCTCCCACCGGGCGGTGAGAAGTTTATGTTGCTCATACTCATCATTAGGGCTGGTAGAATCGTCTGAGATTTCCAGATTGGAATGGTGTTCAAGAATCTGGTTGCGACATGCTGCATCGAAAATTTTCTCAAGCACTTGTGCCATCTGATCTAAAATGGATAGGTAAGGAATAACGTAAATGATGCGTTTGAGGCGATTGCATCGAGCATGATGGAGGGCAAACCTCAAGCTGGCCATCGTTTTGCCGGAGCCTGTTGGTACGGACAAAGTATAGATGCCTTTGGCTCTTGTTCCGGCCCGTTGGCAATCCGCTGAAATCTTCTGACGCACCCTGTTCAACTGGCCATCCCCCATAAACCCGGCAAGATATTTTTCCAGTTGCGTTATCCAGACATCCCAATCGGGGAAAGTATGATTCGGCACGAGTCCCGCGGCGTCGCACCGATCGGCGTCTACCAGACACGAAAATATCGCCTTGGTTGCAAGGTGCAGCATGAACCGGGGCGGAAACTGATGTTCGTTGAAAACTCGACATAACTGGACAATTTCATTGCGAATTTCATTCACAGAAATGTCCGGTTGGTACGCATCAAGAATCTCGTCATAGTGGAGTTCGTCCGCACGCCGTTGGAGTTTATGATCAAGCATTCGGATTCCATCTGAAAGTGTATCGTATAAACCACCATGATGTGAAGCGATAGCATTGGCCAAGATATCGGTAATCATTGGGTCACGACTGTGACTCGCCAGAAATTTGGCCCCCTGCAGCGCATGAATAACATCCCCACGGGTGACTTGCCGCCCGCTAACACTGCTCAATAGATAATCTTGAAAGGCTTTTGTAAACTTGCCGATATCATGCAACTTGGCAGCCGATCCAGCGGCGTTGCTCAAACCAAAGGGGGCTGCAAATTGTTCGGCAAGTCGAGCAACACCAACCAGGTGTTCAATTAGTAATTGGCCATCACGCGCATAATACACCGATGGCCTTTCAGCTAGCATTTCACCCTCCGTGGCTGCCACTGCTCCGGGGGGCGTTCTTTGAGGCTATGCGCGTACTTCATAGCGGCTCGATAATAGGCCCGGAACCGGGGCAAACTCAAGGATCAATCCCGTGGCTCCATAGCGTCGGAGCCGCGCGTGGAGAGGATTAGGCGTAGCGGCGGATGTGGTCGAGGGGGTGGCGGTTTTTGGGGCGCGGAGTGGGGTCGGCGGGGTAGCCGAGACAGAGCAGCAGATCCACTTTTTTCGCGCGCGGAATGGCTAGAGCCTTTTTGACGGCGCGTTCGTTGAACCACCCCAGCCAGCAACTGCCGAGGCCTTCTTCCGTGGCTTGCAGCAACAGGTGTTCGCAGGCAATTCCCAGGTCCACCAGGCTGTATTGCACGCCGCGGAATTGCGCGCCGAGCCGCGCGGCAAGTTTCATTTTTTCGGTGACCACGGCAATCAATGCCGAGGCGTCGCGGGCAAACTTGTTCATGCCGAAGGGCGGGTGGGTGCAGACGGCTTCGGCGAGGTCGCGCACGGCGGCGGGGTCATCCACCACCACGAAGGACCACGGTTGCGAATTGCAAGCGGAGGGGGCCAGGCGCGCGACCTCAAGGCAGCGCTCCAACACGTCGCGCGGGATGCGGCGACCGGGCTGATAGCGCCGCACGCTTTGGCGTTTTTGGACCAGTTCCAGAAAGGTCATGATTTTCTCCCGGTAAGGCGCAGGAGGGCCACAGCCAGCCAAAGGGCGCCGGCCAGCAGCCAACTGCCAATGAAGATTTCCTTGTGGAGCCACCAATTCCAACCGCTGAACGTCCACGAGGAAAAAGGCCAGAGGAGGGGCGTGCCCCAAACGCTTTCGCCATGGGTGGGCACATCCATCAAGACGTGGAGCGGCCAGGCCAGCAGGGGCAGGCGCAGGGCGGGGAACCGCCACGCGAGCAGGCCGAGGATCAGGGCCATGCCGAGCAGGCTGTGGGTGGTGTTATAGAGGAAAAACACCCACGGCGGAATGCCCTGCCAGGTGAGGCTGCGGCCCATGAGCAAGTCGCTCAGGAAGTAAATCCCCAGCGAGAGGGCGTCGGGCAAAATACCGAACCCAAAGGCGGCCCAGAGGGTCCAATCGGCCCACCAGCGGCGGGGCCCGTGAGCATCCAGCGGGCCGCGCCGGCCGCCGGGCAATCCGGTGCGACTGCACAGGGCCGTGCCAATCAGGCCATGAACCAGGGTATCCACCGGGCTCAGTCCGGCGGGTTGATTTGGCGGAGGTAGTCGGCGACATCGCCGATCCGGCCCAGGGTCAGCATGTGCTGGGCCTGCTGTTCGGCTTGGGCCGCGTTGATTTGGGCGATGCGCCGTTGCACGGCCGGAATTTCCAGCGGATCAAGGCTGAAGTGCCGAAGGCCGATCCCGAGCAGGAAAGGCATCAGCCGCGGGTCCGCGCCGAGGGTGCCGCAAAGCGAAATGACCTTGTTGTGCTGCCGCGCGGTTTTCACGATGCAGTGCAGCGCGCGAATCACCGCGGGGTGGTGCGGGGCAAACCACGGCGCCATCCGCGTATTGGTGCGGTCCACGGCCAGCAGATATTGAATCAGGTCATTGCTGCCGATGCTCAAGAAATCGGCGGCGGCGGCGAGTTCGTTGATCATGGTGACGGCGGAGGGCAGTTCAATCATCATGCCGAGTTCGGGAATACGGCTGGGGATGCCTTCGCGCTGGAGTTCGCGGTGGCACACTTCGACCAGCGCGCGGGCTTCGAGGAATTCATCCAGCGAGGCCACCATGGGGAACATGATGCGGGCTTGGGGGTAATCGTGCGCGGCGCGGAGCAGCGCGCGCAACTGCTGTTTGAAAATCAGCGGATTTTTCAGCGAAAACCGCAAGGCGCGCAGGCCAAGGAACGGGTTGGATTCGGGCGCGGCGTGGAAGTAGGAAAGGACTTTGTCGCCGCCGACATCCAGGGTGCGGAAGACGACGGGCGCGCCCTGCATCCGCTCCAGCACGCGGGAATAGACAACAAATTGTTCTTCCTCGGTTGGGAAGCTGCTGCGGACGATGAACGGAAACTCGGTGCGGTAGAGCCCGATGCCCTGCGCGTGGACCCGCAAGGCGACATCCAGCTCGCTGACGAGGTTCATGTTGGCGAACAGGTGAACTTCCGCGCCATCCTGGGTCCGGGTTTCCGGCTGGGCCAGCTCGGCCAGGCGCAGGGAGTCGGCCAGGGAACGGATAATGTTCTGCATGGTCTGGATGGCTTCCGGACCGGGGCGCACAATGATTTGACCTTCCTTGGCATCCAGCAGCAGGGGCGTTTTTTCGGGCAACGAGAGCAGGCGGCGGTCAGTGGCGATAACCAGTGGAATCTGCATGGCCTTGGCCAGAATGGCCACGTGGGAGTGCTGGCCGCCGCCCAGCAAAATCAGGCCCGCCGCGCCTTCAGCGGATATTTTGAGGATGTCGGAGGGGAGCAATTCTTCGGCAATGACGATTTGGCCGGAGTAATCCGGATTGGTGCTGGCCATGCTTTGGGCTGAGAGGTTTTGGAGGAGCCGGTGGCCGAGGTCTTCAACATCGAGCACTTTTTCGCGCAGGGCCGGATTAGGGCTGTGCGCAAACAGGCGCGAGTAGCGGCGGACTTCCTCCACGATGGCCGTCCACGGATTTTTTCCGCCGCGGATTTGGTTGCGGATTTCGCCGGAAAACGCCTCATCCTTGAGCATCAGGACGTGAGCGCCAAAAATCATGGAGGCCGCGTCATGGATTTTATCTTCGAGGCGGCGTTGGAGATCGAGGAGTTGGCGCTCGGTGGCGAGCAGGGCACGGTCGAAATCGTCCTCGGTGAGATCGAGGGGACAGGTGGCGGCTTCCTGGTCGAGCGTCAGGTATTGGCCAATACGGGTCGAAAGCCCCATGCCCATGACATCCGAGGCGCCCACCCCACGGACGCAGTGGGTGCCGGGGCCAAACTCCTGCTCCCCATGAAACACGGGGGCCGGGGAGTCTTGCTGCTCTTTTTGGCGCAACTCGCTGAGCAAGTCGGCGTTTTCAATCACGCCGGCCAACTGGGAGGCGATGACCTGCAAGGCCTGAATATCGTTGGGGGTGAAATAATTCCACTGGGGGTCCTGAACTACGATCACCCCCACCGGGTTCATCCGGCGAATGATCGGCACGGCTAGGAACGAGACAAAGTTTTCTTCGTGGCTGCCGGGGATATATTTGAAGTTGGGGTTGTCGGTGGCGCGGGCCTCGCAGATGGGCCGCATTTCCTTCAACGCCATGCCGGTGATGCCCTCGCCAATCTTGAGGCGCAGGGTGCCAATGAGCTGGGGATTCAGCCCCTGATTCGCGCGCAGGACCAGCTCGCGGGTGGCCGGCTTATAGAGATAGAGGGAGCAAACCGCGGCGCGCATGTGCCAAGCCACCATCGAAACCGCACGCTGGAGGAACGAATCAAATCCCTGCTCGAAGTCAAAGATGCCGACGAGCTCGCCGATGTCGCACATCAGCGCCACGTTGTCTTTTTGGAAATCGCTCACGGCAAATTAGTCCAAGGGGGATTCCGGGTTGGGATGCCCGTGCTTGACTTCATAACTGGAAAAAGTACCTTCTCCACGTTTCATTTTCAACTTGCCCGATGGTGTAACGGTAGCACAGCAGACTCTGGATCTGTTTGTCTAGGTTCAAATCCTAGTCGGGCAACCAAACGATCACAGCCGCCCCGGATGGGACGGCTGTGCTGGTTTTTGGGGATCAGCACGAAGCCCAAGGGGGAGTTAGCTCGACCGGATGGGCATCAACACATAAATGAAGTTGACGGTGGAGCGAATGACCCCGGGGCTGGTGTCGTCCGTCAGGTGGAGTTGGACTTCGTCGTCGGTGAGCACCTTGAGGGGGTCCATCAGGAAGTGGGGGTTGAAGGAAATGGAGATTTCCGGGCCCTTGTACTTCACGGCCATGGTTTCGCGGGCTTCACCAACTTCGGGGGCCTGGGCAAGGATTTCCAATTGATTCTTGCTGAAGGTCAGCTTCACGCCGGAGACCACGTCAATCACCAGTTGTGAGGTGCGGCGAATGGCGCTGAGAAACACTTCGCGCTCCAAATCAATCCGCTGGTTGCTCGTCTGGGGGATCACCTGCTGGTAGTTGGGGTATTTGCCTTCTTCCAGCTTGGAAACGATGAAGACGGAGTTGAAGTCAAAGCCCACCTGCTTCGGGGTGGCCATGATTTTGAGCGGGCCGGAATCGCCGAGGGTCTTGAGGAGTTCATCCACGGTCTTGAGGGGCACAATCAAGTCCAAGGCGGCATCCGCCGGGAACTCGACTTCCTGCTCCACGTGGGCCAGGCGCCGGCTGTCCGTGGCGACCACGCTCAACTTCCCGTTCTTGAAGCTCAACAGCACCCCGTTCAGTAATTGGCGGTTGGTGTCCAAGGAGGCCGCAAAGGAGGTCAGCTTCAACATGTTTTTGAAGTCGCCTTGGTCCAAGGTGTAGGTCTTGGCATCCGCCAGTTCGGGCAGATTGGGATATTCGTTTTCGGAAATCCCATGGATTTTGAAGTGAGAGCTACCGGCGTGGATGAGGGTGATGTTCTGGTCGTTGACTTCCAGCTCGACTTCGGCCACGGCCAATTCCCGGAAAACCCCGAGAATCCGCTTGGCGGGAATGGTGGTGGAGCCGGGCTGGAGGACTTCGGCTTCCATGGTGGTGCGCAACGTCAGCGCCATATCGGTGGCGGTCAGTTCCAACTTGCCGTCCTGGGCGCGGAACAACACGTTGGCCAGCACGGCCAAGGTATTGCGCGGATTGATGACCGACTGAACTTTTTGCAACGATGCCAACATCGCTTCTTTTTTGACTTTGATTTTCATGACGCCTCCCGGTGTCGGTTACTAGTATCTATATAAATTTATAAACCGTCTTATCAGTATGTCCTGTGAATTGTGTGGACAGCAAGCAAAGAATGGGTCTTCCAAGGACTTCCGTCGAATTCACCCTGTCAAAAAACCTGTGTTCGGAAAGTGCATGGTGTGGATGACTCCGGCCCCATTCACAGCTTTGGGTTCTTTTCCACAACTTATCCCGCGCTATCCACAACCTTGTCCACAATCCATGAGGTCGCGTCGTCCCCCGTGCGTCTGCTCCCGAATGGGCGTGGCGCCGGGTCATGTCAAACCGGTGCCGCGGCGCCCCCCAGCCGCTGCTGCAACGACAAAATCGTCTGGCGAAGCGAAGAGTCCGTTTTCATCTTGGCGCCGATGCTCCGGTGCGCGTGCAGCACCGTGGCGTGGTTGCGCCCAAATGCGTTGCCGATGGCCGGCAGGGATTGCTCCGTCATTTCCCGGCACAAATACATGGCCACCTGCCGTGGGAACGCGATGTTGTTGGGCCGCTGCTTGCTGGTCATGTCGCCCAGCCGGATGTCGTAATATTCCGCGACAATCCGCTGGATTCCTTCGAGCGTGACGGCGGTTTGGTTCTCCTGCTCGATGGTGTCGCGCAGCAAATACTCCAGCGCTTCGGTGGTCAGCGGCTTGCGCGTCAGGGAGGCGTAGGAAGCCACCCGCAGCAGCGAGCCTTCCAACTTGCGAATGTTGGAGCGCACGTGTTCCGCAATGAAGAACAGCGTGGGATCCGGCAACTGGATGCCCAACTCCTCCCGCTTCTGCCGCAGGATGGCCACCCGGGTTTCCAAATCCACCATTTCCATTTCCGTCACCATCCCCCATTCAAAGCGGGAGACGAGCCGATTCTGCAGGTTGGCAATTTCGCTCACCGGGCGGTCGCTGGTCATCACAATTTGTTTTTGGTTTTGATGCAGCGAATTAAACGTATGGAAAAATTCTTCCTGGATGCCCTCTTTGCGGGCCAGGAAATGGATGTCGTCAATCAGCAGCAAATCAATGTTGCGGTATTTCCGGCGGAAGCTGGTGAGCTCGTGTTGCTGTACGGCTTGGATGAACTCGTTGGTGAAATCTTCGCAGGTGGTGTAGCAGACGGTCCCTTTGCCGCGCTTGATGAGCGCGTGGCCCATGGCCTGGATCAGGTGCGTTTTGCCGAGACCCGTCCCCCCGTGAATGAACAGTGGATTATAAGCGCGCGCGGGTGCATCCACCACGGCCAACGCGGCCGCGTGGGCAAACGTGTTCGCCGGGCCCACCACAAAGTTTTCAAACGTGTGCCGCGGGTTCAGCGTCCCGCCCACGTTGTAGATTTTTGGCCCACGGCGTTTGGCTGGAGCTGGTTCATTGCTCTTGATCGGCGTGGCCGGGGCGGGCGCCGGGCCGTTATCATTTACCACAAACGCAATGGCTATGTGCTCGTGGCCTGCAGCACCCAGCGCCTTGCGGATCATCGGCAGGTAATGTTCTTCCAGCCAGTCTTGGTAGAACCCGTTGGGAACCGTCAGCGTCAGTTGGCCGGGTGCATCATCCCCTGCGGCTTCAATCACCCCGATCCACCGGCTGAAAATATCCGCCGAGACCGCCTCGGCAAGATGCTCGCACGCCTTTGCCCAAACCTCTTTGGCCTTCTTTTCGTCCACAACAAAAATCCTTATTCCAGCCCGGACCACCAGTCTCGCACGAATAGCCCGGCCGACTCAATCCTAAAACACCCTGTTTTTCGCATTCCCCGGACCCCACGCGGAGCCCGCTAAAATGGCCCTCCGGCGCACTTATCCACAGCTTATTCACAGCCGTTTTTTGATCTGCTGCCCGAAGACAGTCGTGACCATAATAACCACTTTGCAATCCGACAAGCCCCCTCCCCCCATTTTCCAAGATATTTCAGCACACAACAAATTGTAGTGGTTAGTAGTTTTAATAACACAATATTTAGTTGATCCGGTACTTATCAAATAATTGCCTCGTACTTTGATCCGGGCGGATT
>Ga0208198_1001776_pt1 | contig 17792 bp, 16 predicted proteins | sample AD_JPNTR2_MetaG_FD_184446 | JGI IMG/M metagenome (GOLD analysis project Ga0208198, IMG submission 184446) | Active sludge microbial communities of municipal wastewater-treating anaerobic digesters from Japan - AD_JPNTR2_MetaG (SPAdes) (version 2) | ecosystem: Engineered > Bioreactor > Anaerobic...
GAATTTTATTTGCAAGTTTATCAAAATGTCCCCACATTGAGTATATCTCTAAAAATCTTTCAACCTGTCTGTTATGAAACCTCCAGAAGTCACCAGTATGCCCTGTATGTGGACCTGCAACAATATTTTTTATACCCTCGAATTCTTTGTAAACAGCATCAAGATTAACTGTTGGTTTATACATTCCTCTAAAAAGTTTTAACCTTCTTGAAGAAGTATAGATGTTTCTATGTCCCTGATTTCCTGCCCATTCGTATCCAATAAGTGTACAGAACTCTCTATTTTTATTGAAGCTATTCGTAATATCCTGCATCCATTCCCATTGATTATCTGTAAAATAACACGCATGATCTGCAGAAGCGGCAAAATCAAGACATCCAACATTCCTTGCATTTGTATAAAGGCCTTCAAATTTTCCTGTTCCATCGCTCATTTCAGTATGTCCGTGTATTTCTCCCCAGAAAATCTCCTGCCTTTTATCGTTTTTACCCATAATCTCGAGAGGATTGCTTACTGCAATAAGTTTTCCTGTATCCTGGTCATATGCCTTTGCCCTGTAAATTCCAGCGGGTAATCCTTTAAAATCAACACAGAATCTGTATCTATGTGTAAGATAATTAGAAACATCTTTTATTTCTTTTGAATTATTTCCTTCAAGTTGAATGTTAATCTTCATCTTCCAGTTCTTTTCTTCAACAAGGTTTCTGTATTTATCAGTAATAATCCCTATAAGGTTAACTGTATCTTTCTGCCTTATTCTTCCAGGGAAAAAAAGATGTAATCTTTCTGGTTTCCCTGCAATAAATCTGATGTGATGTCCATTGTTCTCAGAAACAGAAACAAAAATCTTCTTGTTATCAAGTGATACTGCAGGGGATAGCACAGGCATGTTTGAAAACCAGTATCTTCTTTCCATAACATCGCATACAACAGGAAGGATAAATGTTGTATCAGTTCTATACTCAACCTCTATCTTTCCAAAAGGTTTTAACCCATCAGGCAAAAAATAGAATATATCACCATCCCTGTGAGATTCATCCGAAGGAACTTTTATTCCATCAAAATATATCCTGCAGTCAGTATAAACAATCCTGATATATCCATCTTTTTTAATACTCTCTGTTTGCGGCCTGGCAAACACCCTTGGAAAATTAAACCTGATACGACTTTCTCGAGGCAACCCTTTTTCTCCTGCCTTATAAACAAGAGTGAATCTTACGGGATTTCCTGCTTCAATTGTTGATGGGTTAATAGAAGAATATCCTGCGTTTTGTCTTGAAATGCCAAACAATATACATTCTGCATCCTGTATACTTCCTGATAATTCCAAAGATGTCTGGGTTGTTATCACAAGATACGAATCAAACGATTGTTGAGGGTTTATACCATAAACCTTAATCTGGCCAAACCCCCTCGGATAGGCGAGTTTTACATCTGTTATTCCATAATCAATCCACCTGAAACTACCTTTTTTTATTTTCTCTGGCTTAAACATATTGTGATCAATAAATACAACAGGACCTTTTGCATATGTCATAAGCCATATCCTTTTCTTTCCTTCAACAGGTGGACAAAAATAAACAATGTCGCAAAAGTCCCTGCCAGGATAAAAGGTGGCATCTTTAAGAGGAAAAATTCTGTCTGTTCTTATTTCTTTATCCACAATATCTCCCTTACTCCACGACGATATTCAAGAAAAAGAGTGTTATGTGATTGAATTTTTTAGTTGTACTGCTACCTCTGATGGATGCCTGTTTAATACATCAATCCATTCTGCATCTTCTTTCTTAAACCATGTTATCTGCTGTCTTGCATAGTTTCTTGTTTTCCTTTTGATGGTCTCAACTGTTTCATCCCAGGATGTTTTTCCTTCTATAAAATTACATAGTTCCATGTATCCTATGGGTGCCTTTTCTTTTAGATAGTGTTTTAATCCTGAATTTATTAATATCTTGACTTCCTCGAGCCATCCAGACCCGAGCATTGCCTCTGTTCTTAAATCAAGCCGGTTATAAAGAATATCCCTCGGAAGATTAATTACCCAGTACTTTACTGAAGCACGTGGAATAAAGGATGCTGGTTTTGCCTGTTTCTGCCACTCGCTCATCGGTGTGCCTGTTATCATCCAGACCTCAAGACCTCTTGTAATTCTGACCCTGTCGTTGGGATGAATTTTTTCTGCAAGAACAGGATCAAATCTTTTTAATTCCCTATAAAGATTTTCTGTATCTTTATCAGCAAGCATTTTTCTGATATCTTTCTGAAGGGGTTTTTTTTCTTCAGGAAATTCAAAAATTCCTTTAAGTATTGCCCTGATATAAAAACCACTTCCACCAACAATGATTGCTGCTTTTTTTCTTGACCATATATTAGGAATAATCTTCTCGAGATACTGTCTGTAATCAAATACAGTAAAGTTTTCTTTCAGTGTTATAAAACTGTACAGGTGGTGTGGAATCTGTTTTATTAAAGGTTCAGGTGGCTTTGCAGTCCCAATGTTAATATCCTTGTAGAACTGCCTGGAATCTGCATTAATAATCTCACCTGGCAGTATCCTGCACAATTCAGCAGCAATAGATGATTTCCCTGTTCCAGTTGGACCAGCAATAATAAGAAAAAGATTTTCTTTGATGTTATCAGGGCCTTTTTTCATTCATTATTTGTTCTCTACCATACTCAAAACCAGCAATTGCTGCAGGGTCATCACTTTTCATTGTGCGGCTTTTAAGTCTATCTTCATTATAAAAATCTCTTTCCTTCATCATCTTAAGAAACCTTGCCTGAAAATCGTCAAAATTTGATCCATAGATATGATAGGAATCAGTAATATCAACATACGGACCAACAAAAATCTTTTTGCCTGTTTTTTTTGAAATCTCATCCGCAATATATTTCTGAAGTTCTGTTAAACCAAAAAGATTCATATATGCTGCCCTGTATGCATCTCTCGAACGCCAGTGTGTATTCATTCTAAGAAAGATATTCCCATCTTCTGGAACCAATCTACACCAGATTCTCTGAAGACAGGGTGGGTCATCTGTTTTTGGATCATATGAAGGAACCCAGGTAATTGCCTGGGCTCTTCTCGAATAAAATGTTTGAGAAAGTTTATTGATAATGTATTCAACCTGGTTTACTGTTTTTTCTGATGGATAATTAAAAAGCCTCTGGTGATAGGTATATGTCCATTTGCCTTCTTCGGGCTTTATCCAGTGGTCGTGAACTCCAAAAACAATCTCCTGACGATATTTTTCAAGGTCCTCCATTCCACCTGGAAACCCAAGATGTATCCTTGGCTCTGAAAATGGCTCATTAATGACCATAATCATTGTTGCATCCCGACTTTGTGGATCCCCAGGTGAATCGTATTCTGTCGGGATATTTCCACCTTTTTCCCATAATGTCATCACACTTTTTTCCCAGACCTCTGCAATTGTTTTCCCTTCAACAATACAAACATTTGCTCTCATAGCACCTCCAGTAGTTGGGATTTATTTTATCATACAAAGAACTTCCTGCGAGTAGTTTTTAGTAAAATCTTACTTGTTTAACCTTTTTCTTCTTAAAGGTATATCAAAAACTCTATAACAGTTTAATATTCTTTTTTTATCAAGCCATCCTCTCCGGGCAACAGCAACCCCAAGTTTCATATATTCAAACATGTTTATGTTATGGGCATCAGTTCCTATCACAAGCATTGCTCCCTTTTGTCTTGCTTTCAAAACATTTATATCATTCAGGTCAAGGCGATCAAAGTATGCATTGATCTCGAGAGCAACACCATTTCTACCTGCATATTCAATAACCCTGTCTATATCAATATCATACCCCTCCCGACCTGATATTAATCTACCTGTTGGATGCCCGATTATATCAAGGTAGGGATTTTCCATTGCTTTTATCATCCTTTCTGTAACATTTTTATGAAAACCCTGATGGATTGAACCAATCACAAAATCAAGTTGTGCAAGTATCTCATCAGGATAATCCAGGTTTCCGTTTCCAAGTATATCCACCTCTGCCCCCTTGAATATCTTTATTCCAGGGTATCTTTGTGCAACCTCATCAATTTTTTTGTTTCTTTCAAGTAATTTCTGCTTATCCATCCCTCCTGCAAACTTACTTGTCTGGGAATGATCTGCAATCCCGATAAATTTATATCCGAGAGAAATAGATTTCTGCACTATTTCTTCAATAGTGTTTGACCCATCAGAAAAATCAGAGTGAACATGAAAATCACCGAGTATATCCTTTTGTTCTACAAGGTCCGGAAGATTTCCTTTTAATGCTTCCTCTATTTCTCCCCTATCTTCTCTTAATTCAGGAGGAATAACAGGCATATTAAAAACACGATAAACCTCTTCTTCTGTTTTTCCTGCAATCTTTTTTTCTCCCTTAAAAACCCCATACTCACTGATCTTCAGCCCTTTTTCTTTTGCAAGGGTCCGAAGTTTGATATTGTGTTGCTTTGAACCAGTAAAATATTGAAGTGCAGCGCCGTATGAATCTGGTTCAACAACGCGAAGGTCAACCTGAAGAGATTTTTCTTTGACGATAATAGAGCCCTTTGTATCGCCTTCTGCAAGAATCCTTAATGCTTTCGGATATTTAACAAATCTTTTTATAATATTTTCTGGATTATTTGAGGTACAAAGAATATCAATATCTCCAATGGTTTCTTTCATTCTTCTAAGGGAACCACAGGGAGAAATATTTGTGCATACTGGTTTCATATATTCAACAATTTCTGAAACAATAGGAAACGCCACGCCAAGGGAGATTCTCTGTTCTGCTTTTTTTGAGATATAAAGATCAAGCCCCTGTTTGATGTTTTCAATTTTTTTCCTTCCCATCCCTGGCAGCGTCAATGTTTCTGGTTTTTCGAGAACATTTTTCAGATCTTCAATTGTCTGAATCTTAAATCTATCGTATAGAAGTTTCAATGTTTTTGGTCCAAGATTTGGGATTTTCATTAACTCAACAAATGTCTTGGGAATGTTCTCGAGAACCTCTTTGTATTTTGAGATTGACCCACTCTTAAGGTATTCATCTATATGATCAGAAATGTTCTTCCCGATTCCTGGAATCTTTGATAATTCTCCATTACGCCAGAGTTGTTCAATGTCCTCAGGAAATTCCCTTATATTCCTTGACGCCTTTCTGTATGCACTGATCTTGAATGTGTTGTCTCCCTTAAATTCAAGGATATCAGCGATCTCATCGAGGATATCAGCAATCTCACTGTTCTTCATGCTTTTTCTCTACCCACAGGTATAATATAAACAGTATCTCCTTTGACTGAAAGGATTTCAGAGATTTTTTCATCGTCGAATGCTCCAACCATACATGCTGCAAGTCCTATTGCCTCGACCTGAAGAGAAATATTCTGTCCGATATGGCCTGAATCTATAAAAACATATCTTTCTCCTCTTTTCCCGTAAAAACGTGTGGTTCTGGCAAATCTGGCAACAAGAATAATGATTGCTGGCGCATAACATACAAACATTTGTCCGTATGCTGCTTCTGCAATTGCTTTTCTAATATCTATATTTCTTATGGTTATCAAATCATGATTTTCACTATCATACTGGTACAATCCAGATTTCAGGCCAATAATATCTCCTGCAACAAGGTATATATCAAAAGGATATGATGCACCAGCTGATGGCACTGTTTTTTTGCCATAGGCATTTCTTCCATAGGCAGCCCAGAGAACCTGGGATACCTCCTGTATTGTTAGTGCATCAGTACTAAAAGACCGGGTGGAGTGCCTTGTGTATAGAGCCTCTTCAACTGAGATTCTGCCTTTTAGTAATGGCTCAGGAAGATGAATAATTTCCATTTTAATCATTCTGTTTCATTCTTAGAAAAAAAGCAATCTTCAAGCACTGGCAAGGATTTTTATCTGGCGCCATGTACCTATAAATAATTCTATACTGAAAGTATCTATTAACGCAAGAGCTCAGTCAGAATTATCATATGGTCTTCTGGTTCAAGGAGGTCAACAACATTTTGCAGTTGTTCTACTGGAATTGGTAGTTTATCTGATGGAAGAATATTGTACAGTATATTGTAAGCAATATCTGATATACCAACAGGCATACTAACAAAATTTTCTGGTTTGCTTTTTTCAATATAAGATCTGGATACAAAAAACAACAGTAGTACCCCGATAACTCCAGAAGCAAGTTTCAGTGTTTTAATAAGGGTTCTTCTATGGTGTTTTTGTTCTATCCGGGACATGGTCATTTGATAATGGACATTCCAGAACATATCATCATGCTCAGGAATCTTCATCTTTCTCGCGGATTCAACCATTTCTACAGTTGTACGATAATCTGCCTCACAGGTATCACATTGTTTTAGATGCTGACTGATTTCGTTTCTTTCTGTTTCACTGAGGGATCCATCAACATAAAAAACCAGTTTTTGTTTTACTCTATCGCAGTTCATTTTTTTCCATCTCCTTCATAATAATTTTTAATTTCTCAACCGCCTGGAAAAATGTTGCCTTTGCCGTTCCTATTTTTATATTCATAATCTTCGAAATATCCTCATAAGATAGTTCATCATATATCCTTAAGTTAAAAACTGTTCTCTGTCTTAAGGTCAACTTATCCAGTGCAATTTGAAGATTTTGTTTTCTCTGATTTTCGAGATCTGCAATTTTTTCTACATTATCATCCGAAGGAAGCTGCTGATTATTGTCGTAATCAGAGATATCCCTTTCTGATACAAATAACACCTTTTTCCTTTTTCTGAAATAATCATAGCAGAGATTCATAACAATTCTGTACATCCATGTTTGTACATTTGCTTCATTTCTAAACTTTGTAAAACTATTGAAGATGCGAATAAATGCATCTTGCACAATATCAAGCGCATCAGCATCATTTTTCACCATTCTATACGCTGTGCGGTATAACATCGGCGCATATCTTTTATAAAGTTGTTCAAACTCTTTGTTATCCATTTTTTAGACGAGGAACCCGCTGTTTATTTTAGTCAATGTCATTATTTTAAGTTTCTCTGATAAGGACTCATTTTACTTTTCTGCTATATATGATATACTACAATGAAAAGGAGGAAATGTCATGGCCGTAAAGAAAAAAAGACCATCAGTTCTTAAAAGACAAAGGCAGGAACAAACAAAGAAGATGCGAAATCGTGCTATTAAATCAAGAATAAAAACACTCGCTAAAAGAGTAAAAAAACTTATTCTTGATGGAAAGGATTATACCCCTGTACTTAAAACAACAATAAAACAGATTGATATGGCTGCTTCAAAGGGAGTTATACATAAGAACACTGCCGCCAGAAAGAAAAGCCGCCTGATAAAAACAGTGCATAAACTAACAACTGATATCAAGCAGGTTTAAAAGTAATACCTCCCAGCCAGGTTCATTTGGTATCCTGCCTGATTTAAGCTTAAAATCAATGTCTGACAGATTTTTGATCTTTTCAAGAAATGCCTGTTCAGAGATGGCTTTTGAGAGAAAAAGATTCTGAAGATATTTTTCAATAACACCAATAACACTTGCAAATTCATATGGGTACATCTTTAAAAACTGTGAAACTTCATAGATGTCTTTTGCATTTAACCTTTTCTTCCATGACTTTTTGAAAATCTTTTTTCTGAGGTTTTCCTCTTCCTCCAAATGCTCAACTGTATAATCACCTGTTTTAACCTTAATGGATATCCCTTCAAAGATAACAAAAATATTCTCGGGTATTTTTTCAAGAAATGGAAATATTACATTTTCCCATGTTTTTTTATCAATCTCCTCCATCTGATGAACAATGACAATTTTATATTCGAGGAAAAGAGATGCCTCTGTAATCTCATTTATAAATAATTCAGGGTCAAACTCAGATCCATAAAATCTTTTAATCTCCATCATTCCATGTTTTTCCGAAAGGTCAAGGTTTATTGATTCAATCCTTTCTGATGTCAGGGAATGAGGACCTAAAATAAACCATACATTAGTTTTCATCTGATATTAATTGATAATAGATATCCTGTGAAATCTTTTTTGAAAGCATATCAAGAAGATAATCCATCTTGAAATTTGTTGCAAGTTCGAGGGAATAGAGTTGTTCAAGAGTCCTGTGTGAAACCTGTCCATTTTTAGTAATGGTAAGAGTTATTTTAACATTATAAGAAGCCATCATAACCTGATCTGCATCAGAAATAAACTCAGGATTTCTCTTAAAATCATTTATAACACCACTTATAACTATGTCTGCATCTTGTCTGCTATTTACGAGTGAAAAAACAGGACTTTCTGCAATTGTTTTCTTAAGATTTTTTTGTAGATATACCTCAATCTGTGGCTGGAATGTATGATTTGAAAAAAAATCCACATATACAGATTTTTCAGATGGGTTTACAAATCTGTAGGAGCATCCTGAGAAAATCAACAGAACTTCAATGAGCAGAAGCAGACAATTTTTTCGCATATTCAGTATCTGGATACTCTGTCCTTATCTTTTCATAATAGATTTCTGCACTCTTTTTATGGCCGTTTTTCTTGTAAATTTCTGCAACATTAAACAATCTTCTGGCAATCTCGTTTCTTAATTGTTTTTTCTTTTCGAGAAGTTGCTGATTGTATGGACTTGAAGGAAAATCAGAAATAAACTGGTCTATCTTAATCTCAACAGAAGAAAATCTTGCTGTATCTGTTGAACCCTCAGGAATACTGTTTATTTCATAAATAAGCATCTGATATCTTGCCTGCTCTGCCCACTTTGTTGAGGGAAAGTCTCTTTCAACCTGCCCATAAAGTTCTATTGCTTTCTCCATATTTCCATCCTTGGCGTAACGTGCTGCCAGGCTTAAGATAAGAGGTGGCGTTTCCTGTTCATAAGGCGCTGCTTCTATAACACTGGAAATTGAATCAAGTTGTTTGCCTGTATCTTTAAATCTTTCAATAAATTTTATCTGTTTTTTCTCCAGCATTTCTACTGAAATTTCTCTTTGCATCTTCAGAACATCAGCAATGTTTGGATAATCAGGGTATTTTTTTACTATTTCCTGCAATTTGTTGAATGCCTTTTCTTTATCGCCACTTGCGATATAGATTTTAGCGAGCTCAAAAAGGGCTTCAGGAGCATAGTTTGAAAGTGGATAGTGTTTTACAAGTTTATTGTATTCCCTGATGGCTGCTTCATTGTTTCCTACCTTTCTGAAAGATTCTGCATACTCCCATTGTTCTTTATCAGTATTTTTTACTGCATACTTTGGATTAATCCATTTACCTGTTTCTGGAGTCCACTCCCAGTATGCAGATAACTGCACAGTCCACAAAGATAAAAAACATATAATAAGTACACTGGTTTTTATTATTCTCATTGTGTTATTGTCATTGAAAATCTAAACAATGTCAAGAGTTATCAATAAATCACTTCTTTCTTTTTCTCTGCAGAAATATACATTCCCTCGAGTATCTTTATAACCTCAAGTGATTCTTCTGGCTTTACAAGAACATCTCTATTATCTCTGACACAATCAAGAAAATGTTTAAGTTCCTTATGATGTGATGGTTCATCATCAGGAACAATCGGGCTCAGAATAGAATCATTGTGAAGTCCGCTTATTTCTGAAAACATCTTCATTTCTGGCCATATCATGCCTGCTTTAGTCCCATAAAGATTTGAAGACCAGTTTGAAGGAAGGTTTGAAAGAAAACTACAGGTTAGTTGTAGTGCTCTTCCATCCTTAAAAAGAACAAAACCAGCAGCAAAATCTTCGACATCAAATTTTTTTCTATCCCATTCGCCCCAGGAACCTGTAATATCTTCTCTACCAGCAAGTTTATTGAATGTTACTCCCTTAACAGAATGGATCTTTGGACAACCCATAAACCAGTAAACAATATCAAGGATATGAACCCCTATATCAAACATTGGTCCTCCACCTGAAAGCGCGTGTCTTATAAATGTTTCCCTTGGAGGAAGTTCTCTTCTTCTGACTGCATAACACTGTGCAAAATAAATCTCTCCGAGAAATCCATTATCAATAACCCTTTTTGTTGCCTGTCCGGCAAGAGTAAATCTTTGATTCTGGGCTGCCATAAGTTTTCTCTTGTTTTCCCTGGCTGCCTGTATCATTTTTTCAATATGCGCACTGTTTGTAGCAAGCGGCTTTTCACAAATTACATGTTTTTTGTTTTTAAGAGCGGCTATTGCAACAGGATAATGAAAAGCATTTGGCGTGCAGATATCAATAATGTCAATCTCCTCTATACCTATAAGTTTTTTATAGTCAGTCGTGGCAAAAGAAATATCATACTTTAATTTAACTTTGTCAAGGGTCTCTTTTGATGAATCGGCTATCCCATATATAACCACGTCTGGAATCTTCTTCCATCCTTCAATATGATACTGACCTATACCTCCTGCGCCGACAACCCCAACAGCATATTTCCCGTTTTTCATTGTTTTCTCCTAATTGTTTAGAATAATCCTTGCGTCAACCATAACTATGCCATTTCCCTTGCTTTTAACCACCAGAGGATTTATATCAAGCTGGTTAATCTCAGGAAAATCCTCACAGAGTTTTGAAACCTTAAGTATTGTTTCAACAATTGCAGGAATATCTGCTTCTGGAAGATTTCTAAAACCAGTGAGAAGTTTATAACTCTTTATTTTTCTTATCATACTGAGGGCTTCCTGCTTATCAACAGGAACAATTCCAAAGGTAATATCTTTCAAAACCTCGACAAATATCCCACCAAGTCCAAACATAATCAGGTACCCAAACTGAAGGTCTTTTTTTACACCAATTATAAGTTCCTGTACTCCTCTAACCATTTCCTGAACTTCAACCCCTTCAATCCTTGCGTTCTGTGAATATGCTTTTACAGATTGTATAATCTCATTAAATGCTTTTTCCATTTCATCAGAATTCAGTATGTTTATTTTTACACCTCCTGATTCAGTTTTATGTAAGATATCAGGACTGACAATTTTTGCAACAACAGGATACCCTATTGTTTCTGCGGCATTTACTGCTGATTTTGCATCCTTTGCAAGAATTCTTTTTGGACCCCTGATTCCATATGCCTCGAATACTTCTCTTGCCTGAAAATCCGTCAGGTTCTTTATGCCCTGTTTTTTTACTACCTCAAATGACTTACAAACACTTTCTTTATCTACATTAAACCTTTCTGGTTCATCCTTTTTTCTGTTTAGAACATTTGAGTAGTCCACCATCCCCTTTAATGCCCTGACGGCCCTTTCAGGAAATTCATAGTTTGGTATTCTACTCTGCCTTAAAAAATCAATTGCTGTTTCAACTGAAACTCCTCCCATAAAACTTGTTACAATGGTTTTCTTGTATTTGGCTGAATTTTCAACAACTGCCTGGGCTGTTTCAAGGGGTCTTGTAACCCTCTGGGGTGTAACAATAACAACTATTCCATCAACCCTCTCATCTTTTATTACATTATCAAGTGCTACCTTATAACCCTCTTCTGTAGCATCTCCGAGGACATCAACAGGATTATGAATATTTGCTGCAGGGGGAAGATGTTTCTTTAAGGTATTTATTGTCTCATCAGATAAAGGTGCAATCTTAAGACCCTGTTTTTCTACTGCATCGGTCGCAACAACTGCAGGGCCTCCAGCATTGGTTATTATTGCGATACGATCTTCCTTTATCATTGGTTGATAAGCAAAGACAAGTGATAAATCAAAGAGTTCCTCCATATTTGAAACCTGAAGTACCCCTGTTTTTTCAAATGCTGCTGAGTACGCCTCTGCCATTCCTGCTAAACTTCCTGTATGAGAAGATGCTGCCCTTGAACCAGAACTAGTAAGCCCTGCCTTTATTGCAATAACCGGTTTTTTGGGGGTAATCTTTGAAACCCTGCTGACAAATTCTTTACCATCCTTTACACCCTCAACATAAAAAAGAATAACCTTTGTTTTTTCATCAGCAGCACAATCTTCAATTAGTTCTGTTTCAGAAACATCTGCCATATTTCCCATACTGATGATCCTTGAAAATCCAATTTTTTCCTTTCTTGCCCAATCAAGAACAGCGCTGATAAGAGCGCCTGACTGAGATATAAAAGCAATACTTCCTTTATCTGGCATTAAAGGTGCAAAGGATACATTTAAGTTAAAATACGTATCAATGATTCCTAAACAGTTTGGACCAATTATTCTGCAACCATATTTTTTTGAAATGCTAACAAGATCTTTTTCTCTTTTTTCTCCATCAGGACCACTTTCCTTAAATCCAGCACTGATAACAACTGCTGCTTTTGTTTGTTTTTTCCCACATTCTTCAATAACAGAACCAACAAGTTTTGCCGGCACAACAACAACTGCAAGATCTGGTACATCAGGAATACTTGATACATCTGGATAACACTTAAGCCCTGCAATTTCTGTTGCTTTTGGATTAACAGGATAGACCTTTCCTGTATAGCCCCCTGAAAGGATGCTATGAAGAATTTGAAAGCCAAGCTTACCTGCTTCTCTCGATGCGCCAACAACCGCGATTGAGTGTGGAGAAAAAAATTTATCTAACATGAAATCCTCCTATGGATTAATAAAGAAAAGAATTTTTCCTTTATTTTATCATTTTTAATTGAAATCACAACTATAAATATTTATCATGTACAAATACTTGACAAAATTTTTATGGCTGTTATTATATCAGTGGTATGCTGGCAATAACCACATTACCAATGGAGAAAACAAATGGTATCATTAAGTTTGTTTCAAAATTCAAAGATTGACAAGAACAGTCATCTTCCACGTCACTATCAGGTCAAAGAAAACATCAAGGAAGCCATTGCCATTGGAGCATTAAAAAAAGGGGACACTCTGCCTTCAGAAAGAAAATTGTGTCAACTTCTGCAGGTTTCAAGAATAACAATAAGACGTGCACTTGATGATCTTGAAAAAGAACAAATAATTGAAAGGGCCTGGGGCAAAGGAACCTTGGTTCTTAATCCTCTGGATGATGCAAAAAAAACGAAGAAGATAGGGGTAACGATATGGGCAAGTGAAACGCCCTATCATCCAGCAACAATGGAAATACTGCGCGGAATTGCTGATGTACTGCGGAATACGCGTTATAGCCCTGAGGTAATATTTATAGATAAAAAACAGATTAGAGACGGTGATTATTTAGAGTATCTCAACCCTGATGTTATGGAAGGCATTATCATAACTGTTCAGGAGATTCCACAGAAGCATCTGCAGATTATAAAGAATAAAATGCAGAATGTAGTATTCTGTAATATACAGGATGGCGAAAATCTCGTGGTGCTCGATTGCAAAAAGGCCAGTTATGAAATTACTCATTATCTATGTGAATTGAAGCATAAAAAAATTGCGCTTTTTAATGGGCCTGAAGGATTTGGGGTATCAAAACAGGTGCTCGATGGGTACTCAGAAGCATTGGAAGAATTAGGAGTAAAAAATATACCCGAACTGATAAAGAATGGCTATTATAGTACTGATGATGGTTATCAACTTACAAAGCAGGTTCTGCAACAGAAAACAAAACCAACTGCCATAATTGCGGGCGATGATTTTATGGCAATGGGTGTTTTAAGAGCAATGAAAGAATACAGGTTAAACTGTCCTCGTGATATTTCTATTGCATCGTTCAATGATTTTCCTTTTACGGAATTTACCCGTCCACCTCTTACGAGTTATCATTTTGATTTCTACTATCTTGGAAAAACCCTTGCTGAACAGGCAGTAAAACTTGTGTCAGGACAAACCATAAACAAAACCATTTTGACAGGAAAATTGAAAATACGAGCATCAACAACACAACCAAAAGGGGTTTCAAAAAACTAATGATTTTTTTTAATAGGTAAAAACTGCTCTTTGACAATTCGGGGATTTAAGAAAAAGAGAAAAGATTTCCAGTTCCATACTTTATTCTTTTTCTGTTGCATTCTTTGAATTTACTCAGCAAAACATTTCAAAACCGGCTAAACAAATTCTTTTCCCTTTGAAAGAGATAATCAATTTTGATTGGTATCTTGTAAAACCTGGATTTCCTTGTATATAAGGAACTGTTTAAGGTACCCAGAACAAAATAGAGGATTTCAGAAAAATCTAAATTTGCGTTAGCAAGGATACCCAGTATTTTATTCTGGAAATTGTTGACATACAAAGATTTCATAGTTCCTAAAACCCTTTGAATATCATGGAGAAAGAGGTACAGGGGATTCAGGATATAGTTATTAAACCTGTTGTTGTAATAAGGAGAAGCACATAAATTGTTTATAGAAAGGAGATTTACAGACCAATGTTTTACAAAGGGAATAACCCCGGGCCTGATGAAATAGAGAAAAAGTTCACCTTCAATGGAGGTGTAAAATGAAGAATAAAGGATTTACTCTAATTGAATTGCTTGTGGTTATCGCAATTATTGCGATTCTTGCATCAGTGTTGTTTGAGCCGTTAATTCGTGCAAGGGATATGGCGAGAAGGGCAGTATGTCAGAATAATCTTAAGCAGATTTATCTTGGTCTTGCAATGTATGCTGATGACAATGATGGCTGGGGGATTCCATATCTGCACTGGGGAGGCCCACAAACTTTTTCGTATTATGGAAACTGGATTAACTCTTATTTTAGGAATCCAAATATATTTAAATGTCCATCAATTGATTGGAGGGCAAGTAAAGGTAGTTACAGTCCTGGTACTCGAACCAACTCGTATATTAGTGGAGGGATTCTATTCCCAGGGTTGCAATATGGTTCATACTGGATATTATTTGGAACCGCTACCTATACTCCACTAACATCATCCTCATGTTGGTATGGCTGGCTTATATACAATAATTCAACGGAAATAAGTGCAACAAAAGTGCCCTGTCCGAATATGAAGTTTTGTGGCAAGATTATTAAGGACCCCACAAGTGGTTCAGCACAGTATGTTCTTCCAGCATCAGAACAGATGTGTCTTAGTGATTGCTATAGCAAGTCAGGATACTGGTATGGATATGGTTTGTCCGGTGGTGTAAGAAACAATCATCTTGAGTTTGATGGTGAAAATGTTGTGTATATGGATGGGCATCTTGAATGGAAGACAAGAGGCCAATTGAAGTATTATTTTCGATACTATTATGACAACATATACTGGTAAAGGAGGTGGAAAAAATGAATAAAAAAGGATTTACTCTGATTGAATTGCTTGTGGTTATCGCAATTATTGCGATACTTGCAGCGATGTTATTGCCAGCATTGTCTCGTGCGCGGAAGCAGGCAAAATATTCGAGGTGGCAGGCGTACAGGGCTGATCTTCCTGCAGATGAAACATTAATTCTTTACTGGACATTTGAGGAAGGTCAGGGTAATAAGATTAAGAATCGTGCGATAGGAGATGCGAGGGATGATGATTATTATAGGGATGCTTACGACGCATTATTTGATAATACTCCATTTCCAACTCCTACCAATCCAAATCCTGTTCCAACCGACTATGGAGCATGTCCTTCGTGGGTAAAAGATGGTGGTCGCTGGCCTGGAAAGTATTCACTTTATTTTGATGGTAATGACTATATAAGGGCGGGTGCAGGAGAAGTTGTTTATGCCCTTACAATAGAGGCATGGGTAAAGATCAATAATCTTACTGGTGGAACCCAGACCATACTTGTCAATCAATTCTATAATGCAAGTTATGCGTATACCTGGGCATTATGGGCTGAAAAAGGAGGTGTGGCTCAAGCCACAATTACTCAGGCATCAGCAGCAACCCTCAGTGGTAAGGCATTAAGGCCAGGAGAATGGGAGTACATAGCATTTACCTGGGATGGTAATACGAAGGTATTCACACTTTACCAAAATGGTGTTCAGGTTGCAAGATCAACAACACCCAGTATAACCCGTCTACCAAACGCCTATTATAATCTCGAGATCAGTGTAGGAAGGGATGTTCAAAAAGGGTCTGATTATCTAACTGGATATATTGATGAGCTTGCTGTTTATAAGCGGGCACTGAGTGATTCTGAGATTCGTGCGCACTATGCAATGGGAAAACCGAATTAATTTATAGTGTATTGCACCTGGAAGTATGATTTGTTGCAAAAAATGGGAGAAAACCGTCTTCTCCCATTTTTTTATTTTCGCGCTTTTCTTCTCTCCCTTTTTTGTAAAGAGGGGATGAAGGGAGATTTTCTCTCCTTTCTTTGTAAAGGAAGGTCGGGATGGATTTGTACCCCTCTCGTGTCTCACTTTATCAAGGGAAAAGTAACCCAAAATTCCTCTTGCCCTTTTTTCTTCTCACTTTTTTTCTTTCTTGCACTTCGTGCTTCGGTCAAAGGGCTCACCTTTTCGCACTTAGTGTTAGACGGTGCTCTTTCTTCATCGCACCAGCACCCCATCGGGAGCTATCCCTTACCCACATCTTCTAAGAATCGCTTGTGTAAAAGAATTACCCTTGTTCCTATTTCCTTTCATAAAATATGAAAGTGGTGTTTTTTGTTCCCCTATCATGGCTTATTATTACTCCTTCAGGTAGTGCAACAAATTCTCGGATATATTTTTCAAAATCTATGCTATTGCTTTATTCCCTTCCTTTGTAAAGGAAGGACTGGATGGATTTGCCTGTGTTTCCCCTTTATAAAATCCCCTTGCCCCCTTTAAGAAAGGGGGAACTTGTGGGTAAGGGATAGCATCGGGAGAGGCGGGATGAGGGAGAACATTTTTCATTCCCCTCTTTTATAAAGAGGGGCCGGGGGAGATTTCTGGTTTGTCAAGAGTTGACCCCGTATTTTTATTTTTCAAGCCATTGTATCAAATCTCTGTCTGTTCCCTCTTTAATAAGTTTTTGTATTTCAGGGTCTTTTACTTCATCAAATGTTTTAACTTTGAGTTTTTCCCTTACCATCATAGCAAGATTTGCTGTCTGGGCTGCCTCCCTTATTTCTTCCCAGATGATTGAAGAAACAGGACCATGTCTTGACATAACCGCGCCCATTGTTGATGCAGCCCTTACATGTTCATAGGCAGTGTCCCATTGGTCTCTCCAGGGATAGTTTAATGCAAAAAATGCAACCCCAACACAGTTTCCTGGTTGAGATGGTGCTATCCTTATTCCTGGATCCCTCGCTACTTTATCCCATAAGCAGGGTGTTGTATACCACATCCATGGCTTATTGAGATATATCTCTTTTTTCTTTGGGTTGTCATAGTATGGTGAAAAAACATGTTGGACAGCTGGAATCCAGAAATCACAGTATGGTGCAAGAATCTGAAATGTTGGAAGTGCCGCAGATTCTCCTGGGTTAAAAGAAATCCTTACTTTTGGGTCAACCTTCTTTATTGCCTTTGCTATATCAATAAGAGGTTTCAGCTCTGTCTCTGTTTTCCCGCCTGGTTCATCGAGTACACTCACAAAATAATCATTATAGTCGAGCCCGAGAGATTTTACATGTTCAACAAATTCTTTTGCCTTATCAGCAGACCATGCTGATAGGCGTACTTGCTTTATCCCCAACTTTTCCATTTCTTCTTTTGTAATATCTCCTGGCCAGACATTCATTCCATGCTCAACAAAATCTTTCAAATACGATTCTCCTTCATGTGGTTTTGTCCATCCATCTACAAGAACAGGATTTTTCGGTTCAATCCTGAAATTTGCCACACGAACCTTTAAGGCAATATTATACTTTTCAACCCCAGTCCCTGATATCTTAATATTTCCAGTATATTCTCCTGCAGGCATTGACTTTGTATTAACTGTAATCCAGATTCCTGCGATATTTAACGGAGGAACATAAACATAGGGTCTTCTCAAAAGAAAAAATGGAG
>Ga0208198_1001792_pt1 | contig 17643 bp, 17 predicted proteins | sample AD_JPNTR2_MetaG_FD_184446 | JGI IMG/M metagenome (GOLD analysis project Ga0208198, IMG submission 184446) | Active sludge microbial communities of municipal wastewater-treating anaerobic digesters from Japan - AD_JPNTR2_MetaG (SPAdes) (version 2) | ecosystem: Engineered > Bioreactor > Anaerobic...
TCCTTTATGTAGACTTCTTCAACCTTCAGGGTCCGCCAGAATCGTTCTGTGATTATGTTATCCAGAGCCCTGCCTTTCCCGTTCATGCTGATTTTAATTGCATTTTCCTTAAGTAAGCCTGTGTATGCGTCACTGGTGAATTGGCATCCCTGATCGCTGTTTATAATGTCTGGCTTTGCCTTTTGTAATGCCCTCCTTATCGTGTTTATTACGAAATCCGTGTATAGTGAATCAGAAAGTTCCCAGTCGACAATATAACGCGAATGCCAATCAATAATGGCAACCATGTACATCCAACCATTTTGGAGTGGAATGTAGGTAATATCCATTCCCCATACCTGGTTTGGTAAAGAGGGATCTACATTCCGCAACAGGTAGGGATAGACCTTATGGTTTCGTTTGCTGAGGTTAGGACCCGGATAAATCACTGTAATACCCATCTCCCTCATATATCTTTGGATCCGCTTTCTATTAACGTTGTAACCGGCCCTCCTTAAACAGGAGGTTATCTTGCGAGACCCGAAAGCAGGATGGTCAAGATGAATACGATCTATTAAGTGTTTTAGCATTATCTCCTCTTTAGATGGCCCTTTAGGCTTATAATAAAGGCTTGTCCGGTTAAGAGACAGCAGTTTGGCCTTTGCCTTAAAAGATCCTCCATCTCTTTTTCATATTCTGCCTTCATTTTCTCCTAGCTGCCCGTCTTTTCAAATACTTCCAGCAGCTTCTCTAGGGCTTCAGCCTTCCACCTGGTCAATAATGATTGATGAATACCATGTTCACTGGAAAGCTCCCCCACAGTCTTTTCCTCTTTCAAGAGCTCCAACACAACCTGGGCCTTGAACTGTGATGAATACCGTTTACGTCTAGCCACTAATTGACCCTCCCCAAAGTCTTCACGACACAGAGTTTATTCGACTATAAATTGCTTAATCCCCCTTTATCCGTGTCTGAATTTTCGGGGCCATTATATACGTTCTTCCGTCCAATGAGTCTATCAACCTTTTCATTGCATTTATATGAACTTTATCAAGCTCTTCAATTAGCTCAACCTTCGGCAAATCATAGAAATCTCCATTGCCAAATTCAAAATACCTTCCCAACTTTAACTCATTTTTCAGTTTACTAAAAACCAAATATTCGCCGGCCCTTAAATGAATCGATTTGATCAAATGTATATCCTTTTGTGTGCACTCCATTGTTTTCTGTCCACTTAAATCCCGAGTTGTTTTTCAATGTAATTTCATACATAACTCTCACACCTTCTATGAAGGTATTCTGAAGCGCTATTCACATATATCCTTATTGTTAAACTCTGACTGAGATTCTAACCTTAATAAAATCATCTTCCTAATCTCTTTATTCTTTAATATAATTCTCTCTGTTTTTAAAAGATCCTAAAACCAATCCTAAAAAAATGAAAAAGTCAGGCTTTTGCAGAAAGTTTCCCGAAACAAAGAATAAGACAATACATATTGACATATAAATCACTAACAAATCACGCGTGCTTTTGTCTTTAACAAAAAATACTCGGAGTTGTAATAAACATAAGATAAAAGAAATTATACCGCCAATAATTATCCCAAACGCCAAGATTATTTCAATTATCATATTGTGGGGGCCAGAACCTTTTTTGACCCATCCACCAAGCACCCCCCACCCCAAGAGTGGTTTCTGTGCAGCCAGATCGAGATAATACTTAAATATTTCAAATCTTCCCGAATCATAAGTAATTCTGTTAGAAAATAGCAGTGTTAGACTCCTACTATAATATCCTTTGTCGGCTAAACATTGTAATAGAAAGGTTCCTATTTCATCGAAATTCAAATAGAAGATGATAATAGCAAATGACGTCATAAGTATTGTACCTATTTTTTCAATTAGGTTCTTTTCACTTAAAATAAATTTCAACATGAAGAAAAATGACAAGGATATCAATGCCCCTCGTGAACCATAAATCGTGAGTCCAGCAATTTCAATCAGAGAGACTATCAAGTACATTTTTTTTCTACTCTCAAGCCATTCATTTAAATGAAATATCGTTGGCACTAATAGGGCATAAGAAAATGACATGCTATAATAACTATCTTTTGGGGGAAAAAGGAATACAAAAGCTAGCATAATCGTCATTGCAAAAGAACTTTTTAGAAACATATTATAAAAAACTTCCTTATGCTTGATAGAATATGCATATACACCCAAAGGTACACAAATGAGGATTGCCCAAACTGCATTATCTAATAATAAAGAAAGTTCAGCATTATCCATCAGATAGCTGATAGCGAATAAACTTATAACGAGAATTTCTGAGCAAGTAAAAAAAACTAAGGATCTTCTTAAGACTGTTAGTATTGTAAAGGCAAAAAAAAGAACTAATATGATACCAAATGATATACTTATTCTTGGATATAAGTCTTTAGGAATAGGAAAAATCATTTTTGTGGTTAGGTTCAATACTTGGACAAAATAATACGAAATGATGAAATAACTTATGCGTCTATCTTCACAGTCTCGATTTCTAGGTATTATTTGTTTTTCTACTGCCTTATGTTTGTTTGTTTTTATATCCGTATCCACTGCATGAATCTCCTCAATCTCTTCTCCATATGGCTTTTTTCGCCATCAATGCGAGGAGTCTGTGTTACTGTGGAACATAAGGCCCTCCTCTTCCCTGTATGTCCGTACCTCATAGTATCAGATTTCTTTTGTCTATCCTCACGGCAAGAATGCTCTCTCGTTCCCATGCAGTCTGTAGTTAAAACAAAATACCATTATGTACCTCATCAATGTAGTCAACTTCCTGATCGGTAGGGGTCGGGATAATAACAGACACCAAATCTGCCTCGCAAACTCCCAGCACAACCCACATATTAAGCTACACAAGACGATAAGCACGGAGTGCTGCAACCAACGCCAGACCTATCATGTTCTTGACTAGCAATTGACTGCAGTAGCTATGACGCGCTCATACAACCGTTTCTGCCTTGCACTCCTAAGACTACTGTTATGCCAAAGCATGGACAGATTACCGTCGTATTTATGACAGATAGCAACGTATTCGGCAATGCACTTGATTAGCTTACTCGCATCAGTATCAGTGCAAGCCTCTGTCCACATACTGCCATCCATAAAAAGCAAAGGCCGTTCGATGAGTTTGAGTTTGATCCGCTCCAGCAGATCAAAGACAGGGTACTCATAGCACGTACCAGCCCTAAAGCCAGGATCATATGGAAATCCAACACTACTGTCGTAGGCCAAGCCCAGATCATCCCATATGCGCCATGATAGGGGGGCTTCCCATCTCAGGTAATGCTGCCGTCCGCCAATTAGCTTATAAACGCTATTCTCTTCATCCATGACTCTGCATAACCTATCAAGCTCAGCTCTAGCCAGTATTGGGTTGCGAAATGTATTATAGCTTGCGTGAAAGCCAATCTCATGTCCCCTAGCAGCTATGAGCTGCAGCAGACGACGCAGAGGGTGACCTCCAATAGGGTAGCCGTCGTCGAATGAAGAAGGTTGATCCGCCGCCATGAAGTAGAACGCACTGCAAAGACCGTGCTTTTCACTAGTATCCATGATGAACTCGAATGTTGCGTTAGGATCCAGCTTCTCGCGCTTCGTCCCGGGCGAAGCATAAGCTAGCATCCGTCTTAGCGCGAGTCCGGCATCCTTGCGCCTGACAAGGTCACCCACTACATTCCTAGCTACCCCTACGGGTGATGAATTGACAACGGAAAATGGCTGATCTACGTCATGACTGAGCACAACTCGATACTGCCTCTCTTTCCTCTCAAGCCCCGGCCACAGTCTCTTCATGCAAATCCAAAGGATTTCCAAATACTCGTTGACAATCGGCCTTTCAAGGAACCCCTCTTGGTAAGCCAATGATGCTTTTGCAGGGAAACGGTCGTGTTTGTCTCGAGCGTCTTTGACCACTTCCTCATAACGCGTAAGCATAAAGAAAGCGCTGCCGAACACATCGAGACCTAGTGAAATCTCATGATCATGTTCAGCGTAATATGAATCCTTCGTGATAGTCTGCCCGTATATCACCGGGATTTCACATGACACCTTAGGAGTGTCATTAAAAACGTCTGGTAATACCCATTTGTCCAGTGGCTGACGTGGTAGAGACTCCTTTGTAAGCCACTTATCAAATGCTGTTGTGAATAGGGCTTCATGGAGAATGAGACGTCTTCCACTTGAATCACCGGGCACAGATATTTCTGTCGTATCTAGATCCTCTCCGATTCTTGCCTCGTAGCTAAGCCCTAAGAATTCGCCAAGCATAACATCATATATGTACTTTCTCTCAGGCTCATAAGTTGGCGGATGCATAATTAAAAGCTCAACCATACCGATATCTCTCCCTACCGCCAGACATGACTTATCCTACTATAAATAGTGCTCTGCCCAGTTGTTCGCGTGGAGATAACCCTATCTGTCACCACTGGCTCATTGCTGACCGTTTCCAAAACACGATGTATGTAACACGCGCTTCAGCATATGTGTCTTGTACCAGGTTAGCGAATCGTATAGAATAGCGCTAGACGCCACCCAAGACGATTTTGCCATAGTGACAGGCCTCATGTTTCCGCCCGCCTGGCCAGATGACATTGGATCCCTGTCGTGAGTTACCGGACTGCAAACCTGTTGAGCAACCGACTTGATCCCATACTCACGTGATAGTTCTTTCTCACCATGTGTTGCCACCGTCCACCGCCGCAAAACCCTGCAAATCGCAATAACGTATAGGCAGTCAATCTATCATCGATATTTACGATTCCCCCGAGCAAATTGCCAGAAATCAATCATATGATGCACCAAGGCTCTTGCGTTAGGTTGCCTAATTGTGTAGTACGGTACGAGCTGACCGCCCCACGCAGCTTTAGCTGCCGCTACCGACCGGATATTTGCACCTGCATAATCGAACCCACAAGCTCCTGCGCTTTGTAAATCCTCAAGCGTAAATAGCCACAGAAGTTGAGCGCAACCATCGCTCAGATAATCCCGCTTGGTACCAGCAACCCAGCCTACCGCAGAAGCTCCTGGATAGCTCAGGGCTACTCTTGCACTGGCTGCATCGCCATTGGGTGAATAACATACATATGCTCGACAAATATCGGGACCCAGTAGACGCTGGCAGATTTCAAGGTCCGCAATATTTAGTCTGTAGTCAAAATCCTGCCGCTCTCCAGTATCATCAAGGCATTCTATTACGTCTTTCAGCTGTGAGGTCCGCTTACATATATAGCCAAGTCTGGTAGCCTTCCTAACCTTGGCGCGAACGCTTTTGTCTGCATAGTTAATACTGTATGGAAATTCGCTGTACAATGAATAGTTGACGGTTACTTGGAAGCTACCCCACTTCCATGGTCTAACATCCACTATCGATGGTGGGAAAGAGACAGCATTAACAACGCCCCTTTCTCTGAACTCCTTTACCACCACTTCACTCACTGAAAGCCACTGCCGCCCCAGACGCGAAACCGACTGAGTATCTGTGGGCAGAAAAGCCAAAGGAGTATAGGGATTCAGTTTTGGCGTCTTAATTCGGCCCCTCTTGTCAGTATAAATCACTAGCTCTATCGCCGGCCGCTCAGATGTACTCTCCGATAGGCTCAATTTCACAGGAGATAATCCCCATTTTCTATGATTGAACTCAAGCCAGCCGTCTAAAGTTAGCACTGTGTAGTCCATATTCAACTATTTATTCCCCCATCTAATCCCGGATGACTCACATCTATGTCCCAAGAGTCTCGTACACAAGAGTTAAGTCTCAGTATCCTTAGCTCAACACTTGTCGATTATGCCTTTGGATTCGAATCTTACAAACACTATGCATTTCCTGAATGCCAAATTCTCTGCAGACTCAGTCAAAACCATGCTACTACCCCTGCTAAAACTTGGGTATTTGCTATATATCGGCCACTTGTCTGATTTCGCCCGGGTAGGCCTTATCAAACTGCCTCCCTATTCGACCCAACTCTGGCGCATGGTCCTCTATCAAACACCTGAATACCGGGTTTCTCCAATACCCACCATACGCTATTTCTGAGATTTCGGCTTGATAGGGCGCATTTCCCTCAATAAGGATAGGACCATCCAGGCCAATAGCTACATCCCAACCCACAGCAGCCAACGGTGTTAGCTCCGCGGCCTGTTTGGCAACCAAAAGAGCCTCATGAAAGAAAGGTATGGTAAAACCATCAAATATCACCCCTGTGTCAGGGTGGCGTTCTAAGATGGCAGGCCCATGTTCAGGTACAACAAATCCCTTTCGCATAAGTGTACCTTTCTCTAGATTAACCCCAACAAAGCATCCTCCTCCTGAGACGTTGTCTGTGCAACTCCGGTTCCCGCCCATTCTTGCATACGCAGACACCACGCTCGCCTCTCCATGGTCTGTTCTATATGTGTCGATTCGGAGAGTGTTTACTGAGGAAGGATGGAGTTCTGCCATCTTGGGGTGTTGAACAATCACTTCCTGATACACGTAATCGCGACTAAGGAGCTCCAAACCCTTATTTTCACAGATTCTCGAGACATCAGAAGCATCAAATATAAAGCATCCCGTGCCACCCCAAGTACCCATAGTAGGTTTTGCGAATATTGACGCAGTAGACGAACTACTTAATAGTAAATCAAGCACATACAGTAACTGTTGCTTGTCAGAAACCCATACGACTTCGTCACCTAGCACAAAGAGATTTCTCGCATTATAACCCACTAGTTTTGGCAATCTAACCGCCTTTTGCCCGAAGAAGCAATCGAACAGAATCTTGTGGTTCAAGGCATACTCCCCAAGAGGATCTCTGATGCGGGCATACACCTTCCCAATATTCCTGTAGCCAACGTAGGCAAAAATGCTATCGTCAGAATCTTGCCGGTACAAAAGGTATTTGTAGTAATGTGTAGGTAGGGCGCGATCGCGAAGCCAGAGCTTAATGATCTCAGCCAACATGGTATGAAAAGGTTTTCTGGCCGGATCGTTCATGACCGTACTAACCACACTGGAAACTTCCTTGAGTGAATGCATCTTGTCTCCTCCTCACCTCTGGCAACATTACAATATTGTGTCCTTACCTTCCGAACCTAGATTCTGGATGAGCAGCCCGGCTCTTACCTCATAAAATCGAGAGTCTGCCTCTGGTGCAATGTACACTCGATCACGTCTATGCAATTCTGCCCCGCTAACCTTTGCTTGCGTCTATCCATCGGTCACTTGCCCGACCTCGCCCGGGTAGGCCTTATCAAACTGCCTCCCTATTCGACCCAACTCTGGCGCATGGTCCTCTACCAAACGCCTGAATACCGGGTTTCTCCAATACCCACCATATGCCCTCTCCGATACTCCAATGTGATAATTGGGATTCCCCTCTATGAGAACGGGACCGTTGTCGCTGATCGCTACATCCCATCCTACAACTGTCAACGGGATAAGCTCGCTGGCTCGTTTGGCAATCGAGACAGCGTCGCAAAATAAAGGAACTTCAAAACCATCAAATAACACCCCCGTGTCAGGGTGGCGATCCAAAATGGAAGACCCATGTTCGGGCATAGTGAACCCATTTCGCATTAGTGTGCCTCGTTGTAAATCCACACCAACAAAGCATCCTCCCGCTGAAGCATTGTCTATGATATTTTTGTTCACCCCAATTCTGGCAAATGCAGACATTACACTGGCCTTTCCTTGATCTGTTCTATAGGTATCGATTCTGAGGGTGTTGACAGAAGAAGGATGGAGTTCTGCCATCTTTGGGTGTTGAACAATAACTCCCTGATATACGTAATCTCTATTTAGGAGTTCTAGGCCCTTATCTGCACAGATTCTCGAGACATCAGACACATCAAATAAGAGACATCCCCTTCCTTGCATTCCGCCAACAGGTTTTGCAAATACTGAAGCAGTGGGCGAAGCATCCGCTAGCAGTTCAAGTGCGGTCGCTAGTTGCTGGCAGTCAGAAACCCGCATGACGTTGTCTCCTATGAAGAACTGGTTTCTTATATTATAGCCCACCAACTTTGGCAACCTAATATCTGTTTCTCTAAAGAAGAGGTCGAACAGAACCTTGTTGTCGAGTACTGGCGCCCAAAAAGGATCGTTAACCCGATCACGTAAGCCCAGAAGTCTGCGTTCACCCACATACGCATAAATATCGTGCTCAAAGTCCTTCCGATACAATAGGTTAAAATAGTAGTGCCTAGGCTTGGCACGATCGCGAAGCCAAAGTTGAATGATCTCAACCAACATAGTGCAAAAAGGCTTTCTAGCTGGATCGTTCATAACCATACTAACGGCATTCACCCGGCTGGAAATTCGCTTGAATGAGAACACTCTGTCTCCCCCTTACTGGCAAAGCTCCCTGCTGAAATCCAGCAGAATCAAATCCACTTCCATGGTCTAACATCTACTATCGATGGTGGGAAAGAGACAGCATTAACAACGCCCCTTTCTCTGAACTCCTTTACCACCACTTCACTCACTGAAAGCCACTGCCGCCCCAGACGCGAAACCGACTGAGTATCTGTGGGCAGAAAAGCCAAAGGAGTATAGGGATTCAGTTTTGGCGTCTTAATTCGGCCCCTCTTGTCAGTATAAATCACTAGCTCTATCGCCGGCCGCTCAGATGTACTCTCCGATAGGCTCAATTTCACAGGAGATAATCCCCATTTTCTATGATTGAACTCAAGCCAGCCGTCTAAAGTTAGCACTGTGTAGTCCATATTCAACTATTTATTCCCCCATCTAATCCCGGATGATCCGCGTCCATATTCCAAGAGCCCCATACCCAGGACTTGACTCTTGGAATTCTTAACTCACATGTATCAATTATGCCCTTGGGTTGGAATCCTGTTGACAGAATCCCTCTTCTAGATGCAATATTATCTGGCCTCGAATCAATATAGACTCTGGTATGTTTAATGTCTCTTAAGGCATGCGCAGCCTGAAGCTGCAGCCCGCATTTGTAGAAACCACGTCCTCGGTAATTTTGGTTCGTATGTTGGTAGAAGAACCAATAAACTTGTTCTTGCTGAATGCTCTGCGGAAGATGCGGCGGACCAAGGGTATCCGGCGTGCTCATCCAACCATAGTTTATCCATTGAGTGCCGTGGTACATGATAACCCCATAGTATCCCTTATCTATGAAACGCAGGAACATCTTCCTTCGGCGTGCATCATCTCTGAACAAATCTGCAACAACGTCTTTTGTCGCGTGTGTCCATTGGACGCCCGTAGGCAGAAGGGGTTCTTCATCCAAGCAGTCTGTCAATTCGTACACTAGCAAGCGTTTCTTGCGCACCAACACTTCGACAATTCCTCCACTTAACGCCCAAACCACTTGTGACACTGATATTTGTGTTCTTACATTACTTCATAACCTAGAGGCTGGATGAGCAACCCGGCTCTTGCCTCATAAAATCGAGAGTGTGCCTCTGGTGCAATGTACACTCGATCACGTCTATGCAATTCTGCCCCGCTAACCTTTTTTGATTGCGTCTATCCATCGGTCACTTGCCCGACCTCGCCTGGATATGCCTTATCAAACTGCCTCCCTATTCGACCCAACCTGCACATTACGGGGCCAATACTGGGGGCCGAGTGTTCCCAGTCCACTTACCCAACCATAGTCGACCCAGCTTCCTCCAGCATAAGCAACAACTCCCCAGTACCCTCTACTCAAAAATCTCTCAAAAGCATCTCTGCGCCGCCTATCATCGCTAAAGAACGAAAATACACTCTCCCGTGTTGCTTTAGTCCAGCTAACCTCATCAGGTAAGACTAAAGACAGACGATCTCCATCCTTTTGGCAGCTCATGCACCACATGCCTCTTCTGCCTGATAGTCATTCCACAACCTCTCTACCAAGTGTACAGTGGAATCAAGACTAAGTATGTTTGCCCTATATTTCCAAAGCAACTGCAGACACCGATGGCAGCTTAGTTTATGCAACTAAGCCCAAGTTAGGCAGTGGCACGCTGCGTACCTCAAGATGCCACACTTATCAGAAGAACCGCATAGCTCAGCTGCTAGGATAGATCAACAAGGCCTATCGCATGTGCCGCCAGGTACGCATTTATACCTCCGAATTCCATGTCATAGTACTTGAGGAATGTCTCTTTGGACATCACTCCATAAGTTGCTAACGAATTATTCTCATACTGGGTCTCTCGCTTTAACTTGCGCCCGACATTCACAATTAGGCTCCTTAGTGGCGTTCGTTTCGCAGCTTCCTTGACATAATTGAACACTGTATCCCGCTCAGTCCTCCGAAAATCCGCATTCCCAGCGCCGACGATTTGAGTAGATAACTGCTTGATATACGCAATGTACAATCGCTTGTCAAACCTGAGCTCAATTGGAACACGCATCCAAAACTCGCGCATCTCCAAGTCTCCAAGCGGTATCCACCAATCATGACCCCAGAAATCATATACGCGAACAGAATTCACGATGAATTTGGCTTGTCTCTCTTGCCAGACCCATCTCTTATAAAGCCTAATTGCGTCATCTGCGCAGAGATCGCCGGAACTACCCAGTTGTGCTGAAATACGTTGCTTCATTGCTTCTTTGATATACAATCTCTCACCATCACACCGTCGCAGGCAATAATGTCCATCATAGATTTCTTCTACAACTCTTGTCGATGGGATCCGATAAGGCTCAAGAAAGGATTTGGGTATGCCTGTGGTTCCTGCCAGAAAATCGCCCGTATGTCCCGGTACAAATACGCAATCCGCAGGAATCAACTCTTTCTTTTTCAATTCCCAAACCGCCGGCCAGTCTTGAATATGCGGAAGAGACACTAGGTTATGGGCCAGAGAATAATATGAACTACGCTCATCTGTCCAGAACCATTGCTTCCATAGTTCATTGCTGTAGGGCACAAAATGCCATTCAATACCCAACGTATTGGCTACTCTCTTGCTAATTTCGGATTCGAGATTGCCTGGACGTCCATACGTAAAAGCGACTACGTTCCCATATCCCAGTCGAGTCAACATTAGGGCTATGAGACGTGAGTCCCAACCACCGCTTAAAGGAATTGCAATAGTCCTACCATTAGCCAAGGTGACTAACCTTTCAAAACACCGCACCAGCACCTGGTCAAATGCTTCTGATAACTCCTCAGCATCAGATGGGTAGTGTGCCTCGGTGCTGACAAGGTCGTAGTAACGCTCGATATCAAATCGTAGTGCTTTGCCGCACAACTCAACTACCAGCAACTCGCCCGCTCGCAATTGTTTTACATCCGGGCATAGCGTGTCACTGCCTGTAACATATCCTGTCATGCAGAACTCATATTTTGCCAATTCGCTACGCTCAAGACTACCCACTCTCTCCCTAACCCAGTTAGCATCGTCACTTATGTAGAACTCATCCCCTGCATAACCATAAAACAGCGGAATACTTCGAGCTCTGTCCACTGCTGCGAACAATGCACTACCTCGCTTGCATATGATGCAAAAGTATCCATTTAGAGACGTAAGTAGGGACTTAAAATCATCTCTTGATTGAACTTCATTAAAATACTCGGGCAATGACACCAAATCTGATGTACTAGTCCCGCCAAACGCAGCCCCACGAACGAAGGTGCATTTGTCTAAAGTCGCAGGATTACTACCATTCATGTTTATGTGAAATCCCATTGACAGTATCCCCCTAGGCAAAACTCAACACACAATGTGGTTTCGATGAATAAGACAAATTCCGTCTTATATATTTCACATGCAGTGCTCACTAAGATCATCGTCCGTAAAACAATCGATCATGGTGCGGGATCACTCGCGATTTGCCTAAAAATGCAGTTGGGTGAAAAACGTCGTATACTTGCATAATGCTTGCCACTGGTATTCATAACACACTGTAATGTTGCTCAAAGTTCCGATTCAGGGATCAACCCCATTCACAGATCCAGCGCTATACATCCTGACAGATGACACAACTGCCCCCTAGGCACTAGATGAGAACTGACGTTGACTGCAAACCTTACAATCCTGGAGTGGGAAAACTCAAGCACAATAACCCTCTCCATTTATGGAGATCGATAACAGCACTATCAAGCTAGAATATATGACTCTAAAACTTACATAAGCCTCGCGATTACGCGTGCTTCACACTGTCGCAGTGTTCCGCATACCTGTTTAGAAGACAAGCTAGAAAAGCCTGACCCTAGGTTCAGCAATTCCTATGCACGAAGCGACGTGTTTCTCTATCATAGCACTACCCAAAATACGCTGGAACCTGCATATGTACTTCACAGCATTCCGGTATCCAGACGTCCTTGCCATGGGCGTTCCACAAGTATTGGCATCACAACATCCAGACGTTCCCGATGGGGTTCTTGGCGCCGAAAGCCACATTCCTCGTATCCAGCACCGCCCTCGCCTCCCGAACCACCAACGCATAATCCACACAGGAATGCCCGGTTAGAATAACTACTAGATCCGCATTTCCAACCTGCTGTGCAGTAAGATCAGATATAGAATCAAGTCTTACAGATTCCTTGTCTTCGTCTATACCTTGATTCTGTAGCTGTATCTCTACGCTTGGCACGTACGGATCATAATACTCTACCTCACAGCCTTCCTTGATCAGCAACTGGATAACCTTAAGAGCCGGCGATTCCCTCAAGTCTGGCAAGTCAGCCTTGTACGCAACCCCCAGCACCAGGATCTTCGATCCCCGCAAAGACTTTCCCTGAAGACCCAATATCCGCTCTGCCTTCTGCACCACAAAGTACGGCATCGAAAGATTAATCTCCCCAGCCAGCTCAATGAATCGGGTCGAGAAATCATACTCCCGTGCTTTCCATGTAAGATAAAAGGGATCAACGGGGATGCAATGCCCCCCTACTCCAGGCCCGGGATAGAATGGCTGGATACCGAAAGGCTTAGTAAATGCAGCATCAAGCATCTCCCAAACACTGATCCCCATCCTATCACAGAGTAGCGCCATCTCATTTACCAGAGCTATGTTTACTGCACGGTATGTATTCTCAAACACCTTAGCCATCTCAGCGATAGCCGGTGAGGAACACTCTATCACCTTGATAATCGTCTCGCCATAGAATGCGGCTGCCACCTCAGTGCAACTCTCAGTAACCCCGCCTACAAGCTTATTGGTGTTCTGAGTCGTATAACGTTTATTCCCCGGATCCACTCTTTCAGGGGAATGACACAAGAAGAAATCCTCCCCTACTTTCAACCCTGTAGCGGTAAGCTTCGGAAGTATTACTTCTTCAGTTGTGCCGGGATAAGTAGTGCTCTCTAAAGATATAAGCTGACCAGGACGCATGTGCTCTGCTATCTGCTCGGTTACATTCTCTATGTATTGAAGATCAGGCATTCTATGTATAGTAAGAGGAGTCGGAACACATATGATAACTACATCTGCATTATTAAGCTCAGAGAAATCATCTGAAGCACGCAGTTTCCCTTCTGATACGACCTTCTTAAGCTCTTCATCCTTAACATCGCGGATATAGTTCTCTCCACGGTTGAGCATCCTGACCCGTTCGTCATTGCGGTCCAGTCCTATAACCGGGAAACCCACCTTCGCCTTCTCCACAGCTAACGGCAAGCCTACATAGCCAATACCCACAACCGCTACTACCGCAGTATGGTTCTTGAACTTCGTCTTCAGTGCTTCAGCATAATCACGCTTTGATTCAGTCTCCACTTCAAGCGCCACGACCTTTTCCTTCTGCCGGGTTCACCGGTCAGCATAGCTTTTTAGTATGTCACAAAGCTCTTCTACCACACAGTCCTGTTCACTAGGCTCTAATTCAGGAAACATCGGAAGCGACAAAGCTTCACCAGTAGCCTTTTCACTCTCAGGGAAATCTCCGGGTTTATAACCTAGGTTCTTAAAAACAGGCTGCAAGTGCAGAGATAACGGATAGTATACGGTAGAGGCTACGCCTCTTGATTTCAGTTCTTCTTGAACAGCATCACGGTGAGGAATACGTATAGTGTACTGATGGTACACATGGTATGCCCCTTCCATCACCATAGGGTGTATTATGGATTCCCCTGCTAAACTAAGCTTTTGCCTATACCCTTCAGCCAGTGACCTCCTGGCATCAGTCCAGTCTTTGAGATACTTGACCTTAACGCTTAGAATAGCAGCTTGTAGCGCATCCAATCTGCTATTACAACCTAGGATCTCATGATGGTATTTCTTCCGAGATCCATGAACCCTGAGCATCCTGATGCGTTCTTCAAGCTCAGGATCGTTCGTTGTCAGCATTCCACCGTCACCAAATGCCCCAAGGTTCTTGGTCGGGAAGAAGCTGAAGCATGCAACATCGCCTAAAGAACCGACAGGCCTCCCCTTATACTTGGCTCCAATGGCCTGAGCGGCATCCTCAATAACGTAGAGATTATGCTCCTTCGCGAGAGAGACTATAGGATCCATATCAGCTGCCTGTCCATAAAGATGAACCGGCAATATCGCTTTTGTACGTTCTGTTATAGCGTCTTCTATCTTCGAAGGATCAATATTGAACGTACCCGGATCAATATCACAGAATACCGGTTTCGCACCGGTGTGTGCTATAGCCCCGGCAGTTGCAAAAAAGGTGAAAGGCGTAGTAATAACTTCATCACCCGGTCCTACACCACACGCAAGTAACGCCAGATATAAGGCATCACTACAATTTCCTACCCCTATTGCGTACTTAACCCCGCAAAGATCCGCAATCTCTTTCTCAAGTTTAGCTACATTCTCACCTAGAATAAACTGTCCTCCGCGCACTACATCGAGAAAAACATCAACGAGTTCTTTCTCCAGTTCAGCGTTCTGCCGGGTAAGGCTGAATCCGGGTATCATAAAACACAACACCACCCACCTAATTTAGTCACGGTAAATAATCTGTTCAGGAGGCACGTCACGTACTACCTTAGCAGGAACACCCATCACGAGCTTAAAAGGCGGAACATCCTTCGTTACTACACTTCCTGCAGCAACCAAAGCTTCCTGCCCTATTGTCACTCCCGGAAGGATCACAGCACCACCTGCAATTCTTCCGCCTTTTTTCACAGTGACACCTTTTCTATATTTGAAACGCTCCTCTGTACGACCGATGAAGTTATCATTGGTAGTAGTCACCATAGGAGCAATAAAAACATCCTCTTCAAGCACTGAACCTGCAACGATATATGCGCCGGTTTGGATTTTCGTCCTGTCCCCGATTGTGCAGTTATTCTCGATTGTTGCGCTATGCCCGACAATTACGTTTTCGCCTAGCTCACAATGCTCTCTCACTTGGGCAGAATCAGCGATAAAGCAACCTGATCCCAAGGCTGTCCCGGCATATACTATAGCCCCTGCACAGATCTGGCAGTTCTCTCCCACCTTGAGACATGGAAGATCCGAATCCGCAGAAAGAGTGCTCGTCCTGGCTCTGGACGGGGCTTGTCCGACAATGGCATTTGCTCCGATGGAAGAGCCTTTCCCTATAATAGTGCTACACCTGATTATAGCGCCATAATCTATAAACGCATTATCACTGATAATAGCATTGTCTTCAATAATGACGTTCGCCTTTACTATCACGCCATCCCTGAGTTTGACATTCTTTCCGATTCTCGCGCTTGGATCAATAACAGTTTGTGTCGTCATATCTAACACACAGATCCTCTCTCGTTCAACATGCCTACATTGATATAGCACAGTTCGACCAAATCAGACTCATCTGGATGTATTCCTTAGAAATATGGTGAATCCTGCTTATTAATGGTGCGGACTATTAGGCTTTCAATACGGTTTTTTCGCTGACATTACACAGGTAAGGTTATTCGCACGGGATTCCACAAGACGAACCGAGCACAGACTCTATCACCCTAACAGCCATAGCAGCACAACTTACCTCAGGAGCAATGCTGATTCCTGACTTCAGTTGTTCCATGAAGGCTCTGATAACTCTCTCATGCCCCCAACTGGGATCATGCTTCTGCGCCTTATCCTCACCCCATACCCTGAGAACCTCGTCCTCGTCCCCTTCCACCCTCCATACCCTGACAGCATCTATTCGACTGCCTCCGAGTACAACTGTACCCTTCTCCCCAAAGACACTTACTGTCTGTTCAAGATTTCTGGGATAGACATTTGTAGTTGCCTCAACAAGACCCAAAGCTCCGCTTTGGAACTCTAAAGTCACAAGGGCGATATCTTCTGTTTCGATATCATGTAGACGCTTTGAGGTCATACCTTGCACTCTGGCGACAGGCCCCATAAACCAAAGAAGGAGGTCCAGTGCATGCCATGCCTGGTTAAGGAGGACTCCTCCGTCCATCTCCCTTGTTTTCCGCCACGGCGCCTCATCATAGTACTTTTGAGTCCTGTTCCATCTGACTGTAGCCACTCCGTGGCTGAGTTTCCCTAACCGTCTCTCCTGAATAGCTTTATGAATCATTTGACTTGGAGTATAGTGCCTATTTGGATGAACGGTTCCGAGACATAGCCCAACGTCTTCAGCCTTCTTAATTAGTTTGTCTGCATCATTAGCACACATTGCAAGAGGTTTCTCTACGAGAACATGCTTTCCGGCATCAAGCGCATCTAGTCCCATCTTTGCATGGAGTCCGCTCGGGGCTGCAATAATCACAACATCTACATCAGGATCCTCAAGCAAATCCCTGTAATCTCCGTATGATTTGCCTCCATATGCGTTGACGAACTGCCGAACGTTTTCTTCAACCACATCTGCAGCAGCAACAAGTTTCGCATCATCTATCCGAGAAATCGCTTCCCCGTGCTTCTTTGAAATTGCCCCGCAACCAATGATTCCGAGTCTAACTGGTTCCACCGCTCAACCCTCTCATCATACGTGGAGAAATCTCCATGTTTTGTCATGTAGCCTTGCCACGCCGAGAATCCTCACTCACTAGTTTGGATAATACAAAACGAAACACCCTGCCGTGTCTACCACGGCCTAAGGTGTATCTGTGCGACCAATACTATTATCGAAGACACGAAGCAAATACCATATTTAGATGCTTAGAAGCCCCGGATTTGAATGACAGCTTATTCCATTCCGGTTAACTTCAATTGCCTCTCTAAAGCTACTTTCCATTTAATTCGACAAAATCCTGGAACTTCCTCCCTAGTGACAGCTTATAGCAAGTCGATTTAAAGCCTTTTTCGTGCAAACAATCACCATTCACCGCACACCGACTTCAAGAAAGCACCCTCCCCAAAAACTCTATCACCCTCCCCCTCTTCAACTCATCATGACAAAACCGGTTGTTGTTCAGCCTCGGTGAATACCGGCTCAATATGCCCATCTTCGGATCTGCAGTGTTCTCCCGCACATAAAGCTCTTTGTTTCGTGGCAGAAATGCTTCATCCCGAGGAGAAACATCATCCGGAAACAGGACCGCCCCACCTGTACGCAATGTATCAAGAAGCGCCATAATAAGAGTCCACGCCTCATCTTCAGTAAGGTTCCAAATCAGCCTTTTTGATGACCGCATCGAATCCGTCTCCCTCTACGGGCTTCCAAAACGCATACTGAACAAGAGGTCATACATTGTCAATCCTCTGGACCGAAAATATCATCAAAGCGAGAGGCCGGCTGTACACCATCAGCGATTCTGTCCGCCTCTTCAAGCAACCGATTGACTGCTTTCTTA
>Ga0208198_1001795_pt1 | contig 17627 bp, 8 predicted proteins | sample AD_JPNTR2_MetaG_FD_184446 | JGI IMG/M metagenome (GOLD analysis project Ga0208198, IMG submission 184446) | Active sludge microbial communities of municipal wastewater-treating anaerobic digesters from Japan - AD_JPNTR2_MetaG (SPAdes) (version 2) | ecosystem: Engineered > Bioreactor > Anaerobic >...
GTAAGCCCGATCCCGAACCCTCGCGGGCTTCTAACAAACAGTTCCACCAACGCCATCAACGTCAACTCCAGGCGATCTCTTCTAACCTTTGCACCTGACTTTTGTCAGTCAACCAGCTCCCTGATGTTTAATTCTGCCTTCCTCACCAATCCTCGAATAATAGCGAATTCTTGAGCAATTTCGTTGCCCAAGCCGGGAATTTGGCTTGGATTATTGGCAATACTAAAGATCAAGTGGGCAAAATTTTCTCCTCTTGAATGGGCTAAATTATACATTTTCTCCAATCTAACCTGGCCAAATCCATTGTTCTTACGCTTCTGGAATAAAGTTCGCCATGCGAGATGATCTTGCTCATTCGCGACCAAGCGTAATATGCTGAGGAAAATGCGTCCATCATCCTGGTCTAGACACTCAAGAGGGTTCGCGACAACCCCAACAGGGATTTTTATGGCTTCGAGACCCATTCGGATTGTTTTAGAAAAGGCGTGATTTCGATCACCTCGAAGTAGGATAAGTATCTCTTCTGGAGGTATATTCTGTTTCTGTATTAACCACTGGCATATTTTAGCAATGCTTTCTGCTTCCTCGCATTGATTGGCGAAGTTCAAGATCCGTACCTCACCTGCCTGGGCGTCAACTGCAGGATTCAGAATCTTGGTAGCACGCCTAGGGTCTTGCTCTGCAACATAATTAGCAAGAGCGAGGATTTGTGATCCGCATCTGCGGCACACCTGTAGCGTGAGCAATTTAGCAGGATCATATTCCTTTGGAAACCGACGAATACCTTCCGGGTCTGCAAAACGGAAACCATAAATACTTTGGTCATCATCACCAGCTACATACAGTTCAGCTCCAGCAGTAGCCAGCCCCTTGATAATTGCCAAGTCGCATGGATTGAGATCCTGATATTCATCCACAAGAATGTATTTCTGAAGTTGATTGAGTCGTACAATGTCTTCTTCGAGTGAATGTTTCAGTTGATATACAAGTTCAGCGCGCAAGGTATAGCCAAAGATTTTCCGGTGCTCTTGCCATGCCCCATAGAATGATGGATCAGGATTCCTATAATCTGCTTCGTCGGCTGTTAATTGTTCCCAATCCGCAGAAAGTCTTTTGAGTTTATTCCTCGCCTCTCTGACATCGCTAAGATTTAAGATGGATTTCATGTCCTCCTCAATAATATACCGTTCTTCCCAATCATCTGCGATTCGAATAGGATCGGGCAACCATCTTCCAGCCCCCTGTTGAAGAAGTGTTTTCAGAGCAAAAGAGTGCAATGTGGAGATTGTAAGATTACCAGCCTCGTTTCCCAACTCAGACGTTATCCGTTGCTTCAATTCTTTTGCTGCTGCTCTGGTGAACGTTAAAGCAAGAATATCGCCTGGATCCGTATTATGTTGAGATATTAGGTAAAGGACTCTGCGGGTAAGAACAAGTGTTTTGCCCGTGCCCGGCCCTGCCAATAAGCAAGCATGACTGCCCACGTGTGAAGCTGCAACACGTTGCTCTGATGTAAGCTTGTCGTCCCAATTCATGCCAACCTCCTCACTTACTTTACATTCTCCCACGCCTCCAACACCAGCCGCCGCGTGCGGTACTCGCCATATTCGCGCAGTTCCTTCTGTTTCAGCACGCGGAAGGTTTCGCCGGGGAAGTCGGAGGCGGCGACGCGCCCGGCGTACCCGGCCGGGTCGAGCGGGTCGCTCACTTCTTCCCACGGATCCAGAATATCCTCCAGTTCACGGCCGGTCAGGTCGGCGGGATCGAGGATGTAGCGCAATTGCTTGCGCGTGAGGCCGTAGAGGCGGGCGTAGCAGGCATCCAGTTCAGCGCGCAGGAGGGCGCGGCGCGTCTCGTCCCATTTGAAGGGCGGGAAGGGAAAACCCTCTCCCCCTTTCTCCCCCTCTCCCAACGCTTTGGGAGAGGGGGCCAGGGGGTGAGGGCGATTTTCGCCCTCCCACTGCTGACGGATGGCGGTGCGCAGGGACTCATCGGCATCCTGCCAGACATCGTCCGCAAAGGGCTTAAGATCCCAGGCGGTGTAAGTGAGTTCCAACACGCGCGGAACGATGAAACGCAAGGCTTCGGCGGTGTAGGCGGAGGGCGGGAGGACGGGGAATTGCTGGACATAGAAGAAGTTCATGTTCACGCCGGCCAGTTTTTGACGGACTACCCAGTCGAAAATCAATCCACTTAGATTACCTACCAAACAGGCAACATTAGGAGCACTTTCCCCTAAAAGCAATATGGGCAAACTGTTTCCAACACCAGCCAATGGCAGCAGGCTGAAGATGGCGGTGCGTTCGTTGGTAGCGTTGGTGACATTACGGAAGCCCAGCAGCCAGCCGCGCTGCCACTTGCCCAGGCGGGCCTGCACTTCGGCGGCGTCCACCCAGTACCAGGGCATGATGATGAAATTGGGGTCGGCGTGCTGACGCGCATCGGGCGTGGGCAGGTGCGTGCTGGCGCGGTCGCTCACGCCCTCGTAGGTGCCGAAGCGGTGGTCGTAGTGCCAGATCATCTTGGCTTCGTAGAGCGGGAGGTAAGTTTCTTCGCCGCGCACGCAGCGATGACCCTGCCATTGCCAGCCCGCGCGCTCCAGTTCCTGCCGCGTGCGGAAGAGGTGGGAATCGGTATTCATCATAAACATTAGCTTGAAACGCACGTCCCATGGGTTCTCTTTCAACGCCTCGTTCACCAGCACCGGCACACGCGCGTAGATGGCGCGGGTCAGGTCGGCGTCCTGGCGGGTGCGGAAGACCGGCAGGGTGCGCGTGTTGGGGTTGATGCGGGCGATGTCGGCGCGGGTGAGGCTGAAAACGCGGCGCGGGTCGCGCAGGTGTTCGGCGCGGGTGGCGAAGAAGGAGAGGGTGAGAGGAGAGGGACCTCTCACGTTCTCTCGTGCTCCAGACAGGGTGAGCAGACAAAATTTGTAACTGCGATGCACGCCGGGGAAGATGCCCTCGCGGTTCTCGAAGTCGAAGAGGCTGACGATTTGCTCTTGTTCGACCAAATCGGCGAAGAAGAATTGATTAAAAGCATCGGTGGCAATGCCGGTGGGAACAATTATCCCTGCTTTACCATGCTTGTTTAATAAGTGGCGTATCTGTTCAGCAAATAGTGGCGCTAAGTTTAGTCTTCCATAACTTGTGAGAGGAAAACGACCAGAAAGGTGAATGAATCTTTTATAACAATCATCTTGTCTTTGAGCCGACTTGTAATGTTGATAGAGATCTACGTCCCGTATTTTCAGGTTTTCTATCATTTCTTTGCGTCGGGCCATATTTTCCGCATTCGCAATATGCGGTGCTGTTCGCTGAAAAAATTCACGGTCGTCAAATTGAATTTGGTCCCATGGAGGGTTTCCTAATACTATGTCAAAACCACCTTGAACAAACACTTCCGGAAATTCGAGCGGCCAGTGGAAAAAACGCGCTTCAGTAGCAAGGGCTTCAGCTTGCGCGAGGGTTTGCGGCGACACAGGTTGGCCAGCAAGAGCGCGACGGACGACGTCGGTGGTAATGGGAGATGGAGAAGATGAGAAAGGGGAAGCAGGTGAGAGAGATTGGAAGAAGGCGGCCGTCCACAGATCGCAAGCTTGCTTCTGGCGGCGCAGCGCGGGGTCGTCCCAGCGGGCTTCATAGCGGCTGCGCTTCTGGCGCACCTGTTCGGGCGAGTCGTCCGGGATGGCGTCGAGTTCCTCTCCGATGCGGGCGGCGGCGCTCAAATCGAGGTCGAAATCCCGGTCAAAGAGGCTCAACTGCCCCTCGCGCTCGGCCTGGTTCTGGCGTCTCAGGCTGGCAGCCAGTTTTTTGTCATCGCCCTCCAGCGGTGCAAAGGCCTCGTCGGGCAGGCCGGCTTCGAGGACGCTCAAATCGAAGACGCCCACCAGCGAATCGCCGCACTTGATGCGGTGTTCCAGGAAAGTCAGCGGCTTACCCTCGGCGTGACTTTCGAGCCAGAGCGCCACGCGCGCCAGTTCTACGGCGAGCGGATTCTTGTCCACGCCGTAGACGCAGTGCGCCACCACATCGCGGACGGCGGCGCGCACCTGCTCCGGGGCGGGTTCGTCCTCGCCGGTGCGGACGCGCGCCAGTTCCTTGCCCAGGCGGCGGGCGGCGGCCAGCAGGAAATGGCCGGAGCCGCAGGCCGGGTCGCAAACCTTGATGGAAAGCAGCGCTGTTTCGAGGGGGGAAATGGGCGAGGGGGCGGCGCCTTCCTTCTCCCTTCTCATCGCTTCCCTGGCCTGGGCCAGACGCTCTTCGATGACCGGGTCGAGCGCGCTGCGAAGCAGTTCGTTCACCAGTTGTGGCGGCGTGTAGTACGAGCCGGTGGACTTGCGTTCCGAACCGGCTGCGAGTTCGAAATATGCCCTGCCAGCCGAGTCGAAGGTCACGGTGGGATGGTAATCCAGCAGACTCTCGTACACCGAGCCGAGTTCTTCGGTATCCAGGGCGGCGTAGTTGACGCGGCGCGGCGGGGAATCGTAGAAGGCGAGGCACCAGAAGGCCGTCAGCAGGTCGCGGTTGGTGATGAGAACCTCGTCCAGCGCCTGATGGGCGAAGAGTTCGCCGTTGAGCGGCGGGACGCCGAGGAGGGCGGCCAGTGGCTCATCGGCGAGGATCACCCACAGCGCGCGCAGGCCCAGCCAGAGGTCCACGTCGTCGGTGTAGGCGGCGCGGTTCTCGGTCAGCCGGCGCAGGCGGGTGATGCCGTAACTTTCCAGATAGAGCGGGTTCTGCCCCATCAAGCCGCGCTCTTCGGAGACGAGCAGGAAGAGGAAGCGATAGACCAGATGGAGGAGTTGTCTGTAGAGGGCGAGAGCGGGAGAGGGGGAGGCTTCTTCGTGTTCTCGCAGTGCATTCCGCAGGCCGGTACTATCCGGATGGCTCAAGAACCCATTAGCGAGGAGCGTGAGGCACTGCTCGACCCCCTCGCGCAGATGCTCGCGCACCCGTCCGCCCTGCTCGACGGATTGCTGATAGTACGTTTCCAGCAGACAGTCTTCGGGGCGACCGTCCCCGGGCAGGCGCGTGCGGTGCAGCAGGCGGTAAAGGAGGACGAAATCGGCGAAGCGCTCCTCCTCAAACAGTCCCTCCAGATCGAATTCCACATAAGCCTGGCGGCGGACGAAGGTGGAATTGCGCAACAGGCGCAACGTGCGGCCGTTGGTGACCAGCCCCCACAGAGCCTCGGAGCGGTTCAGGTACTCCTGGACGAGGGCATGTGGCGAGAGGCGCGGGCGGCCCGAGGGAGCCAGGCGGCCCAATTCCTGGCGATAGCCGACGATGTGAATCGGCGTCGGCTGTTCCGGCACGGGCGCGGGCACCAGCGCGTGCGAAATGGCAAAGGTGAGGCCATCCCGCTCCAGGGCGCGCGGCTGGTATTGCAGGTCATAGCCCAGCAGGCGCAGGAAGGGGATGACCCAGGAATCGCGCGTCTCGGAGGTGGCCAGATCGCCTTCGTGGAGGCGTTCCAGACGGTGCTGGAAGACCTGCCACAGGGCGCGGGCGTCGTGATAGACGGCGGCGATTTCCCCGGTCAGGGCGCGACGCGGCGGCAGACCGAAATCCTGCGGCTTCTGGCCGGGCAGGTCGGCGCGGGCCAGGGCTTCGAGCAAGTCGGGGCTGAACAGGCCGCCCTCAATGCGCAGGGAGGGGAAGGCGCTCATGCCGCGCCTCCCACAGGCGTCAGAATCAGCAGCCCCACCAGGTCCACCGGCCATTGCGCCTCGACGGTCAACGCCTGGACCCGCAGGCGCATGGCCTTGCGGATGCGTTTGTGGGCGTCGGTCAGATCGCGGGCGCGGGCTTCGATGGGGGAGTGCAGGCGCGTTTCCAGCGCGGGGTAAGCCTGGAGCGCCGCGGCCAGGAGGGCCTTTTTCGTATCGAGCGACAGATTGGCGTCGGGGCGGGCTTCGGCCAGCAGGCGCAGGGCCTCGGCCTCGGGCAGCCAGGTCGGGGTGTTTTGTTCGCCCTGGGTGTATCCCAGGACGCGCACTTCTTCGGAGAAGAGCGGCGTCTGATTCGGCAAATGGATGAGATAGCGCACGCGCAGCAACAGGAGCACCGTGGGGCGGGTCACGGCGCGGGTGGCGATGACCCCGCCGCGGGCGGCGTGCGCCGCGCCGCCGCGGGTGAGCGCCTCTTCCAGCAAAAAGCGCGCCAGGGCGGCCACAAAGGGATGGTTGCGCCCCAGGTACTCGGCGCCCTCCGGCGTGGGCGAGGTGAAGGCGATACGCCAGTAGCCGTCCTGGCGCTGCGGCAGGGCAAAGCGCACCGCCTCGGGCAGGTCCGGCGGCAGGGGCGAGGTGACCAGGCGGAAGACTGCGCCGCCTTTCTCGGGGGTGAGCGTCAGGCCGAGGCGCTGCGCGGCGTTCAGGACAAAGGCGCGTACGGCCTGCGGGTCGCCCAGCACGGCGTCGGCGGCCTCCAGTTCCCGCTGCACCTCGGCGGGTTTGAGGGCGCGTTGGGCAAAGCGCGTGCGGGTCAGTTTCTCGTGCTCGGCGTCGTGTTCCCACTGGCGGTGCAGGCTGGTCACGCTGTCAGCCATGAAATTGAAGGCCAGCTGGCGGGCGTCGGTCCGCCCGTAGCCGCGCAGGAACAGCGCGTTCAGCACGGCTTCGGTCACACTCTCGCTCTCTTCGGGGACGGGAACGTGCGTGCCGAGGGCCTGGTGAATCTCGCGGGCTTTGTTGAGCAAGACGTCCAGCACCACGCCATCCACCGGATTATCCGCGCCGTAGTAGCGGATGACCTTGACCTGCCTGGCCGGCTGCCCGTAGCGGTCCACGCGGCCCTCGCGCTGCTCCAGGCGGTTGGGATTCCAGGGCAGGTCGTAGTGGATGGCGGCGGTGAACTTCTCCTGCAGGTTAATGCCTTCCGAAAGGCAGTCGGTGGCGACCAGCACGCGCGGGCGGTCGGCGTCTATCTCGGCGATGCGGGCGCGGCGTTCCTCGTCCGCCTGCCGACCGGTAATGCATATCACCTGCGCGGCGGGATGCCGGTCCGCCAGGCACTCTTGCAGCGTCTCGGCGACGTATTCGGCGGTCGCCACGTAGCGGCACCAGACGATGGGGTGATAGCCCTCGGCGAGCAAGCCGCTCACGGCCTGGATCAGGCCGGCGAGTTTGGTATCCTGCTCCGGTCCGAGCAGGGCGGCGGCCAGTTGGCCCAGCTCGCGCAGTTTGCGGCGTTCGGCGTCGGGCAGGCCGGCTTCGGTCTCCTCGATGGGTGGGGTGGGCGGTTCGTCATCGGTGCGCTCCTGGTCCGACTCGAACACAAACCCCCGAAAATCTAGCTCGTCCTCGCCGGTTCGCCCGCTTGCCTCCTCTCTCGTTCGCGAGTACCTGGTCTCCAGAGCCGCCAGCGCCGCTGCTGGGCTGGACATCACACAGCGCAGCAAGGCCAGCGCGCCCCAGTAGCGCACGCGACGCTGACGTTCCTCCAGGTGTTGGCCCGTGCGGACGATTTCGGCGCAGAAGGCGTAAGTGTTCTCGAACAGCGTGCGGTAAGCGGGCGAAAGGCGGTAGGTCTGGTCCTCAGGCAGGCGCTCGGGGAAGCAGGGCTCGTTTTCCCAGTCGTGCTCAATATCGCGGCGGGTGCGCTGGACGAAGTGGCGCGCCAGTTCGTCCAGGTGGTTCTTGCTTAGTCCTTCCACTTCCCATTCCCCGAAGCGCGGGTCGAGCAGCCCCAGCAGCGAGCGGAAGGCCGATTCAATGCCGCTATGCGGCGTGGCGGTGAGCAAAATCAGGTGGCGGTCGGGCCTGGCAGCCACCTCACGCAGAAACTCGTGGCGTTGCTGCTGATTCTGGTTCCTCGCCATCGCCGCGCCGTGCGCCTCGTCCACGATGACGAGTTCGGGAGCGTGGAGCAGGAAAGCATGGCGGTTGCGCTCGCTCTTCACCCAGTCAATGCTGATGACCTGCACCGGATAATGCTCGTAGATGGTGCGCGTCGGCGGCTTGTCGCGCTCCAATTGCCTCACCGTGCCGGAACGGATAGTGACCGCCTCATGGAAGTTGAATTTCTCATCCAGTTCCTGCTGCCACTGATCGCACAGATAGGGGGGACAAAGCACCGCCAGGCGTTTGATTTCACCGCGTTCCCACAATTCGCGGGCGATGAGGAGTGCTTCGATGGTCTTACCCACGCCCACGTCATCGGCGATCAGCAGGCGCACCGGGTCGAGGCGCAACGCCATGAGCAGCGGCACGAACTGGTAGGTGCGCGGGCGGATGGAGATGCGTCCCAGCGCGCGCAGCGGGGCGGCGCCCTCGCGCAGCGTCAGCCGCGCCGCCTGCCAGAGCAGGTGCGCGCCGATCGCGTCCCCAACATCCTCTGGCGCCGGGGGGGGAAACTTCGCCGGTTGCGGGCGTTCTTCGGGCAGAGTGTAGCCGAGGCGGTCGGTCAAGCCCTTGTGGAGGGCCACCGTCTCCTCCATCGCGCCGGTCAGCGGACGCAGGAGATACAGATTGGGGTCTTCATGGGGCAACAGCACCCAGTAGCGGTTGCGGACTTGAACGATAGAGCCGGCATTCATGCAGGTTGCGCCGTCCTTGAGCAAAGTTTTGACCTTCACCAGGTCACAGCCTCATTGTATGCCGCTCCAACGGAAACGCAACCATTTTCGATCCCGCCGAAGGTTTACGGAAAACTCGCGGAGGAATTCAAGAGGCGTTGCGAGCCCTACCTGGCACCCTTGGCGTCGGGCGTTCAATCTGGCGGCTCTGCCGCCTCCCAGCCCGGCGGCAAAGGCTGTCTCAACCCCAACAACAGTCGGCGCGCCAGGCGGACGCGCCAGTGCTGCAGGCCCACCAGCCGATAGCCCGCCAGATTCACCGGCGCGCTCAGCCAGAAATACACCCCCATGGCCCCTAGCGTCCCTACCAGCGGCCCCAGGAAAGCGAAAGCGGGGCTGGTAGGGAACTGCGCCAGCCACTGCGGCCATGCGACCACGGCACTCCGCCACCATGTGGCGGGGTCGGTGGACCCATTCAGCCATGGCACCAGCCGGATGCCCGCGTAAAGCACGCTGAACAGCGCCACCAACACCAGCAGCGGCGCGAGTATCACCCCACTGCTCCAGTCTTGGAGCAACGCATATTCCAGCGGCAAGCGCCAGCCCTCGCGGCGCTCCTGTTCAGCCAGGGTCAGCAACCAGAAGGTCTGCAGGCTCCAGCGCGGCAAGGGCTTGTGAGGCGCTACCTTTTGCCAGAGCTTGCCCAGCAGCAAGGCCGGCGCTTCAACGGGAAGCATGACCGCCGTGAGTACGGCGTCCGCCAGCCGCCAGGCCCAGTGGATCTTCCAGCGAGATTCCCGTTGCCGCGTCAGCCGCCACCCCAACTTCCACCGCGGCCAACTAAAGGATTCCCAAAACCGCAATTTTCGTGGCTTCCACAGCACTCCCTGCGCTACCGGCAATGTGCGCCACAGCGGTCCGGCATACCCGCCGGGATCTGGCTGGGCCAGAGGCTCCAGCAAGCCGGTCAATTCCAGTTCGCGCAAGTGCAGGCTGGCTGCCTCTGGGGTCTCCCCCCAGATTGCCGCCGCTGCCCCCTTCCCAAAGGAACGGTTGTCTCGCAGCCAATACCAGAGGCGCTCCAGGCGGGCGGAGCGCGTGACAGGCCTTGCGGCCCTGGCGGTGTTGCAGCCGACTTCCGTCTGTTTCAACCGCGCCCACTGCCGTTGTAATACCTCGGGGAGCCCTAAGGGCACCGCTCCCCCGTCATGCTGCAAGTCTGCCAGCAATGCGGACCACTCACCGGCCTGTCCACTTAGAAGCATGAGCCGCAAGGCTTGTGGATGCCATCCCAGGCGGGTCCCGAGCTGCTCCACGACCCGCCACTCCGGCGCCGTCAGCGGACGTTTCAACAGCTGCTCCAGAAATGCTCGCCCTTCCGCCGGGGTGAAGGCTGGCAGGGACAGCGTCTGCACGGCAGGTAACTGCCATGGCAGCAGCCATTGAACTGTCAGGGCGCCGTCTTGCGTGGTCATCACCATGGCGCTCGCCGCTGCCAGGAGGGCCACCCAGGCGTCGCCGACTTGCCTTGTCGGGACATCGTCCAGTACCACCAACCAGGGGCCCGCTGGCCGGAGGCGCCACCGCTCCCATACCAGGGACCAACTCTCATTGTTCCGGCGCCGGAGTCCCAAGCTTTCGCACCACTCCTGGTAGGGCTGGGCGGGAGGCGGTTCCGAGGCCCTGAGCCAGAGCACGCCCCCCGTAAAGTGGTCGCGCACCGCAGTACTCTGCACCACTTGGGTGACCAGGGTGGTCTTGCCCAGGCCGGCCGCGCCGTAGACTACCGTCAACGGGGCTGTGCACAGTGCCTGCGCCAGTCGCGTTTCCAATTCCGGCCGCGCCACGTAATCGCCGGTCAAGGGCGGGAGGAGGGGCGCCCTCCGCGACCGCTGCGGGGTCCCCCCAGGCGGGGGAAGCGCCGCCCGGTTCGCCTCCGCCGCGCGCCGCAGCCGCGCTAACAACTCCTGGCGTTCCTGGGCGGCCGCCGGGGGGGAGTTGTGGCGCACCAGGGCCTCCACCTCGGGCCACGTCAGCCCCAAGAGAGCCAGAGCCGTTAACAAGTCTGCCGGGGGGACGCTATGAGGAGGCGTACTCAAAAAGACAAGCAGCCCCACCAGCAGCTGCGGCGGCCAACCGACCTTGCCGCGTACATACCGCGAGATTTGCGACTTGTTGACCTTCGTGCCTGACCATGGCTCCATGAAGGCGCCGAGATCTTGTTGCCTCACATTCCGGTCTTGTAACACCGGCTCTAACCACGCTGCAAACTCCTGCCAGGCTGCAGGTGTTGGACGACGCTGATATCCCATGCCAGGACGCCCCCCTCCCCTTGCGGGCCGATTTTGCAACTCGATAGCAACTTTACCGCCGCTACAGCAACTGCTTGTGGGTAGACTTGCAGTTAAATAGTCGGCTATGAGCAGTATGACTGATCTGCAGTTTCCCAGGGCCCATTGTATTCAGTACCTGCCGGCAGGCAAACCCATGAGAGGAGGTCTGCTATGGCTAAAACGACGCCTGCAACGCCGTCCAAACCGTCGTCGAGCGACAAGGCTGTGCGTGAGGAAGCTCTGCGCCTGATCGCTGAAATCAAGCGCAAGCAACAACAGCAGCGCAAGCAGCCCCGCTGAGCCGACGGTCATCCGGGGGCGCTCCCCACGCCGGGCGCTGCGGCCGCAGCGCCCGGCCTCGTTTTCGCCGTGGGCCTGACGAGAGTATAATCGTAGTCCAGACTATACGAGGAGGTTTAAGATGACTCCAGCCTCTCAGAGCACTTCCGAGGTGGTACGCGCGGCGCTGTATGCGCGGGTCTCCCTGGAGATTCAGGCGGAACAGGGACATTCCATCGCCGCCCAACTGACGGAAATGCGCCAGTATGCGGCCGGCCGGGGATGGGAGGTGGTGGCTGAATTTGTGGATGCCGGCTACACGGGCACCGACATGCACCGTCCCGGCCTGCAGGCTCTGTGCGAAGCGGTACGCCACCACGAATGCGATGTAGTTCTCGTGCATGAACTATCGCGGCTCTCGCGTCGGCAATACGACACGTTTGAGCTCTTTGAGCTTTTTGGGAAGCACAACGTCGGCTTTGCTTCGGTCAAAGATCCGGACTTCGACCTGTCGTCGGCCACGAATCGGCTGTTTCTCGCCATCATAGCTGCGCTGAACCAGTACTATGTGGATTTGTTGAAAATGCACACCCAGAAGGGCAAGCATCAGCGGATTCGCGACGGGCTGTACAACGCTTCGATTCCCCCCTATGGCTATCGGCATATGGGGGATTCCCGCACGCCCCCCGAGATCGTGCCGGAAGAGGCTGAGGTCGTGCGCCTGATCTTCGAGCGTTACGCTACCGGGCGTTATTCCTACCAGGATTTGGCCGATCTGCTCAACGCGCAGGGTTATCACACGCACACCGGCCTGCACTTTTCCAAAGACACCATCGCGGACATGTTGCGCAATCCCTTCTACATGGGGAAGGTGGTGTACAAACAGCGCCAGCGGACGCAGGGGGCGGGGGACATCTATGAGGGGTTACATCAGCCCATCATTGCGCCGGGGCTGTGGGAGAGCTGCCATCAGATTCGTGCGCGCCACCACAGCGCCTCCCGTCCTTTCCAGCCGCAGGTACGGCCGTACATGCTGGGACAGCTCCTCCGCTGCCACGCCTGTGGTCGTCGTCTGCGGGCACAGAACACCACGAGCGGACGCTACTACCGGGAAATGTCCAACGCCCGCGGCTTTTACGATTGTCCTTATGCGCAGAAAGGGGCGCGGGTGGAGAGCCTCCACGAGCAGATGAGCGTCATTATCAACCAGATTCATCTGCCTGCGGACTGGCAGGCGGAACTGGCCAGGTTGCTGGGCGAGGATGAAGAGCTCTCAGCGGCCCAGCAGCAACGGGAACGGTTGGAGGCGGAGCGGCGGCGGCTGAAGCGGGCGTGGGTGCGGGGGGACTTCGAAGAGGATGCGGAAGTGTACCAGGAGGAACTGGAGCGCATCCGGCGGGAACTGGCGCGCATTCCGACGGAGGACGAATTGGCGCAGTTACAGGTGGCGGCGCAGCAGGTGACGGCGTTGCAGGAGATTTGGGATGAGGCCGAGGAGGCCGATCAGCGCGACCTGCTGCACCTGATGTTCCGGCGGATAGTCGCCGACGTGACGCAGGGGCGGCTGCTGCTGCTCTATCCGACAGCGCCGTTCATCCCGCTGCTGCGGACGGTGCCGCTGTTGCAGGAGCGGGAGTTGGGCGTGTTCGCGCCGGTCTGGCCGCCGGAGTTGGCGGAACGCTTGCCTTACGCGCAAATGCCACCGCTCACGGCGCTGCCTGTCGTGCCGGCGAGCCTGCCTTTCGTCCCGGCGTGGCCGGGGGAGGCGTTGGCCGGGGTACGCCGGATCAGCCCGGCGTTGAGTGCGGCGTTGAAGCTTCGCAGCCAGGCGGGGTTGGCCGGGGGGCGGGCGGTCGTCGTGCCCCACGCGGGGCTGGAGCCGGTGTTACTGGATCGGCGCAAATGGCCGGAGGTCGAGTTGCTGACCCAGTCGTGGGCTGCGGCGCTGGCTCAGCCGGCCGGTAGCCTGAGTTACCTCGACAGCACGTTGGAAGTCCAGGGGTATCCCGAACGGGACACGTTATTTCAACAAGTGGCGGCAGTGTTAGCCGAGCAGGGGACCTGGCACTGGTATGAAGTGTTGCCGGCGGCGATGCCTGCGCACTGGCTTTTCGGGGTTTTCCCGGCGCTGTGGAGTTACGCGGAGGGGCTGTCCTGGAGTTCGCAGCAGATTTTCATGCAGTTAATGGAGGTGGGTTTGCCGGCGACCCTGCAGGAGCGCACCTACTACCAGGCGGTCAGTCTGGGAGCGGCGCTGGAAGTCGTGCGACAACGTACGGGCTGGCTGAAGTTGCTTCCGGATGCGGAGTACGAGCAGGGGGTAGCGCAATTGGAGGGGCGGGCGGCGGCGGAGGGACCGACGACGCTGCTGGGTTCAGAATTCACGTTGGTGGAAGTGGTCGCGGTCAAGGGTGGGGCGCCGCAGCAGAAGAAACGTGGGAAGCGGGCTGGAGCGGTGCAGGATGCATGAGGGCGTCTGCGGGTTCCCAGGGGTCAGGATGCGGCCGTAGGGGCGAGCAAGAAGTTTTTGGCTTTCAAAGGTGAGACGAGAAGGCCAAAAGGGGCTTGACAATCTATCATGTCAATAGTAAAATAAAACTGATTGAGCCGTACTTTAGCAAGCGGATGTGTGCAGACCAGATTATGCAAAAGAGCCACCCCAAACGGTTGGCACCGGGGTGGCTCTCGGAAATCTGGTAATTCACACCCTTCATTCTGTCACTACGGAATTACCATCCGACGGGAGCGACGGGACTTGAACCCGCGATCTTCGGCTTGACAGGCCGACATGTTAACCACTACACTACGCCCCCTGAACACGATGAATCATACCATAGCCCTTGATTTTGTCAACAGCGAGCGCTACACCTTGCCCCGCTCGCGCTTCCATAAGGGCGATTTCGCCTCCAGCACGCCGCGCAATTCGAAAATCTGATCCCGCAGCGCTGCGGCTTTCTCGAATTCCCAGCTCTCGGCGGCGCTCTTCATTTCCTTCTCCAACTCGTGGATGAGCTTCTGGAGCGCGGCCGGCTCCATGGCCTCCGGCCTCACGTCGGGCGCGCTCTCCTCTTGCACGGCGACGCGCACGCGCTCGGTGAGGTCGTGAATCTCCTTGACGATCGCCTGCGGCTCGATGCCGTGCGCCTCGTTGTACTCGCGCTGCTTTTTGCGACGCGCCTCTGTCTCTTCGATGGCTTCCCGCATTGCATCGGTGACGCTGTCCGCGTACATGATCACCGTGCCGTCGAGATGCCGCGCCGCGCGTCCCATCGTCTGGACGAGCGCCGTGGCGCTGCGGAGGAATCCCTGCTTGTCGGCGTCGAGGATGGCTACGAGGCTCACTTCGGGCAGGTCCAGCCCCTCCCGCAGCAGGTTGATGCCGATGATGACGTCGTATTGCCCCAACCGCAGGTCGCGCAGGATCTCCACCCGCTCGATGGTTTGCACCTCGCTGTGGAGATAGTTGACCTTCATCCCCAGCTCCCGCAGATAGTCCGAGAGGTCCTCCGCCATTTTCTTCGTCAACGTCGTCACCAATACCCGCTGGCCTTTGGCGACCCGCTGCCGAATCTGCCCGATCAGATCGTCTATCTGACCCCGCGTGGGCAATACCTGCACTTCGGGGTCCAGAATGCCGGTCGGACGGATGACCTGATCCACGATCTGCGAGGCACGCTCCAGCTCGTAGGGAGCGGGCGTGGCGCTGGTGTAGAGCACCTGATTCAGCCGGGCGTTGAATTCCTCAAAGGTGAGGGGACGGTTGTCCAGCGCGGAAGGCAGCCGGAAACCGTAATCCACCAGCACTTGTTTGCGGCTGCGATCACCGTTGAACATGCCGCGCACCTGCGGGATCGTCATGTGCGATTCGTCCACGACGAGCAGGAAATCCGCCGGGAAGTAGTCCAGCAACGTCCACGGCGGCTCGCCGGCAGCGCGTTGATCCAGGTGCCGGGAATAGTTCTCAATGCCGGCGCAGTAGCCGATCTCCCGTATCATCTCCAAATCGTAGCGGGTGCGTTGTTCCAGGCGCTGCGCTTCGAGCAATTTGTTCTGCGCGGTGAGCTCCGCCAGCCGCGCGGTCAGTTCTGCCTCGATGTCGAGGAGCGCCTGCCGTTGCTTTTCCTCTGAGGTGATGTAGTGCCGCGCGGGGAAGATCTGGATGGCGGCGGGCGTCTCCAGGACCTCCCCGGTGAGCGGGTCAGTCCGCGTGATGCGCTCGATCTCGTCACCCCAAAAGGAGATGCGGTAGGCGTCTTCGGTGTAAGCGGGGCGGATTTCCAGAGTGTCCCCCCGCGCGCGGAAGGTCCCTCGTTTGAAGTCCAGGTCGTTGCGCTCGTAGTAGATGCTCACCAGGTGCCGCATCACGGTTTCGCGGCGGATCGCCTGCCCTGCCTGCAGGGGGAGGACGACTTTTCCCCATTCCTCAGGGCTTCCCAGGGCGTAGATGGCCGAAACAGAAGCGACGATGATGGTGTCGCGGCGGGTCATTATCGCCGCCGTCGCTGCCAGCCGCAGGCGCTCGATTTCCTCGTTGATGTCCGCATCTTTTTCGATGTAGAGATCGTGTTGGGGCAGATAGGCTTCCGGTTGATAGTAATCGTAATACGAGACGAAGTATTCGACCGCATTGTGGGGGAACAGCGCTTTGAACTCGGAGTAGAGCTGTGCCGCCAGCGTTTTGTTGTGCGCCAGTACCAGGGTCGGCCGTTGCATCTGCTCAATGACGTTGGCGACGGTGAAAGTCTTGCCCGTGCCCGTTGCGCCCTTGAGCACCTGATGGCGAAATCCTTTCTGCAGGCCCTCCACCAGCTGCGCGATGGCCTGGGGCTGATCGCCTGTCGGTTGCATCGGTGTTTCGAGCTTGAAACTGTTCATCGGACCCTCATCGTGCGTGCGGTTTGTTCAGCAGAGGTATTGTACCCGCAATCGTTAAACTGACCAATGTGACCGGGCGGGATTCAGGTTGCGGGGAAGGCGCGGCGTCGGGCAGTATCTGGAAGGGCAGACGCCCGTCGCCTTAGAAAATTTGCCTTTCCTTGAAACTGCCCTATACTAAATCTGTGAGCTCTGAGTCGGAGGCTTGCAGAGCAGCCGACGAATTTAGCAGATCGGGGAGTGCCGTATGAGCAATCCACAAAAACCCAAGAGCACCGACGATGAAGAAGAATTCGAGAGCCTGTTTGAATCGTTGGGCGTTGCCGGACCTAAACCCGCGGCAGAACCGACCTCCAGGCGGGAACCTGGCCAGCGTTTATCGGATTCCAAACGTCGCCGCGACGCTCTTGGAGCCTTTGCCGCAACGCCGGAAGAGGAAGTTCAACTCTCTGCCCCCGCCCCGGATGCGTTGAAGACGCCCCTCGACCTGGACGCTGCCCGGCAGGAGCTTTTGCTCCCAGAACCTGAAGCCGAATCCCCATCGCCCGCTCCCGCCGCACCCAAAAAACGCCGCGCCGACAAAAAAGCCGCACCGCGCCGCAAAGACGGCAAAATCAAGCCGGTGCAGCAGCTGCTGCTCGTGGTACTGCTCGTTCTGGTGCTGGCTGTCTATGGCGCGTTAGCCGTGATCATTACCCGCACCCGCCCTCAGGCGACAGCGACGCCTATCCCTTTGCTGGAGCTGCCCACCGCCACCGCCGAGTTCCCCACCTCCACGCCACGCCCTGAGCCAACGGCGACGGCGACGGCAGCGCCGCCAACCGTCACGCCGCAACCCGCCGTCTCCACGCAGTTCGACTTACGATTGCTTCAGGATCCCGATAATGTGACCCTCCGGCTTCAACGGGGCTACAAGTACATCGAATTGCGCGCCTATGGCCTGGCCGTCGCCGATTTCGAACATGCGCTGCAGCTGGACGCTGAAAACGCCGCCCTCTACGTCGGTTTGGGACAGGCGCATTTTTACGCCCGGCAGTGGACGTCGGCCCAGGAGAATTTCAAAGCCGCGCTGGCGTTGGACAGTAATAATGAAGAAGCCCACTTCTGGCTGGGGACCGTGTTGTATTATGAGGGACAATACGCCGAAGCCGCTACGGAATTTGACGCGGCGGCGGAACTGGCCCCCGAAAATCCGCGCAATGAAGCCTGGCTGGCGCTGGCCGCGGCGCAGGCGGGACAACTGGAAGAAGCAGAGGCTGCTGCCGAACGGGCTATCACCCTGGATCCCAAGTACGCTCTGGCGTACCTGGGACGAGCGCAGGTGAGCATCGCGCGGCAACAATTCGAAACTGCACAAGGCGACCTGCTTTACGCGCGGACTCTTGCCCCTTACGAATTCGAGACGCTCCACACGCTGGCGCGTTTCTACGTCGAGTATATGCCGGAGCGCATCGTCGAGGCGGAACAGTTGGCGTTGCAAGCGCAGAACTGGGCCACCTGGGATCTGCAGCGCGCGCAAGCCCTTCACACGCTGGGACGCATCTACCTGAGCCAGGGACGCACTGACGAGGCCTGGCAGGCCCTCACGCAGGCGTTGGAACTGGCGCTGGTAGAGGGAAA
>Ga0208198_1001802_pt1 | contig 17567 bp, 9 predicted proteins | sample AD_JPNTR2_MetaG_FD_184446 | JGI IMG/M metagenome (GOLD analysis project Ga0208198, IMG submission 184446) | Active sludge microbial communities of municipal wastewater-treating anaerobic digesters from Japan - AD_JPNTR2_MetaG (SPAdes) (version 2) | ecosystem: Engineered > Bioreactor > Anaerobic >...
AACCTTCTTTTTAGGTAAAACCGTACCGGGATTAAGATTCACAATACCGCCTCCGGCAGGGGCAGCGATTACAGCCAGTTTTGCGCTTGAGTACCCGTTCAAGACCTCTAACAATCTTCTGCGCTTCACCTACTCGGTTCAGCTGCAGCGGGGGTGATACCATGACATTGACATTTGAATATACCCTTGATGCCGGAGCAGGTTTGTCCCCCCAGGTGATCCACACCTCGGACAACCTGCTCCGTTTCATATACCTCGCCTCTGACGGCACTGTGGCAGGCAGCACAGCAGACCCGGTTCTCGGTTTGTACGATAACCTTACCTATACGGAAACCGGAAGGATATCACCAGATGAATCGGTGTCATGTCCGAGCATAAAGAAAGTGGCTCATTACGGGGCATATGGCTTCTGGAGTGCTGAAGGAGACCATCGATTTGTGATGTATATGCTGCCGGCCGATATCACGAATTCCTTTATTGATGGCTCGGTTAAATTCAGCATCGGCAGCGAGGTCTCACAGATGTCCTGCACCTTGCTCAATATTAAGGGTGCACTGCTCAACCGCTACCGGGCTTTCGTGACACCCGGTACCAAGATGGAACTGTACTTTTCCCTCGGCAGCAGCGGCGAAATCCCGCTCGGCATCTTCTATATCGATCGTGCTTCGGTCTCGTACCCGGATGAAAAGGTATCGGTATCTGCCAGAAACGCAATCGGAAAGCTGCTGAAGGAACAGACCTTCAATGAGGACAATGTCTTTGAAAAAACAACGCTTCAGCTGAACCTGCAGGAGATTCTTCGCCTCGCCGAGGTGGAGAACTTTTTTGTCGGCGACAGCGCAAAGGCATGGAAACTGCGCTTCGAACCGGATGTCACCATACTGGACGGAATCAAGCGGGTTATCTCTCTGCTTGACGGCTGGAAAGTCGATGAAACGGCAAACGGCGTCATTGGTGTGGCTGCAGTCACCGATGCCCGTTTCGACCAGCCTGCTGTGTATACCTTCGAGCGTGAAAAGACCTGCTGGAGCTACAGTGTGGAGTATGACGATTCAGAAGCAGTAAGCAAGGTATGTGTCACCTGTGCAGATCCGGAGAACACGGTTTATGCAACGGTTCCCAGGAACAAGTGGTGGGTTCAGCCTTCACATCGAACGACCTACGTAACAGCCGCTGATGGTGCGACTCTCGCCGAAATAACGGCTATGGCCGAGGAACTTGCACAGGCTATCGCCATATCCGGCAGACAGGAAAGCTTCGTCGGTATCTTCACACCCCAGCTCACCATTGGCGATGAAGTGCGCATCGTCAGTGGTGCAAAGACTGAAACCATCGGTACGGTCACTGATGTGACGCACAACTTCGGCAGGGGCGGTTTTTATACAGCGTTCACCGTGGACAGCGGCGGACGGAAAGGCAAAGCACGACTTTCAGATTTGATCGGAAAAGCATCTGAAAAACCAAATCTGAATGGTGTGACTATTTATTAGGAGGAAAAACAACATGAAAGAAATCTGGACATGCGTGATACTTTGCAGATAAATGTTAAAAGACTCAAAGATACGGAGAAAAACCTGCGTGTCAATTTCGATGTGAGGTATTGATATGGAACTTATCTTACAAAAAGACCTTCCTCACCAGCAGGCTGCTATTGATGCGGTAAGCCGTGTGTTTGAGGGAGTACATATCTCTGCCCCTAAACAGTATTTTGAAAATCCCCATATATCCCTTACCGACAGCACTGTTGAACATAATATCAGAGAGCTGCAAAAATCTCTCAGAGGTGAACATAGCTATGTTTCGCCCGAAGATGATATACTCAGTCTTGATATAAAAATGGAAACAGGCACAGGTAAGACCTATGTTTACACTAAGGTGATATATGAACTGCATAAGCGTTATGGTATCAATAAATTCATCATCGCTGTTCCATCGCTTGCTATAAAAGCTGGTACAGCAGCATTTATGCAGGACGGCTACGCTCGCAGGCACTTCTCTGACGGCTGTGGTTACGGTACGGATATTGAGCTTGGTGTCCTTGAAGCTGTCAAGAACAAGAAGAAGGGGCGTTCATTCTTCCCGAATGTGGTGAGTGACTTTATCAGAGGTTCTTGCCAGAATACTGGTAAGATATATGTCCTGCTCGTAAATATGCAGCTTCTTACAGGCAGTAAGATGCTGAAAAGTGATGATTACGATTTCGGTGTAGAGGGCTATTATCGCCCGTTCGATGCGCTGAGAGCGACAAAACCTTTTGTCATCATAGATGAGCCGCACCGCTTTTCGAGAACTCAAACAGCTTATAAAGCGATCACAGAGGAATTAAAGCCCCAGTGTATTATCCGTTTTGGTGCAACATTTCCCGAAATTACGGTTGGCAAGGGCAAATCCAAACAAACCGTCAGCGATTACCGCAACTTGGTCTATGACCTGAATGCCTGTGATTCTTTCAATCTCGGACTGATAAAGGGCGTAGCAAAAGAGCATTTTGAGCCTTTATCAAAGCGTGATGAAAAGGTCAAGATCACGTCTATCGTAAAAAATGATTCTGTCAACTTCCAATATATCAGCAAGGGCGAACCTACCAAAACCTATACATTAAAGCCCGATGATTCACTTTCTATCATTAGCAGTGCCTTTGAGGGAGTGACCATTGATGCTATTGGTAAATCATCGGTTCTTTTTTCCAATGGCATAGAGAAATCTAAGGGCGAGGAACTCGATGTAGATATTTATATGTCCTCTTACCAGGAGCAAATGCTGAAACTCGCATTATATCGTCACTTTGAGACAGAAAGAGAGAACTTTAACAGGAATTACAAGATAAAGACCTTAGCCCTGTTTTTCATTGACGATATATCCTCTTATCGTGTTGACGATAGCGGTAAAGAGCCTTATTTGCTTAAAGCCTTTGAGCGCTTGCTGAAAGAACAAATTGAAAAGACAATCAGCGGTCTCAACGAACATGAATCGGAATATAGAGCTTATCTTGAAGCAAGCCTCGCTGACATTTCCTCCTGCCACGCAGGATATTTCGCACAGGATAACAGCGATTCAGATGAAGATATAGCCAAAGAAGTAGATATAATACTTCACGGAAAAAAACAGCTTATTTCATTCAAGAACGAGGACGGCAGCTTTAACACACTTCGTTTTCTGTTCTCCAAATGGACGCTGAAAGAAGGCTGGGATAATCCTAATGTATTTACAATAGCGAAACTGCGTTCAAGTGGAAGTGAGATCAGCAAACTTCAGGAAGTCGGCAGAGGTCTGCGTCTGCCCGTTGATGAGAACGGAAACAGAATTGCTAATGAGGATTTCCAGCTTAATTATATTGTTGACTTCACAGAAGCCGATTTTGCTCAACAGCTCGTAGACCAGATAAATGGCGAGATACCGCAGACTTTGATGCTGACAGATGAAAAGCTCGCTGAGGTTGCTGCAAAACTCGGTAAAGATGCAAACGCATTGTTTTTTGAGCTTGGCGGTAAAGGCTATGTTGATATGAATAAAATAATCGTATCAGATAAAAAAGATGCGTTCTTCGCCGAATACCCTGACTTCGCAACAGGCTTGCAAACCGGAAAGGTCAAAGACAGAAACAAGGAAAAGTCACAACCTGTTAAAATCAGAAAAGCCGTTTATAGTGAATTGCGTGAGTTGTGGGAAAAGATCAATCAACGCTATTTACTGTTCTATGATAAGGACTTAACTGATAATATTGAAGATGCAATACTGAGCATTCTTAAAAGCGGTGATATTTTCACTGATGTTTCAATATCCACCAGCAGACAATCAGTTGAAGCAAAGGACGGTTTATTGCAAACTGTAACAGAATCGGGTGTACAGTATATCATTGAAAAGCCCATTAAATACAACGAATTTCTCAAGCGAATATCAGCACAGACCAATATTCCTATAACGACGCTTCACTCAGTTCTGTGCAAATACAGCACTGAATGTGGCAGACCTGACAATAGATATTTCAATGAAAATACAGTAGCCGCATTCTGCTCGGCATTTACTACATGGAAAAACGAGAATCATCAAAAGAGATTCAAGTATGTACAGAGTAGAGTGCCGCTTGGTGCTACGGCTCTTACTTATGCTGACGGTACACCGAGGGAGGATATTGCACAAGGTCGAATCGGAACAAAACTTGTACCAGGTACAGTAAGCAAAAAGTATCTGTATGATGTGATCGCATACGATTCTCCGCTTGAAAAGGAAAACATTGAAGCAGAGGTCGATGAGATCGTGGTATACGGTAAGATACCTCGCAGAAGTATCGCTATTCCGACAATTACGGGAGGTACATACAGTCCTGACTTTATGTATGTTGTAAAGCGAAAGGACGGCACTAAGGATCTAAATGTAGTGATCGAAACAAAAGATGTTGAGGGTAAGTCTGAACTTAGAGGATCTGAGGCGGTTCGTATTGAATGTGCAGAGGTCTTTTTTGAGATGCTATCCAAAGACGGCTATACAGTTCACTTCCGAAAGCAACTCAATAATAAGCAAATGGCACAGATCATAAGGGAAATTGTAAGTAAGAGTGAATAGTTAATTTTCTTAGAATACACCTATTTCACAAACCTTAGCCTATTGGCGCACCCGTTTTCCGTTCCACGCAAGTCTGAATAGGCATTGTGGGGCACACCACAACAGGCACAAACTCTATTGGAACTGAATAACCGCAAGCCCTCGGAAATGCTCTTGTAAGCGTTTCTGAGGGCTTTTTCTTTTCAGCGGTTAGTTTTCCGCTCCGCAGGCTTTGACGATGCTGTGGGGCTTTTCCGTTCGCCTGACGGTCAAGCTGAGGTTTGCTCGGTGATGCCGTGACGGAGTTCATACTCCCTTACACGGCGGTAAAAGGTATTTGCCGACATATCCATTCTCCGCATAAAGTCCCTGCCTGTGATGCTCTTGGACTTCCATTCCCCATAGAGCTGCCCGAACCTCGTCCAGTCGGTGGGAATAGGCTTTCTGCCTGTATACTTGCCCTGAGCCTTAGCGATCTCGATGCCCTCACGCTGTCGCTGTTTGAGCTGTTCACGCTCCAACTGTGAGAGTGCTGCGAACACGGTCAACATGAATTTCCCCGTAGGAGTGTCGGTGTCGATGTTCTCCTTATGGCTGATAAGGGTAACACCTTTGTCGGTGAGGGTGTCGATGATATTCAGCAAGTCCTTTGTGGAGCGTCCCAGACGGCTTATGCTCTCGATGTAGAGGGTATCTCCCTCACGCACATAGTCCAGCATTGCCCTGAGCTGAGGGCGGTCTGTGTTTGCACCTGACAGCTTCTCAGAGAAGATTCGGTCAACCTGATAGTCGCACATGATCTCCTGCTGTCTCGCTGTCTCCTGATGCTCGGTGGAAACTCTGATGTATCCGATTTTGCTCATAATATCGTCCTTTCTTTATTCGAGTGTGCCTTTCTTTCTCTGCTGGGTGAGCTTCTTCTGTCTGTACTTTTCACGCTCACGCTTCATCTGCTGTTCGTTGATGTACTGGCGCACCTGACGGGTGTATTTCTTCGCCGTTTCACGCTTGGTGAGGAATGTGGTATGCTCGACATTAAGCCTGTTCCACTTCGATTTCAGCCTGTTGGACTTCTCCAAAAGGTCAAGCATTGTCGGCTGTTTGCCGTCAACAGCATACCTTTTGATATGCTCCTTGATGTACTTGACCGTCTGCTCGTAGTCCTCGATAGTGGCGGCATTTTTCTTCTTGAAACGGCTCTGCGACCAGCCCGATTTGCCCTGATACTCCTTGTAAACAGGCTCCAGCTCGTCACGGTGCTTCATCTTTGCAATGAGCGTGTCAATCGCCGTGTACTGTGCTTTCAGCTCGGCAACTTCATCGGTGTGATCTTCGGGCGAATGAATATTGTGCATGAATCCGCCAAATTCACTTAAAGACATAATGCCAACGGCTTCAAGCTCTGCAATAATCTTGTCGCTGTCACGCATCCCCCTGATCTCTGCCCACGGATCTTTTTTCTTTTCAGGTGCTTTACTCTCGGTAGGTGTGGGCTGTGGTGTCAGGGCAGACGGCTCAGGCTTCGGCTCGGTTGGTTTGGTAGCAGTTGCGTTAAGCATATCAAGCTGTGCCTGCCGTCTTGCTCGTCGGGCTGCAAAGAACTTCTCAACCTGTTCCGCAGCAGCTTTTCTCTTTGCGGTTTCACTCGTTTCGGTGATAGTTTCAGACTCAGCAGATTGTTTCGGCTTTGTCGGTGCGGTAACTGTCTGTGTCGGCTTCGGCTCAGGCTTGGGAACAGCAATAGGCTTCGGCGGTTCGATAAGCATATCGGAAGTGACATTCGCCGCTGACAGCTTTTCCTGTATCTCCGCTATCTGCTCGGCAATGCGTTCGGCGGTGTAGTCTTCGCCCAGGGTGTCGGCTCTTGTAAACTTCTGTTGACCGTCACCTGATAGCCTGAATTTCAGCTTAACCTTATTGCTCGGCTTATACACATATTCGATACCGCACTCACTGCACTTTTCAAGAAAGTCCTTGAAGTCACGGCTGTAAAGCATGACCTCTGCAATTCTGACACGGAGTTTATCTTTCCACGACTTGCCCTCTTTCTGCATATCCCTCTCAAAGTGAGATACCCCATGTCCCTTTTCAGGCTCGGAGATAACAGATATACCGTGTTCGGCACATATCTCGTCCGAAATCTCACGCAGCTCTGCCCACGCTCTTTCAGACTTCCTGCCCTGATTATGCTCGGTGGTGAAGCTCAGTCCGTTATACAGATTGGTGTTATTGAAAATCACATGACAGTGCAAGTGGTCTTTATCATTGTGGACGGCTATCACATACTGATAATCGCCTTTCAGATAACGGTCGCAAAGCTCCTCTCCGATCTGCATAGCCTGTTCGGGCGTGACTTCACCGGGGGCAAAGCTCTGTATCATGTGGTAGGCAAGGATCTGTGTTCGCCCTGTTCCTGTGTCTCGGACAGCTCGGAAGTCCTCGCTTGCTCCTGCACTGTCGGCTCGGCAAGCATAAGAGTTGACATATAAACCGTCGATGGTCTTATCTCCGTTTGTGATGTAAGCGATCGCTGCGCTGACTGTTGCCCTGATCGTATGGATAGAAGTGTATGCCAAATTTCATTAACCCCTCTCTTTATCTCGGTAATATCCTCGGCATAGATGTGACCTGTGCTGTAAAGTCGGACAAGTATCTGATTGATGTTCGCTCCGATACGCTTCATAAGCCTGTTGGTTTCAGCGATCTCGGTGCGGTCGGGAGTAAGATCAACCCTTGCCCGAACACAGTCACGGATATACTCGGTTTTGTTCTTGTAACCGTACTGCTCACACTTCGCTAAGATGTCCTGCATTTCCGATTCCGTGAACCTCACATTGAGGGTGTAGGACTTCTTCTCACTCTTGCGTTTCAGGTACTTGCGTTCATCGTCGGTAAGCTGGCTCTCGTCCTTGTCTGCAAGGCTTTTGTCAAGGTCTGCCTGCACCTCTTTATCCAGAGCATTATTGATAGCTCCCTCGTAGGTCATTCCCTCGAACTCCATAGCCTTGCGCTTGGGTGGTCTGCCACGCTTCTTTTTCTCGGTTTCCATATTGGTGTCTCCTTTGTTTTTATTTCGGCGTAAGCCGATTTTTTCTGACCGCTGTGCGGTCATTTCGGGGCTTGGGGTGTCCCCAACAAGCATTTGGTATTTTCGCTCGCTGTGCGGCGCAAAATACAATGCTTGTTATTTTTGTTGCGCTATCGCGCATATTTCCAGCCTGTGGGATTTGTATATCACGCAGGCTTTCGATGCTCCGTCAGCGAATTTGGAGCTATGCGACTTCAATCTCCGCCGCTTAGGTCGGCGGTCATACTCGCTCACGCTCCTGCGTGATGCTCTCTATTATCATCACTCTTGAAATTGTAAACTGGTACGGCGCAGTTATTGCGCAGTCTGGGCGGCAGTCCTATGAAATATGCTCCTATAAGTTAATACCAAAATATTGAGTGTTTCGTTAAGTATAGCGCAGAAAAATTTATAATGAAAATGATATGCAGTGGTGCGTGTGATCGTCACATCGTCAAAGCCCTCTACTATACAACCGAGGTTTTTGAGAAAATGGCGTTGTTTTTCTGAAAAGTTTACACTTTGTTCATAACGGTTCTCCCTTGTGCCTAAATTCAACAGCATATTTCTATACAGAATGCGAATAGGTCACGGTGGCACTCTGATAAAACTCCCTCCATATATACAAGCACGTTAAATCCGAAAACGGGCATGATTTTTGTGAAAAGATTTGCTCCATGATAATAATTCTCCGTATTGAATAAATCAGCGGTGCTGACCTGTGCCGTATGCTGACAATATGATATGGCTCGGAATAAAAATGCTCGGTCTGCCTTTTTCAAAATTCCCCATAACAATTTCACGAATGGAAAAGTTTTATGGCGCACTCAACTTCTTGCGCAATGCGAATAGACTTTTGCTGTCCGAAAATGCTATAATATTAGCATAGGGTATTATCCCTAAATCCAAATCAATGTGAGGTGATGTGAATGAGTAAGAAGGCTACGACTGAGGTCGCTGACAACTCTGCTGATACCGTCATGGACGAAGTGCTGTCTGAGAATCAGGCAAAGCTCAACAAGCTGAACACTTCTATTCAGGCAGCCTATGAGCGCCGTCGTAAGATTATTACGGACAGCAAGCTCTACACCTACGATAAGCTCTCACAGCTTTACGGCGGTGCTGAGGGACAGGCACTTCTCGATGCTGTGACTGCGGAGCATACGCTCATCGGCAAGCTGACTGCAAGCGGTATGACCTATGAGCAGATCGGTGAACTGGCTGACGATAGCTCTGCCGATGCTGACAACAGCTCTGACGAGAGTTATTCCGAAAAGTACGGTAAGCAGATGAGCTTTTCAGAAACAAATCATTCCTATTCGGAGTAACATATATTCCGACAACAAAACGGTAGCAGTATACGGGACGGCATTTGCCGTTCCGCACAGCTCTATCATACACAACTTAAAGAGGGGCAGATAGAGAAAGCGATCCCCTCGCTCTATAAGCGTAGAGAAAGAGAAGCTAAGGAGTAACAAGCTATGAAACAGAAAACTATGCAGGAAATGAACGAGCAGTTCAAGGACTGTCCCGTTCAGGTCAACACCTATGAGGTGGACGGTACTCCGTGTATCGTTACAAGTCACTTCGTTGGTGACAAGGACATTAACGATGTCATTATGAAGTACGCTGAGAACAGGGCTATGAGTGAAATGCTCGGTACTGTTCCGACTGCGGTAACAGCATAAAAACAATTTTCAGATACCTATTGACTTTGCCGATATATTGCGCTACAATGGATATATCGGTAAGGTCGCTTTGGGAGAAAGGAGTTAATGATGTTACCAAAGCAGACTGAATATAAAGTGGGAATGTACCTGCGACTCTCCCGTGATGATGAGCGACAGGGCGAATCCCTCTCAATCGAAAACCAGAGAAGAATACTCACCAACTATATCAACGAAAACGGTTGGACGCTCTACGATACCTATATCGACGATGGTATCAGCGGAACTACGTTCGACAGACCGGGTGTGCAGAGATTGCTCGACGATGCAAAGGCAGGAAACATTAACCTGATACTCTGTAAGGATATGAGCCGTTTCGGACGTAACTATATCATGGTAGGTCAATATGTGGACTACATTTTTCCGATGTATAATATCCGCTTCATTGCCCTGACCGACAACATTGATACGCTCAATTCGGACAGTGCGTCTATGGATATGCTTCCGATAATGAATGTTTTCAATGAATGGCACGCTGCCAACACGTCCAAAAAGCTGAGAACCGTTTTCCAGAGTAACGCAAGAGCCGGAAAGTATATGACTACCGCAAGCTCCTACGGCTATGTTAAGGGTGATGATGAGAATTACACTCCTCAGATAGATCCCGAAGCGGCAGTCGTTGTTCGCCGTATCTTTGAAATGAGAGCAAGCGGTATGGGGCATAAGTCGATTGCAGATGTTCTCAATCAGGAGCATATTCTTCCGCCGCTTGATTACCGTTACGAAAAGCTCGGCAAGCCCGTTCCGATCTATTCAAGGCATTTGTGGCAGGCTCAGACAGTCAAGCGACTGCTTGTCAATCCGATCTATATCGGAAACCTTGCTCAGATGAAAGAAACCACGGTAAGCTATAAAAACCACAAGATCATTCGCAAGGACCAGTCCGAATGGGTTATCGTTGAGAATAATCACGAACCTATCATTAGCCGTGAACTGTGGGACAAGGTGCAGGAGGTCAATGCTTCTGTGAGCCGTGGCAGATGCACAACGGAGCGTGTCACGCACTCCCTGTCGGGGCTGTGCTACTGCGATGAGTGCGGTGCTAAGATGAAAATGCAGAAAACGCCTTACAATAAAAGCCCATATTCATACCGCTGCGGTATGCACGTTCGTTACGGCAAGGGCTATTGCTCCTCTCACAATATCAAGGGTACTATCCTTGAGGGGGCTATATTGCAGGATATTAAGCGACAGATCGACTTTGTGATGAATGACAGTGAAGCAAGGGCAAAGTATCTTGCAAGGAAACGGGGCAATATCGCCGTGAAATCTGCTGAGGACAGCAAGCGTAAGCGTGAGATCGAAAAGCGAATTGATGACCTCGGCAAGCTGATCCGCAAGGTCTATGAGGACAGAGTGCTTGGAAATTTGCCTGACAAGACCTGTGCTGAACTGCTTGCAGACTATCAGCAGGAGAAAGAAACCTTGCAGGCTGAGCTTGACGAACTGCTGAAACGCTCGGAGACTATGGCTCAGGACGAAGCCGATGTGGACGAGTATATCCGCCGTTTGAAGTCCTATGCAGGTGTCGATACACTCACAAGACAAATGGCTATGGATCTGCTTGAATATGTGACCGTGGACAGATATGAGGGCGAGGGCAAGCCCAGAAGCATTCATATCTACTATAAGCTGATCGACAAGCCCCTGCGTGATAAGAATAACGCCCTTGCATAAGCGAGGGCAAAGACCGAAAAATAGCCAATTTCAAAGTTGGCTTTTTATTTGAAGCAAGTGAGTGTCCATAAGTCACGGGTTCTCCATTACCCGCAGGCTTTAACTCCCAATCGGTTTTCTGGTCGCCAAAGACCGCAACCCAGTTGTCAAAGTGCTGTAAACCGTGGTCACGCAGGAAGTCATACTCCAAGTAACGCATCATGGAGTGCAGTTCTGTGATAGAATTGCTCAGAGGCGTGCCAGTTGCAAAGATAACGCCCTTGCCGCCTGTCTTTTCATCGAGGTATCTGCATTTGAGGAAAAGATCGAGTGCTTTCTGTGAAGCCGAGTTGGAAATTCCGGCTACATTCTGCAATTTTGTGGCGACGAACAGGTTTTTGAACTCGTGGGCTTCATCGACGAACAAACGGTCGATTCCGAGCTGCTCAAAGGTCAGCGTATCGTCCTGTCCTGCTTTTTCGAGCTTGTCAAGCTGTTTCTGCAAACTCTTTCGGGTTCGCTCCATAGCCTTGATCTGGAACTTAGAGCCTTCGCTCTTTTTCAGTTCCTCAATGCCTTGCAGAATATCGTCGATCTGGCTCTGAATGGTCATGACCTGTCTCTCTTTGGAAACAGGAATCTTACCGAGCTGAGAGTGACCGATGATAACCGCATCATAGTTGCCAGTAGCGATTTTTGCAAAAAGCTGCTGGCGATTTTCCTTCTTGAAGTCCTTTTTGGTCGCAACAAGAATATTAGCTCCCGGATAGAGCTTCTGAAAATCGTCACCGATTTGCTCCGTCAAGTGGTTCGGAACGGCAAACAGGCTCTTGGTACACAGACCTAACCGCTTGCTTTCCATAGCAGTAGCGATCATCTCAAAGGTTTTTCCGGCGCCAACACAGTGAGCGAACAAGGTGTTTCCGCCAAACATAGCGTGAGCGATAGCATTTTTCTGATGATCGTGCAAGTGAATATCGCTGTTCATCATCGGGAAAGAAAGAGCCGAGCCGTCAAACTCACGGGGACGGATACTGTTGAACAGCTCATTGTAACGCTCTACAATAGCTTCACGGCGCTGCGGATCTTTGAAGATCCAAGCCTTGAAAGCCTTGCGAATATCGTCAGCCTTACGCTGTACCACACGGGTAGCATCAATATCCACCACACGTTTTTCCTTTGTATCGCCCAAGCCGTCAGGCACTTCAATCGTCTTGTAGACCTTCGGCTCTTGCAGATTCAGCAAATGCTCAAAGATGTCATAAGCGTTCATCTTGTGTGTGCCGTACTTTTGAGTCGCAAGCACCGACCTGTCGGAAGATTTGTTGCTTACATGGAAAGAATTAGCGTGGACGGAGTATTCCACCCCTACGATAGCAGACTTGTTCCAACGTGCAGACGGACTGTCACTCCGCTGATATGCCGGAGTCTGCAACAGCTCATACATGAACTGTTCGTAATACTTCGGATCGAGCCAAGCGGCACCGAGCTTAATGTCAATATCTCCGGCTTTCAGAGGTTCAGGCATAGCCTGTTTCAGCGCCGATACGTTGATATTGAAATCGGGATCATACTCAGCGATCTCCTCAGCTTCACGGAGCTTCTTGCGAATATCGCCCGAAAGGTACTCCGAAGCCGTCTGATAGTCATTCTCCGTATGGGGAATCTTGAAAATCTCACCCGTCAGGTCGTGCTTCAACTCGTCCTCGGTCATACCCGTCAGACTGCTCATGTACTCAAAGTCAACCCGTGCTTTCTCCGCAATGGAGAGCGTGAGTGCTTCAAGTGCTGTATCAACTCGTTCCACAGCCTTCGGCGGCACGATAGTCCGCTTTGTGAAAATATCGGACTTTTCAAGGAGCTTAGTCTTATCATAGCTCTTTTCCAGTCCTGCCACAAGATTGTAGGACACATCTTCCGCAAAATAACGCTTGTTGGTCTGAGAGTGGATAAGCCCGAATTTCTTGTAGAAATCATCGTAAGCCACATTCAGCTTTGCCTGCAAATCCTTGATAACGCTGTCAGGCTTGTCAAGCTCCATTGCTTCAATTAGCTCACGGGCGAGGTCACGAAGCTCAATAAACGCCTTGAAACGCTTGTGCTGTGCAGTACCCTTATCGAAACGGAACTCACAGGCAGCGTTATTCTTTTTGAAGAAAACCTGATCGTCAGAAAGGAAAAAGCTGTAATTACGCAGTTTCGAGGGAATCTGCACCTGAACGCCGTCAGCCGTTTTCGCATACACATCTCTGCCACGCTCATGACTGATCTCCGCAGACAGCTTGCCGACTGCTTCATGGAGCGCTGTTTTCAGGTCAAAACCGTCCTCAGCGACAACCATTGTACCGCTGCCGTAGAGCTTATTTCCCTCAACAACTGTACCAAGCACCATATCGGGATGCTGTTCAAAGTATTTGTTGATCGGCAGACCGTCCTCAGTCTGCCCGATATGTACCCAATCGGGAATATCGGACATTTCAGCAACAGACTTGCCTTCATGTTTTTTCAAGAAGATAATATCAGTGGTCACTTCTGTGCCTGCATTATCCTTAAAAGCTCCGTTCTTGCCACCCGGCAGACGAATAGCACCGATGAAGTCAGCCTTATCAGCTAACATTTGGCGAGTGCTTTCGTCACGCTTATCGAGTGTGCCTGCCGAGGTCACGAATGCCATGATTCCGCCGTTTTTCAGCTTGTCGAGTGCTTCTGCAAAGAAGAAATCGTGCAGTTTCGTGGTATCGTGGACGGTATCACGGAAACCAAGCTCACCGAATGGAACATTGCCAACAGCTACATCAAAGCTGCCGTTCTGAAAACGGTTCTGCTCAAAGCCCTGAATAGCAATATCCGCATCAGGATAGAGAGCCTGAGCGATTCTGCCGGACAGCGAGTCAATCTCCACGCCATAGAGCTTAGAGTGCGACTGCATATCTTCGGGCATTCTGCCGAAAAAGTTTCCGATACCCATTGCAGGCTCTAAGACAGCACCGCCGTCAAATCCGAAATTGCCGAGAGCTTCATAGATGCCGTCGATAACCGTAGGAGAAGTATAGAAAGCATCATTGACCGTTGAACGAGCCTGAGCGTACTCCTGCGGAGTCAGCAGCTCAGAAAGCTCCTTATACTCTGCGGCCCACTTCTCGTCATCCTTATCAAAAGCCTTTGCCAAAGCACCCCAGCCGACATATTTCGACAGGGTTTCCTTTTCCTCAGTGGTCGCAGGACGCTTTTCCCGTTCAAGTGTTTTCAGCGTTTTGATCGCATCGACATTGGCACGGAACTTTGTCTTAGCTCCGCCGTCACCGAGGTTATCATCGGTAATGGTGAAGTTATCGCCCTTTTCAGGTGCAGTAGCATCGACCGCCGAAGTATCCACCTCAACACTATCGCTGCCGACTTCATCGACCACAGGAACAATCTCCGGCTCTTTTTCAGCCTGAACAGTCTGCTCACGCTCCAAGCTGTCAATGAAATGAAAGCTCATGAGCATATCGCCGTTATCGAGCCGTGAAGTCAGCTCACCGCCGTCAAATGTCCAGTTCTTCGCACGGTCAAACTCCATGTGGAGGTCTTTGCCCGTAGGCTCGCCGTTTTCATCGAGCTTTCGGGAAGTAAAATCCACCGTGGTGACACCTGTGACCACTCTGCGCTCCCCGATACACTCAGGACGGAGGTGGTCAGTGATCTCAAACATCATTCCCGGCTTGATCGCCTTTTTGAGCTGAGACAGGTTCTTGACAGTTGGAATTTCGGGCTTTTCTGCTTCGGGTGTGACCTCTGCCTTTTCAGGCTTCACGGGTGCAGACTGCTCCTTTTCAGGTTCAACCTTATCGATATACTCATACATACCGCTGTTCAGGAGCTTATCATAGGAAATATTCTCCGTCACAGCAAATCCGCCGCTTTCACGCTGAATGGTGCAATCGTCCGAATAGAACGGGAGCGCACCTGTCAGCGAAATAACCTCAGAAACTTCGCCAGTAATCTTGTGACGAAATCGGTCACCGACTTCCACGATCTTGTGGCTCTGCTCCTCAGCCTTTTCTGCTTTGAGTGCAGATCTCTCCGCTTTCTGTTCGGCGGAAAGGTAGGTATCGTCCCTGAGCCGTGATTCGGTCATTGTTGCGACATTGTACCACGAATGACGGAATTTTTCGCCGTTCTCAAAGCTGAATGTGATACCCTGAGAATTATAGTCCACAAGTGAGATCTTGCCCTCACCGCTGTGTCCGCCTGTGCCATACTCCTTTTTCAAGAAATCGGCAAGCTGCTGGATAGTCGGGTGCTTTTCTTCGTAGAAGTCCTGCACACGGAGCTTGCCGTGAACAAAGCCAGTTCCACGGTCGATCTCGGCGGCAAGTGCTTCATAGACCTGAACACCGTCCACCACCGGACCTTTTGCAAACTCGGACTTAGGCTTTTCTTTTGCTGGCTTTGAAGATGTTAGCGGTTCGGGATCGCCAAACAAAGAAAGCTGTTCGCCCTGAATATCGGGCTTCTCCCAAAACGGAATATCATCGTTCTGACTCCGCTGAATTTCCTCAATAACAGCATCATCGGTGAACAGGGGCTTGTCAATATCCTCTGAAACCGTTGGAGCATCATCGACTGCCATTAGACCAAGCTCATAGGCGGCTCCGTCGATCTCAGCATGATGGTTTTCATAGGTGTCGATAGAGATAACGCCCTCGGCATTATCAATGATAACAGTAGCTCCGAGGGAAAGTGCCTTATCCTTGATCTCGTCAAGGCTCTCGGCATCACCCTTGTATTTCAGCGTAATAGACGGCACATCTTCCGCAGGAGAAGAAGTATCAGAAACATCGGCGGCATCACTCATAAGGTCAACCGTCTGTTCGTCCTTGCCAGTGTGCCTGTCGATAACCTCATCGGGAACGGATACAAGGTCAGAGAAGTCCAAGTTAGTCAGACCGTTCTCGATCATATCCTCGATACTGTCAAATTGCTCTGTATCGAATACCTCGCCGTCAAATTCGTGAGTGATCTTGAAATCCACAAGGTCAGCCGTCACCTGAATGGGCAGCTCATCATCGGTCAGAGTGGTAAACGCAAGACCGACATTGTGCAGATCGGAGAAATCAGCACCCTCACGGTACTCTGCTTCGCAAAAATCGTTGATAAGGAACTTTGCCTTATCAAGCGGAGTTTCAAAGGTACGCTGAAAGTCCATGATCTCCACGGTTTTGTCGGGATTATGTTCAAGCATCGCAGTACGCAGGAGCGCCGGAAAAGTGGTCAGTTCACGGTACGGCTCGATCTCCATTTTGTCACCACGGTTATAGATACCACAGACAGGTTCACCGCCGTAAAACAGCTCACCGACCTTATCGCCGTCAGCGATAGACAGTTTCCATGTGCCGCCCTCAGTTTCCGCAGACTCGCAGTCAGTGCCGAAGAACTTGTCAACGACCTGCTGTAAGGTCTGGAGCTTCTCAGCTTCACGCTTCGGAGGGTTCAGCTCAAAAGCCTGTTCGATGAGGACGGTATATCCTGCTTCACGGAGCTTTGCAGAGTATTCGTCTTTGACATGATCGGGAAAACCGACCATAGGCTGCCCATTTTTGGAGAGCATACGCAGTCCGAGGACTTCCACACCGATCTCCGCATTTTTGCCGTACATCTCATAAAAATCACCGACTTTTCGCAGAGAGACTGGTCCTTTGTCCTCCGGCTCTGCCTGTTCGGGAGCATCGACCGCAGGGGCAGGCTTCTCAGCCTTAGAAAGAATCTCAAAGCCCTTGCTTTCCATATCTTCTTGCCAGCCGTCATAAGCAAGCACATCGGAAGTACCGAGCAAAATACCGCCGTAATCGGGTGCATCAAGGTCTTTCATCTTGATACGGTCAGTGCTGATCTCCTCAACCTCACGACGAGCGCCGTCATACATGATAATATCACCGACAGCGAGATCGGACACCTTTGCAGTTTCGGGATTCTCCTGCACAAGCTCTTTCTCACGGAAGAACTCAGGCATTTCCGTAAAGCCAAAACTATCACAGAAATACGCTGTATCCTTGCCGTCAACGGAAATGACGATCACATCGGAAACAGACAGAGAATGACCTCTGAAATCTTCGGGGTGATCAGTATTGAACTGCGTATAGAGTGCTTCAAGGGTAGCATTTCCTCTAAACTCTCCGACTTCACCCTCATAGACAAGCTCATAATCATCGTGATTGAGCTGTACGCCGTCCTTTTTGAGCTGTTCCATATCCTCAAAGCGGACACCGTGATACTTTTCGCCGCCGGGAAGCTGATAGATCTTGAAAGTACCCTGAGCCTTTTCCACATCATCATAGGTGCGAATCGGGTGCTGTGCCTTGAAATCGTCGAAGATACGCTGTTCCTCAGCGGTCAGCTCAGAGTGAGCTTCAAGAAAAGGAACGAAAATGTCAAGCATTCTCTGCGCCCTTTCCTTGTACTCCGGTGTACACTTGTCAATGATCTTGGACACTAACCCTCAAAAAATAAGATGTTAAGCAGATAATGGCAAATTCACCTCATGTAGGAGCCGTAGGCGACGGAGTGAGGTGAATTTGCGGCGGCTCACCACA
>Ga0208198_1001803_pt1 | contig 17559 bp, 17 predicted proteins | sample AD_JPNTR2_MetaG_FD_184446 | JGI IMG/M metagenome (GOLD analysis project Ga0208198, IMG submission 184446) | Active sludge microbial communities of municipal wastewater-treating anaerobic digesters from Japan - AD_JPNTR2_MetaG (SPAdes) (version 2) | ecosystem: Engineered > Bioreactor > Anaerobic...
CGGCCCTGCACCGCGAGGGGGTGGGCATTGTGGTTTCGCCTCTCATCTCCCTTATGAAGGATCAGGTGGACGCTTTGAGGGCCTGCGGGGTGAAGGCGGCCTTCTACAACTCTTCGCTCGGGAGCATCGAGGCCAGAAAGGTGCTGGCCAAGCTGCACGACGGCGAGCTCGACCTGCTCTATCTTGCACCTGAGCGCCTGATGACCGACGGGTTCATCGAGCGGATCAGGCAGGTGCCCATTGCCTTGTTCGCCATCGACGAGGCCCACTGCATCTCCCAGTGGGGCCACGACTTCCGGCCCGAGTACCTGAAGCTGGGCCGGCTCAGAAGGCTGTTTCCGGATATCCCGATGATCGCGCTCACCGCCACGGCCGAGCCGCACACGAGGCAGGACATCCTTAAGCGGCTCGACCTCAGGGACGCCCGGTGCTACATCGCCGGATTCGACCGCCCCAACATCCGCTACTCCGTAGTGGAAAAACGCAGGCCTTTAGCACAGCTCATGGAGTTTTTGAGCACGAGGCCCACGGGAGCGGGCATTGTCTACTGCCTGAGCCGCAAGAGGGTGGACGAGGTGGCGGGCAAGCTCATTGAGGCGGGGTTCGAGGCTGCGCCCTACCACGCCGGGCTTACCGCAGGCGAGCGCAAGAAGACGCAGGAAGACTTTCTGCGCGACGAGATCCGGATCATAGTAGCCACCGTGGCCTTCGGCATGGGCATCGACAAGTCTGACGTCCGGTTCGTGGTGCACTACGACATCCCCAAGAACATCGAGTGCTACTATCAGGAGACCGGCCGCGCAGGCCGCGACGGCCTTGCGGCAGAGGCCCTGCTCATGTTCAGCTACGGCGACGTGGCCGTTGCCCGGGGGCTCATCGAGAAGACGCGCAACTCAGAGAGAATGCGCATCGAGCTGCACAAGCTGGCCGCCATGGTGGGGTTTGCCGAGGCCATGAGCTGCAGGCGGCGCATCCTGTTGGGATACTTCGGCGAGCGTCTGCAGGAGGACTGCGGCAATTGTGACGTGTGCCTGGACCCGCCCGAGGTCATGGACGTGACCGAGGACGCACGCAAGGCCCTTTCGTGCGTATACCGGGTAGGGCAGCGCTTCGGCATGGGCCACGTGATCGACGTGCTGCGCGGCTCGAAGAAGGAGCGAGTAGCCAACCTCCGCCACGACCGGCTCTCAACCTATGGGATCGGCGCAGACAAGGACCATGAATACTGGACCACCCTGCTGCGCCATCTGGTGCACCACGGGTATCTCCTGCAGGACGTGGGCGACTACTCGGTGCTCAAGCTCACCCCCTCGGCAAAACCCCTGCTGCGCGGGGAGCTGACGATCACCATGGCCCAGCCCCGCATAAAAACCGCGGCTGGACCCAAGCCAGCCTCGAAGGCATCCCGCCGCAAGGCAGGTGATATCGATTATAACCCCGAACTCTTCCAAAAGCTCCGCGCCCTGCGCAAGCAGCTTGCCGACCAGGAAGGGGTTCCGCCCTTCGTCATCTTCAGCGATGCCTCTCTGGCTGAGATGGCCGCTGTTCTCCCCACCACGGAGGATGAATTCCTTGGCATTCACGGGGTGGGCACGTACAAGACCGAGCGCTACGGCCCGTATTTCCTCGACGAGATCAGGCGTTTCGGGGAAAGCGGTTGAAGATTCACGAGCCTTGAGTCCGGCCCCTTGGGGGATGTATGAAAAAGAAATGCCCCAGGGCGGAATCGCCTGCCGGAATCACCGGCACTATCCAACATTCCGCTCCCACTGCTTTAGGGATATGAAATCGATCCAGTCGATATCAAGAGATGATTCATAAAGCTGAAAAATCAAAACCGTTCGATAGCATGTGCTGCCGCTTGGGAAACAATAGGCTGAAATGCTCCAGCGCTGTAATCTCAGCAATAAAGGTAGATTTTCCCCAGGATCTGGAAAGCCATCGTCTGTCGAAATAGCGAAAGAGGCCAAAGAAATGCCTGTCATGTTTCTTTGACCGGGATTCAGTGATTGGTTCAACGATCAATTTTTTCTTTGAATCCTTTCTAAGAGTAATGTATCCTTACTTAAAGGAGGTAAGATTCATGTTGACAAAAAAGACCTCAAAAAATCAACTGACACTTCCCAAGGAAATTGCTGACAAATTCCCTGGAATAGACCTGTTCGATGCAGAAGTTGAGGGCAATCGGATAGTGCTTGTTCCTGTTAAGATGACCCCGATCTCTGCTACGCTTGAGAGCATAAGGAACAAAATGAGCAAGCTCGGCATAAGTGAAGCAGACATATCTGAGGCAATCAGCAGGGCAAGGCAGAAAAAGAAATGAGCCGAGTCGTTCTCGATACAAACATCCTCGTCTCAGCTCTTCTCCTCAAAGGGAGATTGAATAAGCTCGTTGATCTTTGGAAAACAGGGATCATTCATCCTGTACTCTCCAGGGAGACATTTTCTGAACTGATAGCAGTGCTCAGTTATCCCAAATTCGATCTTTCAGACAATGAAATAAAGACTATCATAGAAGACGAAATCCTGCCCTTTTTCATGGTGACCGAAATGAAGGAGAAGGTTTCCGGTGTCTGCCGTGACCCTGATGATGATATTTTTCTTACCGCCGCATGCAATGCCCAGGCTTCCCTTATCGTGACAGGTGATAAGGATTTGCTGGAATTAAAGAATTTCAAATCTGTCAGAATTGTGACCGCTCGTGAATATCTGGATATGATGAAAGTATGATCCACTTTCTTTCATCCGCGCCGTATCTGCGATACTCTCATGAGCGCCCTTTTATGCATATATGTCTAGGCTGATCATTGTTTCGAGGTAGTGCTGAAGAAAACGTTTTATTACAGATACATGTAATGAAGCCAAAGCTTCCAGTTCTTATAGATACCTGGATAATGACTCTGTCGTCCGTCTTTTGAGATGTGCAGAAGAAATCTTTTCACAGTAAAAATAAATTGATAAGGCGCAAATTAAATGGCACCTGGAATAGATGGTGCGGGATACACCGAGCTGGCTTCGCCATTACCCTTGGCAGCATTGATTGGCCATCTGCCCATGCTGGTGTCGAATCGGACCGACGATTGAAGGTTGGCCACCATAGACCTCAGACAAAGGGATAGTCTCTAGTACAGGAGGCACTACTTTGAAGGACAGAGACCTGGATCAAAAGTGCGAAAGATTGTTAACACTATCCAAAAAGGATCGCTATCTCGTGGATATCATGCGTCCAAAGCTGTTGAATATCTTTCTGCATGCTCCTCTCCTGATTTCTTGTTAAGTAATAATATAAAAAGTCTTTGACAATTTATTTGGCATATCAAATAATATCATAACATTTCGGGGAGAATTCTATGGATGACAGGTTTTTTTATCACCTCTCTCGAACCGAGAGCAGAATGAAGGCATACCTGAAGAAGGCATTCAGGGAAAACGACATCATCATTTCGCCTGCCCAGATCGGTATCCTCTTCCTGCTCCTGAAAAACAATCCACAGTCAATGAGTGACTTAAGCAATGCCTTGGAAATAGACAATTCATCGACAACCCGCCTCGTCGACAATCTTGAAAAGATGAATTTCGTGAAGCGGGATCTGAATCTTGAAGATAGAAGACAATACCTCATCTTCCTCACAGATCAAGGTGAGAAAGAGATCAACAGGGCAAAAAAGGTCGTACGGGGAATTAATGAAAAGATGAAGGAAGGCATCCCTGAAGACGAACTTGCTGTGTTCTTCAAGGTCATTCACCACCTCTGCACCAAGCTGAGCGAGTAGGCTGCCGGCAGGCAAAGATTTTTCTTGACCATTGTTTGCAATATCAAATATTGTTATTGCAATAGTAGAAGAGGAGGTCACCCATGGACAATTATGAAAAGTTTCGGGAACTGATAGACAGCCACCCGTCCGGAGCTCCAAAGTCCAAGATAATACTTGAAATCCTGCGGATACTGTTTACCGAAGAGGAGATCCGGGTTGCACTCACCATGAGCTTCAAAGGCAAGGGTGTCGAGGAGATCGCAAAATCGGCAAATCTCCCCATTGAAGAAACATCCCGCATGCTCGAGTCCATGGCGGATAAGATGGTAATTTACTGCCGGGAAAAAGACGGTAGGAAAACCTATGCCCTCCTCCCGACAATCCCTGGTCTTTTCGAGTTTCCCTTGATGACGGGCGGAGGAACTGCAGAGGCCAAACGTCTGGGCAAACTCTGGGAAGAATACCATGCAGAGGCTCTGGGGGTTGCCTTCTGCGGAAATCCGACACCGCTCATGCGGGTAATTCCTGTGGAGAAATCTCTTGAAAGCGTGACCACGATTCATCCTTATGAAGAGGTTGCCGGTTTCGTTGAGAAGGCAACCTATATCGCCGTCACCAACTGCGCCTGCAGGGTAAGCATCGGAAAATGCGACAAACCCAAAGAGGTCTGCATGATCTTCGGGCCCTTTGGAGAATTCCTGGTCCAGCGGAAACATGCCAGGCAGGTCACCAAGATGGAAGCCTTGGAAATCCTCAATATAGCGGAGAGAGCAGGGCTGGTCCATACGAGCAACAACAGCGCCGACCGGGCTGGTATGATCTGCAACTGCTGTCCCTGCTGCTGCACCGTTCTGAGAGGGAAGACCCAGCTCAACCATCCGTATGCATTCTCCCCCAGCAGATTCGAGGCAATAGTGAAGAGCGATGAGTGCATAGGGTGCTCTGTCTGTGCCGATGAGCGATGTCCAATGGGGGCCATCGAGATGATCGATGACAAGGCCTCCGTGCAGGTGGATAAGTGCATCGGCTGCGGATTATGCGTTTCAGGATGCCCGACCTCGGCCATGTCATTGGTGGAGCGTGACCCGGCGCCGGAAATCCCCGCCACTGCTCAGGAGCTTGGGATCAAGGTCCTGACGGAAAAAGGCAAGCTGGAGAGGTATCTCAGTATCATGCAGAAATAGTATTGCATGATCTGTTTATCCATAGGGGAACCATACGTTCTGAAAAAATAGTTTTTCCTCATCTCCTCTTTGAGGAAATGCTTATGGCATGAGGGTACGTGTGTTCCCCAAGCTGAAGATATTTTTTACATATCTGAATAGCGGTCTTGACCGCGATCTCGAACCGCTCCGCCAGGGTGACGGCATTGGGATGCCAGCCCTTTCTGACCTGGTGGTGAAACCAGAAAAACCGTTCGAATGTCACCTTTGACGGCACAGGAGCTCCTCCTTTCCTTCACTGATAAGCCTTTTCCGGAAGATCCGGACGGCGATGCAGCCCTCGCCCTTCACGCCATTATCAGGCAATCTGGGCGAAAGGCAAGCTGTGGAAGCCCGTGCCTTGATTTGGACTGCCGGGTAGGCAACATGAGTAATGAGAAAAAACAGCTTCCCTGCGGATAGTGGCATCTACAGGGAAAAATGCATTGATCGAGGTCATACATTCAATCAGACCGGATATGCCCATCCATGAAAAAACCAGCGCCGGCAGCAGCGGGGTACCGCCGCCTCGATATCCTTGACCTCGGGCTTAGTATGGCATATCACCCCGATGAATAGAGATCGAGGACACACGCAAGGGAGAACGTGACCATGAGCTTCACCTATCTCAGGCCCATTCCCGGCCCGGATGAGATTCGGGACGCCATCCCTCTGCCGGAGAACCTTAAGGGAGTGAAGGAACAGCGCGACCGTGAGATCCGCGCGATCTTCGAGCGTAAGATCGACCGGTTCTTCCTGGTGATCGGGCCCTGCTCGGCGGACAACGAGGACGCGATGTGCGAGTATGTCTCGCGGCTGGCCGGGCTGCAGGACGAGGTGAAGGACCGCATCCTCATCATCCCGCGGATCTACACCAACAAACCCCGGACCACGGGTGAGGGCTACAAGGGCATGGTCCACCAGCCCGACCCTCACAAGCAGCCCAATATCGTTGACGGCATCCGCGCCATACGATCCATGCACGTACGCGCCCTGCGGGAGTCCGGCCTGCCGGCCGCAGACGAGATGCTCTATCCGGGCAACCTGCCCTACCTGGAAGACCTGCTGAGTTATGTGGCCGTGGGCGCCCGGTCGGTGGAGAATCAGCAGCACCGGCTCACGGTGAGCGGGATGGCCGTGCCCGCAGGGATGAAGAACCCCACCAGCGGCGACATGTCCGTGATGTTCAACTCCATCCACGCGGGCCAGCACTCCCACGTGTTCATCTATAACGGCTGGGAGGTGAAGACCTCGGGCAACCCCTTCACCCACGCGATCCTTAGGGGATCGGTGGATATCTCGGGCAGGAACATCCCGAACTATCACTACGAAAACCTCCTGGCCGTGACCCGCGAGTACATGGCGCGCCCGCTCGTCCACCCCGTGATCGTGGTGGACACCAACCATTCCAACTCGGGCAAGAACTTCCGCGAGCAGCCGAGGATCGGCATGGAGGTGATGCAGAGCCGCCGGCACTCGCCCCTGCTCAAGGACATGATCAAAGGCCTCATGATCGAGAGCTACCTGGTGGAAGGCTCCCAGAAGATCGACGAGAACACCTTTGGCAAGTCCATCACCGACCCCTGCCTGGGCTGGGATGAAACCGCGGACTTCGTGAGGAGACTGGCCGAGGTGGTGTAGAACCGCACTCCGCAGCCGGACGATACCCGAGAAGCTTAAAAGAAAGCGTCACGGAGCCCCCAATCCGCACTCCCCTGCGCGCAGTGCCTCCATTTCCTGTGCCCCTCATACCTTGAACAGACGGCAAGCGGCTCCCTTGCGGGCAACGGGTGAGCCGGTGCTGAATGGAGGCGACGTGGGCCCCAGCTCCCTCAGGAGCCCCAGCGGGCAAAGGAAAGGGCCTCACGCCCGCTTACACAATGGAGACGCCCAGGGAATGGCCTGCCTCCTTGTGCTGCAAGCTTTTTTCTGTTAAGATTCAGGTATGTTCATCCGATGCAGTATACAAAAATCCATATGGAGGTGTGCTGTCCATGCTCCATACCGTCCGGGCAGAGCAATCGATCGGGAACGTGCTGTTTCCATCGCTTAGGAGAAGACCGGCAACCAGGCGGCACATTTTTTTTTGGTAATGAGTAATGGTGCGGGGCTCCAGGAGCCGTGACGCAAGAATAGGACAATTCGAGTCAGAAAGGGGCATTCATGGAAAACAGACCTGAATCTTTCACGGCGGCACAGGGTAAGGCGTCTCATTTCTTTCCAGAAACAGCAGGGCCCGGAGGTGGGAGCACGCGCCGTTCTCCGGCAATGCACCCGAGCTGCCGGCCGAAGTCCGGAGGAGCCTCGCGGTTTTCGCTGATCCTGTGCATCCTGGCCGCGGTTGTTCTGCTCGGAACAGCCGGGTGCAGCGACTCGGACAGCGACGACCTGGTGCTGACCGACGCGTTCTGGGTGGCCTTCCAGGACGGCGACGGGCCATGGCAGGAGCTCGATATCACGCAGGACTTGGTCTTCGATGCTGAAGAGCTGGTGAACGACCCCGAGGGCCGCTTCGGCCTGGCCATGGTATTTGCCTCTGCTGAGGGAGACGCCGAGGACAACGACAGCGTGCGGACGATCGCCCTGAAGACCACCACGGCAGAGGTCCCGAGTATCGACTTCAGAGAATTTTTCAATCCGGGAAGCACCTCGCTTGAGGTCACCCTGGATGCAGAATCCCTCGATTACGGCAGCTCCTATCTGTATGTCGGCGGTGAAGACGTGGTGCCATCGAACACGGACCCGGTGACCCTTAATCCGTCCACCGCGCCCTACGACCTCGTGGCGACCCTGCACTCAGGCGTGTTGAAATACCCCTCGAAGATCTTCTTTCAAACCTTCGATGAATCCGCTCAGGGCCAGGTGGAAACGCTCGATATCGCATTCGGGAATTTCAGCGATCTCTCGGCGCCGTATGCCGTCACTTTCAATCCATCCGCAGACGAGACCCTGTACGGGTCCAAGGTATACCTGGTGACCGGTAGCGGCACCGCGGCGAAGCTGGGTGAAAAGACTGATGGAGCAGCTTCTTTCGAGTATACCGCCCCCGCAGCATTGCCCGAGGGAGGGTCCTACGTGCTCGAGCTCTTAATCGTCCTCGATGATGACTCTTCTATCATGCATTACCAGTGATTTGTAACTCCCGATGACCTTGAAATCTTTGGAACTGACTTACCATACGTCTTCGACGGCCTGTACGCTGCCGACACCTCCACCGGCTCACTGCTGCCGGGCATGAGATGGACCGAGGTGGATGATGACATGGACGATGTTGCAGCCTATGTATCCATATTCAAAGGCGAGGCGAACCGCATCGACTATCATGTCATGACCCTGGTGACGGCGGGCCGTGTGGGAGCGGATGATACCTCCATCACCACGCCGGACCTGAGCTCGGCACCGGGCTGGTACCCGCTCTGGTCCGTCCCGGGCAATGCAGAGATGCAAAGCGCCGACTCCTGGGCGGTGCTGGCTTCAGGGGATATCGACGACCTCTTCACATCGAATATGAGGATGATAGAGCAAGCCGGCTGTCCCCGACTGGGAGACGGTTCCCGGGTCACGGTCATCAAGAACTGGGAGAGGAATAATAGCAACTTGTATTAAAACACGGATGAAAACAGGGGGCAAAGAACCGCCCGGAGCACGGCGTTCAGCCATCTGATCGAACCGATGCCCAGAGATCTGTCGATGGTCGCCGGCTGAACGGCGGTGCCCCCATCCGGCAATCAGGAATCCCATGTCAGAAGGCTCACCGGTGCAGCAGTAGACACACCGGTGAGCCTTTCCGTTTCAGGACCCCCGATCCCGGGCCCAAGGCTCTCTTTGGCACCGCCCTTATCTGCATACATTGTAACCCGTGTACAATTATGCACAATCTCTCCACGGCCCGGCACATGCGCGTTCGGCGGCATATCGTCTTCTCAAGCCCCTCTACATGAGGAGATTGCTAAAATCTTGATGAGAAGGAATGGGACTTGCAGAGAGATGCCAAACCATCAGCATAACAACACGGGAAAGGAGAATGTTCCATGAAAGGTATATTGATCGGTATACTGGCATTGCTGGTTTTATCGCTGACAGGCTGCGCCGAGCTCAAGGAGCTGCGGGTGGAGACATCCGAGCAGAAGGCATTGATCGATCGGCTCCACGAGGACAACCAGGCTTGTACAGACTCCCTTGAAGCCACCCGGGAGCAGCTGAGGCAGGCGGGGCTCGAGCTCCAGGCCAAGGAGGAGAAGGTCAGGGAGCAGAGCGAGGCGTTCACCCGGATGCAGCAGGCCATGAAGGCCGAGCTCGAATCAAAACAGGTGGCGCTTAAGGAGCTCGAAGGCAAGCTCACCCTGACCATGGTGGAGGCAATTCTCTTCGACTCGGGCAAGGCAGAGGTGAAGCAGGAGGGCCGTGAAGCGCTCCAGAAGGTCGCCGGGGTGCTCAAGACCGTCGAAGACCAGGAGATTGTGGTGGCCGGGTATACTGACAACGTCCAGATCGGTGAAAGACTCGCAAAGATCTATCCCAGCAACTGGGAGCTCTCGGCCGCCCGGGCCATATCCGTGGTCAAGATCCTGGTCGCCGACGGGGTGAACCCGGAGAACATCAGTGCCGCAGGCTACGGCGAGTACCGCCCTGTGGCCGACAACGACACCCCGGAAGGCCGCGCGCAGAACCGGCGCATGGAGATCATCCTCATGCCCGTACGCAAGTAGCGTGAAGCACGCATCCCGCGCCTGTTGAGACTCCCGCACCTCATGCTCATGCGCGGGCAGCGGTTCAACGTCATCTGTTCCAGAGACAGCGGGCATCCTGTTCCTGCATGCAGGATGCGGCTTTGACGGACAGGCGGGAGTCAGTGTAAAAGGGCGCGCCGCGTATGTTTATTTTTCCGGCGTGCCCTTTCTTGTCCCCGCCTGGGAAAGCCCCGTTCCGGCGCCGCTCTTTATCCCCCGTCTGTCTGAGGGAACGCGGCATTTGCATAGAGATACTCGACCTTCTCCTTGTGCTTGAGCTCCTCATTCGCTATCCGGAGAAAGATCCGCTTGAGCTCGCCTTCGGGGTGAAGCCCGGCAAGGCCCGTGTAGAAGTTGTACGAGTCGAGCTCCCTGTGGGCGGCCACGAGAAAGACATCCGGTGATTTCATGTCCTTATCGATGGCAGGTCTGTCCATGTGCTCGGCGATACGGTAGTCGATGGCCTGGTCCATGCGGAGCGCTTCCTCTCCATACCCGCCGTCGCGGTACCGCTCGAGAAACGCCTTGTGCTGCTTTTCCTCGCCTGCCAGGAGAAATAGGGCATCCCTGGCGCTCCTGTCCTGGAGCCGTGTGCTCAGGTCCATGTACAGGGCGTATGACTCCTCCTCCCGCTGGATTGCAATGTCGATATACGCGCCGATGCGCTTAAGCTCCATACATCTTCCTCCGTGATAGGATATACCGATCAGATACGGGTGCCCGGCCGGAAGTCAAGAGGGAGACGGCCTTGATGACAAGGTCCCACCCTTCCCGTGAGCAGTTCGTCTCGAACTCCCTGCGGCCATGCCATGCCCGGGGTTGATTGTTGCACCCCTGTATTACTCCATATCCTAGGCACATGAGGCAATGCGCCTCAGGCACCGCCCCGTTAGCCCCGCCATTGCCCGGGCTGAGGTATTCCCGGGTATGGCCCCTCTGACTGGGGCATACCGGGCTGCCTTTATATCGCATCAGCCGTTATGAAAGGCCTGGAGGTGTTTCATGAAAACCGGCAGATATATGGTGAAGAAAGATGGACCTCTGACAAAAACAGTGGTGATAACCGGGGCTGCCAGCGGGATAGGAAAGGCCGCCGCACTGGAGTTTGCCAGGCGGCACTATCATGTCGTGACAACGGCGCGCAGCGATGCCGGCCTGCAGGAGCTCATACCGGAGTGTGTGTCGCTTGGGGCGGAGATCCTGGTCCAGCCCGCCGACGTGTCAGACAGCTCCAGCATGGAATCCCTTGCCCAGACCGTCGTGGACCGGTTCGGCGGGATAGACGTCTGGGTCAACAACGCCGCGGTGTCCCTGTTCGGACGGTTCGAGGAAGTGCCTCTGGAGCTCGTCAGGAGGGTGATCGAGACCAACCTCTTCGGCTATATCAACGGGGCCCGGGCTGTGATCCCCCATTTCCGGAAGCAGGGCACAGGCACCCTCATCAATGTCTCGTCCGTTGTGGGCAAGCTCGGACAGCCCTATACCGGGGCATACACGATCAGCAAGTTTGCGATCAACGGCCTCTCGGCGACCTTGCGCATGGAACTGCGGGATGCGCCGGGGGTTCATTTCTGCACTGTGCTGCCTGTCTCAGTCGACACCCCCCTCTTTCAGACTGCGGCAAACTACTCGGGAAGGGCGATCAAACCCATGGAGCCCGTGTACCGGGCCGAGAAGGTAGCGAAAGTGATCGTCCGGCTCGCCCAGAGACCGAAAAGAGAGGCATTTGTAGGGGCCTCGGGCAGAATGGGATATCTCGCGAGTCTGATTGCCCCCTCGCTGACCGAAAAGGTCATGACCGGAATGGTCCTTAAGCACCACTTCCAGCAACGTGAGGCCCCAGTGAGCAACGGGAACCTGTTCGAGCCGGACAACCGGCTTACCTCAGTGAGCGGGGGCTGGATCAGCCCGAAAGAAAAGCCTGGTTTTATGAAAAGGGCACTGGCAGGCTCCGGAGCCCTGGCCCTGGGCGCAGGAGCCATGGCCCTGCTCTCCAGGCGGTATCTGTAGCTTAAAAGCGAGGGAGAAGGACATCCTGTTGTTCGAATCCAATCCTATTTAGCGAAGATTATAGAAACACGAACCATTATAGGTTATAATAACTTTAACGGAGGAGATATGGGATCATTCGCGAAGAAGGATATCTTAGATCTCAGCGTTTCTGAGCGGATTCAGTTGGTTCAGGATATATGGGATAGTATCGCTCAGGTCCCTGAATCAGTATCGCTTACAGAAGAAGAAAAAGCAGAACTTGATCGCAGACTCGATGCATATCACAACGATTCAAACGCAGGTTCACCTTGGTTAACGGTCCGAGAGCGTATTAAGAGCCGTGCATGAGTCTTGAACTGATTATCCGTCCCGAGGCTGAAGCTGATATTGCAGGTGCCTTTGATTGGTATGAGTCTCGTGTTCGAGGTCTTGGTTTTGAATTCTTGCTTGTATTGGATGCTGTTTTCAATTCAATCTTAAGAAATCATCTCGTTTATCCAATTGTGCATAGAAATGTTCATCGTGCACTCACCAGGAGATTTCCTTATGCCGTTTTCTTTATTGTTGAAGAGAGTAGAATTGTTGTTCTTTCTGTATTTCATGTAAAGCGCAATCCTAGAATCTGGATGGGGAGAGTCTAAAGGATTCGAGCAAATCAATCCAGGCTGACCGGGGCTGCCGCCCCGGCAGCTGATCTCAGTCGTTCGGTGCTTCCTTATCTAAGGCTGATCGACCTTAAAGATGTCACAGCGGAATCTCATCCGAGTTGTCGATCGGAACCACTGTGGATGGATCGCGTCTCGCTGTCCAGCCCTTCCCTTCGGACTGTCCGTCAGGGTTATGGATGACGCCTTGGATGGTATCCCCGTTCACCCGCCCTTCGTATCTGACGCTGACTGCCTTGCCTCCTGCCGCCTGATCCACGGTGAAGCTCACCTGATCGCCTGAAATCTTCACATCGCGTACGGGCATCTCAGAAGACCCGGCTGTGAGCGTGCCCCGGGCATTCTGGAACTCCTGCTCGATCTTAAGCACAAAACGCTCTTTGCCTGTACTCCCGGGCATGGTCCATTCCCAGGTGCCCGAGACGTTCGCAGGCATGACCCAGAAATACACCATGCTGCCGTCGACCTCGGCGATCTGGTCCGCTGTCCACTCTCCCATGTCGAAGTCGTGCGACACCACCCGGGTCCCGGGTTTAAGCTCCTTGAACAGCTTGGGCCTGATCTCCAGATTCACCGACGGGAGAAGGTACAGGGTGACCACGGTGGCATCGCGCAGATCGGTGTTGTAGAGATCCTGGCGCACGAACATAACCCGGTCGGTGACCCGGGCTTCCCGCGCATTTTCCTTGCTCTCACGGATCCGCTCGGGGTCGAGGTCGATCCCGACACCGCGCGCACCCCGCTCTTTTGCGGCTGCGATCACGATCCTTCCGTCGCCACAGCCCAGGTCATAGACCAGGTCGCTCCCGGTCACCGCCGCCATGTCCAACATCTTCTCCACCACGCTCTCGGGCGTCGGCACATAGGGCACATCGAGCTCGTCAGGCCCGCCCAGGGCATAGGTCCGCTCGATGAGCCCATGAAGAGACACCCCGGCTGTGGAGATGCCTGCAACCATGATCAGAAGGGCGATCAGCCGCCCGGTTTGGATCCTTCTCATGACTTTTTCTCCTTTGATCTGTTCTTACATCCCGTCTTTCCGAGCAGCAGCAAAGGTATACCGGTCAGCAGAACGGCCACGCCCAGAAGCGAGCCTCTGCCGGTGTAGACCAGGCTCGAATGGAGCATGTAGATGCAGACCGCACAGAACACAAGCGGAGTGAGCGGATACAGCGGCACTCGGAACGGCCGCTCCCTGTGCGCGTCCCTGCGGCGCAGCACGAAGACCGAAATCCCCACCAGAAGCAGGAAGAACCAGAACACCGGCGCCGTGTACTCCACCATCATGGCAAAGCCGTTGCGGCTCCCTGTTCCTATGGCGACCAGCAGCAGCGCCACGGCGCCCTGCAGGAGAAGCGCATTGACAGGGGTTCCCCTCAGCCGCTCCCAGCGGCCCATGAAGCGAAGCGGCGAGAAGTTTCTGCCCAGGGCGAAGTTTGTCCGGGCACCGGTGATGATGGCCGCATTCATGGTGCTGAGTGCGGTCAAGATGACGAGTCCGCTAATGAACCTTGCGCCGCCCGCCCCGAGCGCCTTGTCCATAAGATCAGCCGCAATGGCCTGGGAGCTCGACATTCCAGCCATTCCGAGGCTGTTCACGAACACCGCGTTGATGACGAGATAGATCGCGGTGATCACACCGATGCTCACCAGCAGAATGCGAATCATGCTCCTGCCCGGGTCGCGCACCTCGGCTGAGAGATATCCGGCCTCGTTCCACCCACCATAGGTGAGCAGCACGAAGATCATGGCCCGCCCCAGGGAGGGGGCTTCGTGGAGGGAGGACTGTCCGGCCGGGACATCCGGGTGCGGCGGGGTGAGGCCATATCCTGCCACTGCAACAAACATCAGCCCCAGCAGAATCGCGCAGAAGAGCACCCTCTGGGTCAATGTTCCCTGCCGGATACCTATCACATTGAGGGCGGTCAGCAGGACGATGATGCCAGCGGCGTAATACGATGATGAAAACTCGCCCAGCCGGTAAATCTCGGATGCATAGTCCCCGAGAAGGAAAGCAACCATGGCGATGGAGCCGGTCTGGATGACCGTCATGCGGGCCCAGGCGAAGAGAAACCCCGGCGCGTCTCCGAAGGCCCGGGTGAGGTAGTGATAGTCTCCCCCCGCATGCGGATAAGAGGTGGCAAGCTCCGCGTAACACAGTGCCCCCAGGAGCGAAATCGCACCACCAAGGAGCCAGACGAGCAGGAGCATGCCCTCGCTGCCTGCACTGGACGCAACGAGCGAGGGGGTCTTGAAGATACCCACGCCGACGACAATTCCCACGATGATGGCTATGCCGTCGGTTACGGTCAGTGTTCTTTGCGGTTCGGCATATGACATGAAAATCCTCTTTTCGTCAGCTCCCCTCGGCGGTCCGGGACATTCTAATACCCGGGCATGCAGGATGTACCCCGGAATCGGCGCGAGATCAAAGCTGATGGTCTTCCCTCAGGGGCGCAATTATCTAAAAGGCATCAACCCGCTGGATGCCTATCTTCGGGGGGAATCGTGCTCATGGGCATCCCAGGAACTCCGGTTGCAGATGAGACGCCTGCCCGGAGGTGTCTTGACAGAACTTGTCCCGCTCTCCGATGATAGCACCCTGCCCGGAGCGGTTCTCGCCTATACGCCACTGCTCGAATCGTGTTCATGCAGGTAATAATATCCCGAAGGACTCAACCGGCAAACCAGGCAGGGACCGGCTTTCTGGGCACAATTACAGGTGACTGCCAGGGATTTTCCGGAAGATGACCAAGCAGGTTATTCTTAAGCGTCAGGACCACGGCGATCGAATGCAGCTTCTGAAGCGACGATAATGCCCGCAATCCCGCCACTTACCCTCTCTTTGCCTTAGTGGAGATAGACCGATTCGACATCGAGCGTGGAACGCCTGCCCAGATGCCGGTAGTTTTCCTGAAGCCAGGTATCTGTAATGCGATACCCAACATCGTGGAGGTGCTCAAGGAAGGCCCACTCGGAATTGACCTTGCTGGACACGCTCAAGTCCCTCAGCTCGACATCGGCATTGATACGGTGGAAGAGCGCATCCTTGTATCGTTCGTCTTTATGATTGCTCACCTCGATGAGCTTTTTCAGAAGCGAGATGGTACGCACCTCCTTGATGAGGCTCGCGTTGAAGGTGATCTCGTTGATGCGGTTCAGGATGTCGTTGGCCCTGCGGGGTATTTCCGAGCGGACTATGGGATTGATCTGTACAATCACCAGATCGCGGGCCTGGCATTCCTCAACCAGGGGGAACAGTGCAGGATTGCCCATGTATCCCCCGTCCCAGTACGCCTCCCCGTCGATCTCCACCGCCTGGAACATGAACGGCAGGCAGGCGGAGGCCATGACCATGTCGGCGGTCATCTCTTCGCGCCGGAAGCTCTTGAGCTTTCCAGTGCGGACATTGGTGGCCGAAACGAACAGCTTGATGCCCTCGGCATGGCGGACATGATCGAAATCCACCAGCTCGGCAATGAGATCCCGCAGCGGATTGATGTTGAGCGGGTTGAGCTGGTAGGGGGATACCAGCCGTGCGGCCAGGTCGAAGATCACGTAGCCCGGGGAGAAGTCCAGGGTCCATCTCCCGATCAGCCGGTCGAGCAGTGTCCGCTGGAAGGGAGAGAACCGTCCGGCCCTGCTCACCTCGAACCAGAATTTTCTCAACGCCTCCCTTGCGCCTTCCTTCCCCTTGCGGTCGAGCCCGTCGGCCACGACCACGGCGTTCATGGCCCCGGCGCTGGTGCCCGAGATGCCCTCGATACGGATCCGGTCGTCTTCGAGAATGCGGTCGAGCACCCCCCAGGTGAATGCACCGTGTGCACCCCCTCCCTGTAGGGCCAGCTCGATCATCTTGGGCTTTGCCATGGGTGCTTCAACTCTCCGTTCTCCCGGCAGCAGGGCCACGTCATTGCCGGCCGGTACGTTTCCATGGAAACCGGTATCCTTCACTGCAGTCAGCGGAGCTGCCGAGCCAAATTCCTCTGGATTACCATCTTATGGATAACAATATTGTGGGAGGTGGATATCTCCAGACAGGCTATGGCAGGGATTCCTGCCGGGAAACCCTGTGTCCGGATACTCTGGCCTGCCGGATCCAATCATTCCCCTTGCTCTCTCATCTCTTGACTTATGGATGGCATAGCCTAGTAAGATATCAGGACCCCGCTATCCACTCAAAGGCATACCGGGGAGACGGTGAAGGAGTGAAGCCATGCTCAGGATCGAAGGATTGCAGGTAAGGCTCGGAGACAGAGAGATACTCAAAGGCGTGGATCTTGAGATCCATGAGGGAGAGGTGCACATCCTCTTTGGCCCCAACGGCTCCGGTAAGACCTCTCTGCTCATGACCCTCATGGGATATCCCCAGTACCGGGTGACGGCGGGCAAGATCATGTTCAAGGGGATCGACATCACCCATATGCCGGTGCACGAGCGGGCACGGCTCGGCATGGGCATGTCGTACCAGAGGCCGCCCACCATCCATGGGCTCAAGACCCGGGACATGATCTCCATATGCGCCGGAAACGGGGAGCAGGACGTAGAGGCCCTGGCCTCGCAGGTCAACATGGCCGATTTTCTCAACCGGGACCTCAATGCGGGATTCTCCGGAGGCGAGATCAAACGCTCCGAGCTCCTGCAGCTCATGGCGCAGAACCCCGACCTCCTGCTCTTCGACGAGCCTGAGTCGGGTGTAGACATGGAGAACATCGCGCTCATCGGCAACACCATCGCCTCCCTGCTCGAGCGCAGCTCCACCGGCTTGAACGATACCTGCCGGAAAAGGTCTCACCCCGGCCGCAGGAAGATGGGCCTCATCATCACCCACACCGGGTACATTCTCAACTATGTTCCGGCTGACAGGGGGCAGGTGCTCTTCGACGGCGTGATCGCCTGCCGCGGCAACCCGCAGGAGATCTTTCAAACAATCAGCCGGTCCGGATACAAGGAGTGCATCGAATGCATGATGTAGACGAAAAAGCAAGAAAGGCACAGGAGGCAAAGGAAAAAAAGGCCGCCTACGGCCGGGACATCGACCTGGACACCTTTTGCGTGGAGGGCGAGTGCCTCGAGCCGCTCCCCGGTCTGGATCAGCTCTCTGAGGAGGAACGGTCCATAATGCTCAAGGCAGGGGTCGACGCCACCGAGCAGGACCGCTCCGGATCATACATCCAGAAGGACACCTCGGCGATCTATGCGACCTCGCTGATGG
>Ga0208198_1001807_pt1 | contig 17531 bp, 18 predicted proteins | sample AD_JPNTR2_MetaG_FD_184446 | JGI IMG/M metagenome (GOLD analysis project Ga0208198, IMG submission 184446) | Active sludge microbial communities of municipal wastewater-treating anaerobic digesters from Japan - AD_JPNTR2_MetaG (SPAdes) (version 2) | ecosystem: Engineered > Bioreactor > Anaerobic...
AATTCGATGATCTAAAAATTTAGCATGTTTCCACCCAAAATTAGTTTCATATAAATGTTTACCACTAGATAATAACTCTTTATCATCTATTAATAATTTCCAAGCTCGTTTTCTTCCCTTTTCTACATAATGAGTTACATCAACCCATCCATCAGGAGAATCTACTTGAACATTATATTCTTCTAATAATTTTTTTATATCTTTTATAGAAACTTCTTTTTCTACCCAAGTATCACTCATATAGAAACTCCATTTTTTTCTAATTCTTATTTTTACTTTAGTATTTTCATCTACACATTCTGCCATAAACAAAGTTAATGATTTTTCATGAAACCCACCATCAATACATCTATCAAGAGATTTTAATCCTGAAGAGATCACCCTATCTTTATTATGGAGAAAATTATATAGTTCTTCTTCAGATTCAAAAAAATCTAATCCTATGGTTGTATTGAAAGAAAAATTGCAAGATTCTCTCAACTTATCAACACAATCCATAACTTTTGAAAAATCTCCTTCGTTCAAATTCATAGAGATTTCCAAATTTACTTCATGTATTTTTTTACCTTTAAACCATTCTTCAATCTGTTCGATTATAAACTCATGAGTATATTCAGTTAAATCAAGATTGATAATTTCTACCAACCTATCAAACGTATCTTCATCTGATATATATAACTTCATTTCCTGAAAAGTTGGAAATTTATTATACTTACTCTGAAATGAAAGAATTTTACTAACTATATTCATATTAAGTTTATCATCAAAAACTGCTTCTGTAAGATAAGGAAGAATTTTCTCCCTTATCTCTACAGATGTAAACAAAAACTTAATTAGAACTTGTTCATAAAATATAGGACTTAACGTTTCTTCTTTTTCATTTGACATATTTTGTATCCATTAAACAATTTTATTTAAATCTTCTTCCTGAGTAACTATATCAAAATCTGCTCTAAATTGATATTTGTCTTCCAAATATTTTTTAAAGTCTGTCTGTTCAAAAATAGGAACCCAAAATTTAGCATTATAAATATCTTCTTCTTTCAAAGGAGTATCATCTTCAATATGTGCTCTTTGATAAGTTCCTGCCTTTTCTTTGTAAACCTTTTCACCCTTCTTTTTAGTTTCTTTTTCGTCAAGTACTCTACCACTGATGACATATCCTCCCTCAAGAGCATCGTCAAGAATTCCATAAAATGGATCGAGACCACCATTATGTTTCATCCTAAATTGCAAACAAGTTTTTTCTTTAGAATATCTTGATTTAAATGTTTGAGCAGAAATGATATGTCCAAGTAAATTCTTTTTATCATCTTTTTCTTTTGCTCTTGATGTACCCAAAACTATACAAGATGAATTAAAAATCAATCTCATACCACCTGGAATCTGAAGTGGATCTCCAAATCCACCAGTATTCATATAAACATGATTTACAACAAATACAGTAGCACGAGTATTCAATAATATATTAGCAAGATCATTTTTCTTTTTAGGAAGAGTCATATCTGTAACATCTTTACCTGCCAAACCATCATCTATAGTTTTAGAAGAGACTAATGTTCCCCATGAATCAATAACAATGAGAATATTTTTTCTTTCTTCTTTTGGAACTAAATTAATAGTTTTGAGAATAATATTCTTAACTTTTTCTATACTACTTTCTTGATATACTATCAATTTTTCTTTACTTACATCAAGTTTCATTTTTTTAGCAACATTATAATCAAATGAATATTCTGCATCAATAAGAATTGTAACTAAATCAGGATTTATTCTCTGTGCTCCTTTAATTACTGACATAGCAATAATTGATTTTCCCAAAGTAGGTGGAGCAGAAATCATACTTACCTTTCCTATCGGTATAGCACCATCTACTCTTCCAGCAAATAATAAATTTAAACTAATTACATTAGTAGAATAGAAACCTAATTCCTCTTGATTATCCTCATTAAAAATATAAGAACTTAAAGGATCATTTTCCGTATCCTTCTTTTTAGAACCCTTATCGCTCATAATTGCTTTATAAAGATCAAATGCCATTATAAAATCCTCCTCTAAAATTGACTGATAATAATACTACTCTAATATTGTATCTTTTTCTTAAAATGTCAAGAACAAAATTGTTCCATTTCATCGAAAGCTGTATGTATCAAAGAGATCTTTCCCCATCCTAACACATCAAAAAATCTCTGTATTATAGATAGAAAAGATTTCTCCCATTGTAATTCATAATCGACTTCAAATTTATCTTTAAAAAATTCTGGAAATCTTCCCATAAATCCTATAATATTCTGGTGAATTTCATTATTTTCGAATATGTATACATATTTAACTTTATTACCATTGAAAATTTGTTGTAAAGGTAACTGATATTTTTCCACTAAATAATTATAGTTCTGTGCGGCTCTTACTTGTATAGGTATACCCTTTAGATATGAAAGACCATTTTCTATGTATTCATTCATAGGATTTTTAACCCATTTAGTATACTCTTTACATCCTTTACATATAGCAATTCTATGTATATCTTGCTTTAAAAATTCTTCTTTTATTTCAGCAATCCTTTTCAAAACCAATTCTTTATTGTCTACATATCTATAGATATTCCATGTTTCGAAAATATAATCTACAGTCTTTTTCAAATATTCTCTACTAAACAATGAAGTATCAGTTTTTATAACCTCTATTCCTTTAATCTTGATCTTAGGTTTATCTAAATATGATTTTTTACCATCATTAATAATTTCTATAGCATATTTCTTTTTAGCAAGAACTATCATCTTAGTAATTATATTTTCTCTTTTAAACTTTATGATTTGTTCTGCTTTATATCTATCTGCATATATCTGAAGAATTTTTTTGAAAAATGGTTCCAGAAATTCCTTTTCACATTTTAATGCAAATAGTTCAAATTCCTTATTATCTTTAAAAGAAAGACCCAAACTATTAATAAGAGGATCTAAATGGAGATAAATACTATCAGTATCAGTCAACAGAATTACATCTTCTTTTATATTACCGTTTACTTCTTTATTAAAGACATTTTTCGCTACTTTAACCCAAAATTCTTTCAAATAATCATTTATGCCACTAGATAAATATTTTATCAACTCCTGACCTGCTAAAGTCACTGACATTCCATTTTCTATACTAAAAAGAGGAAAATATTCATTAGTCATACAACCATAGAGAGCATTAATCCAGATTTTCCTAACTAACTGCTGTGAATCATAGTAACTTGATTTAAATCCCTCTTTTAAAACATCATCTACCAATTTTCTATCATATTTTTGATATAGTTTCTCAACAGATTCACCTTTTTCAATATCATCTGCAATATCTTGTTTATTTTTAAACTCTATTCTTTGATCAAATACTTCCTTAGTAATTGCAGGAAGAACTCCTACTGTATCTTTTTTATAGTAAATACCACCCACATTTATAGATCCATCTTTGACTTCCCATGTCTTATATTCTGATAATGGAGTTTTTTGAATATCATCTGTTATATATTCTATATCCTTTAATAATTTTTCTATAGAGATATTCCACATCATAACCATATGTGGATAAAGAGATGTTACATCAAAACTAATTACATATTTGTAACTTCCGGGTCTTGCAAAACAGAATGCACCTGGGATTTTTTCTTCTTTCTTTTTTCTTTCAAAATCATTCAAAACCATGTTATGTCTATGGAGATATTTTATAATAGAACCAGTAACTAAATTAACAGAAGAAAATACCTTTTCAAATGGAACTAAAGATTGATAACAAAGAGTAATTGCTAAATCTATATGTCTCTTCTTATCTTCTATTTTTTTAGTCAATAATACGTCTTGAATATTATACTCAACAAATTTATTCCAATCATTTTTCCACAAATCATTAATAGTACCTTCATATTGCAGTTTACCTTCTTTAACTACTTTCAATCCTATAGCATTTAAATTGTAGTCTACTTCTTTTTCATATACAAAATTCTTATACAAATCTAGACCATCGAGTATGGATATTCCCGCTATTTCATAACCACCACCATCAATATGATATCCTGCTTCTTTATTCTTTTCTTTGTATATTCCAATAGGTGATAATGATTCCTCTATTTTTAATTTATTACATCTATTGATTATATATGGTATATCAAAAAGACGTGAATACCATCCAGTTATAATATCTACCTTCATTTTTCTAAATAATTTTATAAAATTTCTTATTAATGTTTTTTCATCAGCACAATATATGTAATTCTTAACTTGATTGGAATCACCAGTATAAGGTCTAAGTCCAAAAGTAAATAATTTATCTTGTTTTGAAAAGTGAACTGTTATTAAATTTATAGGATATTTTGCATGTTCAGGTTTTGGAAACTCTTTATCACTTTGAACCTCAATATCTATTGTAGCAATTTGAAATTTACTAAGATCTACTTTCAAATCTTTACTACCATATCTCTTTTGTAAAAATTTTATATCTTCAGAAATATTAGCTTCACAAGTTTGACATTGCCCTCTAACATCTTTCAATAAGAATCTATTATCGACAGTTTCCATTACCACAGGATTACCATAAATGTCTTTTATTTGAGATTTTTTAGTATAATCTGGAACATAATATTCTATCTTAGGATGAAATTCTTCCCGTTTAGTTTTACCATCTTCATCAATAAACCAATGATAAATTTTATTTTGTCTATAATCATAGAATATTCGTTTAAAACTCATTTCGATGCCTCACATATCTGTAATGCTAAGACTATTTTTTCTAAATTATGTAGATTATCTTTCTCAAAGAGACCTTTATTTCTTATTTTTTGTAGTCCATAACTTCAGTGGGAAGAAAACAACATTTATTATAAACTGGACAATTAATTAAATCACATTTACATTCTAAAAAATAAGACATGTTCTATTTACTTTCATAAAAGTTTACTAATTAAATGGTTTATTCTTTCGTCACCATTTTTAATTACATAATCTAATAGTTCAAAAGAAATGATATCAAATAATCTACTTATTGAAAAACAGAACAAATACATGATTGATATATTAATCAAATACATTAAAGAAAACATTATATCCTCACAAGATCAAAATTATTTGCTATATATTTTTCGATTATATTTATCTTTGATAGAAAATCTTCTTCTCCATCAAGGAACATACCTGCGGCTCTTTCATGACCACCACCCCATCCTCTATCCTTTAAGAATTTACCAGCATCAAAATTATCAATATTATGTCTAATACTAACTCTCTGTGTAAATGGATTTCTGATTAAAACGACTCTGTAACATTCCTCATTGATTAATCTATCTGCAATTTCATTCATAAAATCTGATTGCTCTATGATACATCCTTTAATGGAATTGAGTTCATATACATCAAGATTATTCCATCTCTTTTCGTATTCTTTTCTTCTCTTTTTCAACCATTCTATTTCATTTATGTTGAATTTTGTACGACCATTAAAAAATTCATTTCTAAATTTATGTGGTTTATAAAAATTGAACATCAAATCATATAGCAATTTACTCTTAGGATTTTTTAGATAATACATATCATAATCATTGGTTAAATATACGAGTTGATCTAAATGAGTCAATTTAATTTTATAAAGTGATTTTATGAAATTCTTGACATAAACAGACGCACAATAATCTGTAAGTACATAATGAAACTTACTTGGATTATGCATATTCTTAGCAGACTTATGATGATCTATCATTATTATTTTATCTGATAAATAAAGATTTTCTTGTTCATCTGGATGTATATCTGTGAGAAAAACATAATCATATTCATCAAAATGTATTTCTTTAAGGATGGAATCTATTTTATAGAATGAGGCATTTATATAGTGAATATTTTTATATACCTGACCTAGAATTATCTGACATACAACTCCATCAAGGTCATTATGTGATATTGATAATATTTTAGATTTTGTATCTATTTTAGGTCTTACCATAATCATCCTCTATGAAAAATCAAAAATCCGACTTCTCTAAACGTAAACTAAATATGATATGTTTTTTTCTATATGTCAACACTTTTTAAAAAATTTGTAGAAGTCTCTTGACATACTGAGGACTTTCTAACCATCTTCCATTTTTATCAAGCATATCATATTGCTTTTGAATTACATCGTTATATTGATCTGGTTCAGTATATTGATCGAATATTTCATCTATTTCTTCAACTGTAATATCTTCATATGTTTTAACAATATTATTGTCATAAGGAGAACTCTTTCCATTTCTAAAAACTGTACCAATACTCAATATTCCTCCTGCACAATATTCTATATGCTTCAAATCTGATTTTGAATAATTAAAGAAGTTGGGTACTAATGGTGCTATTCCAAAATCAGCATTTTCTGATCTGACAGCTAGATGATATTGAAAACTATTAATCCAGTTAATAATTTTAAAATTTTCACAATTTTTAATACTTTCAAAAAAGAATGGTAAACCACCCATACAAACAAACTGAATTTTTTTATCTTTCACATTCTTAATAACCCATTCAACCCATTCATTATTCCAATCACCTTTAAGTCTTTTAGGATTATGATAATGAGTAGGTGATCCTGTATATATCACTTTAGGAAATTTGATTTTCTCACTAATTGGATTTTTTTTACTATCTCCCCAAAAGAATTTAGGTATTGCGTTAGGTAGAACAATTATTTCATTTTTAACACCTAATTTATTACCAATATATTCCTTTAAAAATTCTGTACTAACACAAACAATATCCATCAAATTCATAATTTCTACACACGATTTTCTAGTATTATCGTCTATACCATCAGATCCAAAATTATATTCAGGAATATATTCTCCTTCTTCATCTCCCTTCCAAATAAAATCATCAATATCAAATACCATTCTATATTTCAACTTTTGTTGTATTGTTTTATATCTCCTAACTATTTCTAATCTTTCGGGTGCCATCCATCTCTGAAAAAATAAAGTTCTACTTTTCAGAAGAATTTCAGGTTCAAATGTAGGAATTGGAGATAATATTAAATTAAATTTTCCTGTTTTCCCAAATTGAGCATTTAAATATGACATTGGAAATACGTTTCGAATATGACCACATCCTGACGGATCACTCACAAATGACAAAACATAATTTTTTTTTAATCTCTTAATCCCATCATTTTTCATATTCAAGTTATTTACATGAAATTCACTATTTGGGTTTAATAGTTGTTGTTCAAATTCAATTAAATTACTTGTTAATTTTAATTTATTCATATCTAATCCTCTATACCTCACTATCTTCTCCAATTGCTTCTTTATACAATTCAATTAGATAAGAAAAAACTTCTTCATAATTTTCTATTTTTAATGTTTTAACATAACTTTCTATTAATTTTGGAATTGAACTAATATTATGTTCCGTAATTTTGAAATTGATATCTTCAGGTTTTGATTCACTCACCATAAAAACATTAGGAGTATCTACTACATAATTTTCAAAACCAGATAGATATTTTTCAAAATTTTTTTCATTGAAATCTTCAGAAACATTAACATATATATCAACCAAATTACCTTTAACTTCATCTTCAGAATACTTATTCGGATAATTTATCTTTACAAATTTTATCGATTTTGAATTATTTATATATTTGTAATTCAGTGTATCTAAATCCAAATCTATAAATCCCCTTTCTTCTCCCATATCTCCACGATCAAATTGATAAGGAGATCCAACATACACAATTTCACAATTACCTATTTTCTGCACACTTCTGGTATGAAAATGACCAGAGAAGACTTTTTTACAATTCAAAAATACGTTTTTAGGTATTCCATCTTCACTGAGTTTAACTTTATTCATCCTGCTTCCAGTTATGTTAAAATGACCTAAACATATATCACAATCAATTTTTGAAAATGTGTCAATAAACTTATTATTATCAACTATCCAAGGAACCATACATATCTTTTTATTCGACATTTCATACACTGTAATTTCTTCAATTAATTTAACATTTGAAAATTTACTAAAAAATTTTAATGAATTCACATCAATGGAACTATTAAAATAACTGTCATGATTTCCAACCAAAATAAAAAAATTGAAATCCTTTAGGATTGTATCAAATAAATTGAATACTTTATTTTTAGTCATAATATTCAAGGTATTTCTATTATCAAATAGATCTCCTAAAATGAAGACATCCTTTATATTGTTATCCTTAAGATAAGGAACGAACACTTCATTAAAAAATCTAATCTGACTATCGAGAAAAATATCTCTATTTTTTCTTATTCCAAAATGTGTATCTGCCAAAAGTGCAACATTATTCATTTCTTCCTAACATCTCCGATTCATCAATATGATCTATATATTCTATATTTTTAAACATATCATCTTGTTTTTTACGTTCATTTATGTACTGCAAAAAAGCATTCTTTGCTACTTGAGTAAAATATGAAAATGGATGATCTTTATTTACATCAAATCTATCTATATATTTACACATAAAGAAGACTGCATCTGAAATCATTTCTTGTTTTCTATCTTCAGAATAATTTATGAAATAAGACTTATTTAAAAAATTTCTGGATATAAGAAGAAAAATTTTACCAATTTCGTTATAATCATTTCTCGATTTTGTTTTTTTGTACCTTTTAAGAAGTTCTTTAAAGATTTTATTATCTACATACTCTGACATAGTAACGCCTGCCTCTAGGTTATTATTGAAAACTGATTTAATTGTTTTTTAATAGTTAACCTATTTGAAAACATATTATTATATTCATTTTTAAGTCTATGAGAAATAACATATATACACATATCTCCTGTCTCCTCTCCCATTTTTTTAAGACTTAAAACTAATTTTTCTAATCCAAATTCATCAATTGCACTATCCAACAACTCATCTATCATTAACAAATTACAATTCCAATCAGAAATCGATTTTGTTATACTGATAAATGAAAGCAATATTGCTAAATCTATTCTTTTCTTTTCACCTTCTGAATAACACATATACGATATATCATTCTTCAAATTTGTATAGTTAGTAATTTTCTCAACCATAAATTCATCAAATTTTAATGTTATTGGGATTTCAAATAATTGCAGATATTCATTAATCTTATTATTCAAAAGTGGAATAAAATTCTTAAAAAAATAGGACTTTATACCTTCCTCAGAAACAATTTCATTGACAATTTCATATATTTTAAATTGATCTCTGAGATCAGCATCTGTTTTCCTCAATTTTTTCAACTCATCATATTTTTCAAGCAACTCAACTCTCATCGATTCCACATTGATTTTAAATTCAGATTCTTCAATTTCCTGCTTCTGTATCTTAAGATTTTCTATATCTGAATTCATTGAATCTATTCTGAAAGATAACGAGTCTATTTCCCCCTTCAATACTTTTTTATGATTCATTTTGTTGTAGATATCACTTATCAATGAATCCAATTCATTTAACCTGTTAGTTAATATTTCAATATCTTTATTAGAAATATCAATAATTTCATTAAACTTATTTATTTCTTTATTTTTATGTTCTTCTGTTATTTCAGAATTACATTCTGGGCAAATAGACATATTTTTTATCTTATCAATTTTCTTTGTATTGATTTTTATTTCATATTCATATCTACTCAAATCTTTAATAATATTATCTCTTTCTGTTCTATACTCTAAATCATTTTCATCTTTTATATTTACATATTCATCTTTTTTATTCTTCATTTCATTTATCAATTCATTCATTAAATCATTTTTTTCTTTTATTTTATTTTCAATACCTATTATATTTTCTTTTTTATCTTTATCAAAATCTTTTTTTGCATTTTCAATCTCAATAAATCTTTTCTTTAAAGTTAATACTGAATTATCCATGAGCATAAGACTTCTGCTATTCAAATCGATTTGAACCTTTAAATCAGATATCTTCTTTTTATTCAATTTAGACATCTTACCAAAGATAGAAACATTGAAGATTTGTTCTATTATTCCTCTTTTTTTATCTGTAGGTAATGTTAAAAATGGTTTGTTGTAATTAATAGCGAGAGATATTACTTGTTTGAATAAGTCATAATTGATGCCTATTATTTTATCAATCTCATCTTGGTTAAGTTTTTTAGAAGATAATAACTCAAGTTCATGTTCATTTTTAAAAATCTTAATAGAATCTGGTTTTAACGTTCGTATAATTCTAAAAACATCTGTATTATTTTTAATAAATTCACATTCCACATACAAATTCTTTTTATTTTTCCGATTGATAATATCTTTAATGTTGACATTTCTATATGGTTTTCCAAATAAACAAAAAGATAGAGCATCTAAAATTGTAGATTTACCACTACCGTTTGCTCCAACTATCAAATTTAATCCATTTTTGAAATCAATCTGAGTTTTATTTGTTCCAAATGAAAGAACATTTGAAAAAACTAATCTTGTAAATTTTATATCCATAACTCATTTAAATTCCTTTTTTGTCAAAAATAAACACCTTGAATATAATATGATATCTTTTTTTCAAGCTTTTTATTTACAAAAAGAGAATTTTAAAATTTTTTCAATAAAAAAGGGATTTTTATGTTGTGAAAATAATATATACAAAATAAGGGAAGGAAAGGAGGGGGATCTAGGGGGTGGAATGGTTAGGATTATTAATAATATATATTCCTTTTCTTTTTATTTAATTATTACTAGTACTAGTACTAGATTAATTAAATATTCTAGTACTAGTATATACTAGTACTAGATATATTAATAATATAATTACCTGTCCGACTTTTTACTCCCATAAGCAATCTCGCTACGCTCGATTGCACGAAGCTCCGCTATCGCTCCGCTTCGTTCAGTTTTTATATTTTTTAATTTTATTGTCATAAGAAAAAACAAAAACAAAAAGGAGTTTATTATGTTAACATTTGATGAATTAAAAAAACAAGTTGAAATTGATATAGAAATAAATGAAGATAACATATCAGAAAAATCTTTAAAATATTCATTCATTTATCACAAATATATAGAAATGTATCAAAGAGCAGTTAAAGAACTTAATATGATCAAAATTGAAAAAGATAAGATATATGGAGATCTTTACCATGCATATAAATTTGAAAACAAAAGTGGAGGTTATGACTTAAATTCTAAAACTGAAATTGAAGTATATGTAAAAAGAGATGAGAAATATTACAAAATTGCTTTGAAATATTACAATCAAGAATCAATAGTAAAATATTTAGAAGGAGTTTTGCAAATAATAAATACTATGGGGTTTTCTATTAAAAATTATATAGAAATACAAAAACTACGAATGGGAGTTTGATTTGAATGAATGATGAAATAGTTGTAAGTAAATTAAATGATGTTTTTTTTGTTCTTGATGTAAATCAGGAACAAATATATGAACTTAATGATTTCTTTAGTTGTAGAAAAAAAGATTTCAAATATTCACCTAGATTTAAAAATGGTATATGGGATGGTAAAATTCGTTTTTTTAACATTCAAAATTGTACTCTTCCGATAGGTCTATACAAAGAACTCTTACAATTTTCTAAAAAATATCGATATAAAATTCATTTTGATATTGATAAATCAGAAATGTATAACGAAATAAAGGATGAAGAAATTAAGGAATTCTATTCTAAGATTTTCAAAGAAGGAATATTTCCAAGAGATTATCAGGATGAAACAATAAAGAGATGTTTGAAGTTTAAGAGAGGAGTAATTGAGTCAGTGACATCTTCTGGAAAAAGTCTATCAATATATTCTTTGATTAGATACATTTTAGGAACAACAGAAGAAGATAAAAAGATATTATTAATTGTTCCAAATGTTTCATTAGTTAATCAAATGGTAAATGAATTTGAAGAATATGGTTTTAAGGATGCAATGGATTTTATAAGTATTTTGTATTCTAACAGTAAGAAATATGACAGATCTAAACCAATTTTAGTTTCTACATGGCAGTCAATATACAAAAAACCTCCTATATTTTTTAAAGATTTTGTTGCTGTTATAATAGATGAATGTCACTTAGCCTCTTGTTCATCAATCCAAAAAGTAATGCAAAAATGTACAAATGCAGAATATAGACTTGGATTTACTGGAACATTACCAACAGATAGATCAGAATTAATGACAATTAATGGATATCTTGGTCCGAAGTTGTATACAGTAGGTTACAATGAATTGATTGAAAGAGGAATATTATCTAAGATGAAAATTGCTAATATAATCTTGAGATATCCTGATGAATTTGTCAAATATAATAAAAAAAGACCTTATTCTGAAGAAATTAATGCAATTATTAGTTATCCAAAAAGAAATGATGTATTCAAACTCATTCTTGAACATATTGACAAATCAGAAAATGTTTTGATATTGTGTAGTCAAATAGAACATCTTAAGAGCATTAGAAAATATATTGAGGAATTCCTGAAAGATTCAAATAGAGATAACACTATTTACGAAATATATGGTAAAGTAGATCCAGAAGAAAGAGAAAAAATCAGGAAACAGATGAATAATGAGAGTGGAGTTATATTGATATCGAGTTATGGAACAATGAGTACTGGTGTTAATATCAAAAGAATTCATCACATAATTTTCGGATCTAGTTACAAAAGTAAAATTAAAGTTCTTCAAAGTATAGGAAGAGGGTTAAGAACTCATGAATCTAAGAAACAACTTATTCTTTGGGATATTGTTGATGATTTGACTTGGAAGATTAAAAAGAGAGACGGATCTATAGATATTGGTATGAATCATGTATATAAACATTTTAAAGAAAGATTGAAATATTATGAACAAAATAACTTTAAATATTTTAATCGTAAAATAGAATTGGAAAAACTATAAATAATAGGTAGCAAGTATTTTGTAATTACAAATAATAGGAGTTTTAAATGAATAAAACTTACATAAAATATTTAAATGAAAATTTGGGTATTATAGATAGTGCAACTTCTGCATATGACAATACTGATCAGGAAGAAGTACCATCAGATGTTTTTCTTGATCCCAATGCTCCAGCATTGAATCTCTATGCAAATGGAGATGCTTTTAATATCCACGATAATAGTGCATTATATGAGGTTATTAAGATTTTTAAGGAATTTACAGATAGAGAACCAGAATTTCAATCTGTTAATTATGCTATAGATGTAAATAATAAAAGATTGATTTTTTCTGTTATTTCAAGTAATGATTATATGGTTACTAAGGAAGTTATCAATGGTGTAGTTGATGCATTAAGAGCAGAAATAGAAAAGAAATTTGGAAAAACTTTCGAAATTAATACAGAAGAAAAAGATTTATTTGGTCAGATTGGTCAAGACGTTGGATTGGGTCCAGTTCAAGGTAAAAAAGAGGTGAAGGTTATAGTAAGTGAAAAAATAAAAAAGGATAAGAATAATTAAATTATGTACTTTTTACCAAAAGAATTCTGGACTTTTTTACAAAGTTTTTTACAAAGTTTAAATCTGGATTTTTGGCAATCTTTTTTGATTATTCTTAGTATTATTGTAGTTTTTTTGTTTTTTAAGAATATAAAGACTGTTATTGAGGTAATAGGAATTTCGATTAATTGGATTATATCTAAATTCAGAAAAAAAAGATCTTGTGGTGATTGTGCTCTGTTAATGATCAATACTGTTACTGATACAATAAAAAGAAAGAAAGATATAACTGATTATATTTTAGATGAACAAATGAATTATGTTGAGTTGAAGATAGAGATTTTAATATTAGATTTTTTGACAAGTTATAAAGAAAAACAATTAAAATTGAGAAATCAAAATAAAACTCCTGATTATGTAATGGAACAGAAAGAATATCTTTTATATCAAGAAGGTTTACATAATGCATTGAGACTCGTTGTTAAAGAAATAAAGAGATCTTTTAAAGAAAATGGTTTTCATTACAAAAGTGGGAAAGAATTTGCAGATTATGTAAAAGAGAAATCAAAGGAATTAATTTCAATAGGTAAAAAATATTTAATGTCTTGTTATCCATCAGAGAATATGATAGTGTCTTTAAAAGATCTATTTGATGGATTAGATGCTGCAGATATAGAAGATAAAGTTTTTGATATTTTCATCAATGCTAAAGAAATAAAAATTAAATCAATACAAAAAATAAATGAGATTGATGAAGAATTCAAAGAAAATATAAATAAATTTGTAAACAATAAAATCTAAATGGAGGAAATTATGGATTTCAAAAATTTAATTAAAGATTTGTTTAGTTTCAGTTATGAAAATGAATATGATGATTCTGAAAAGGATAAGTTTGCTGAAAATTTTAAAGAATTGCTTTTTGCAGAAGATGATAATGTGAAAGAATTCGTCAAGAAATGGATCTCTGATTCTATCGAGATTGCTAGAGAATTTGGTTTATATGACGATGAAACAGAAGAATCTGGTGAAGAAACAGGTGAAGAATCTGATGAAGGTGAAGATATTGATGATGTGGGCGAAGAAGCAGTTGATGATGTTGAAGTAGGTGGAGAAATGGAAGAACCTAAAGAGACTGAAGAAGAAGAATCAGTTTCTGTTGAAGATTCAAAGAAGGAAGAAGAACCTAAAGTAGAACAGAAAGTTACTACTGAACAAATTTTGGTTAAAAGAGCAAATAGATATTTAATCTAATGCAAAATAGGAGAGAATTATGTCATTCTTAAAATATCTAGAAGATTACGAAAAAAAGGTAAAAAACAGTATTTCTGAAAGTAAAGAAAAGAAAGATTCTGGTAAGGTTGGAGGAAAGTATTCATCTCCTAGTCAAGAGGTGAAGAATCCTGTTAAAACAAATATGACAGGGAAGAAACCAAAAGGAACATCTGATAAACAGAAATCTGTTAAAAAAGTAAGTCAAGAGATGAAGAATCCTGTTAAAACAAATATGACAGGGAAGAAGAATTCATCTCCAGGAAATCGTTTTAAGAATCCTTCTCAAGAAATGGGAGGAGGTATTAAAACAGGATCTCCTGGAAAAAAACCTCAAGGTGCTGGAAAAGTTCCTAAATTCAATTATAAATCTCCACAACAAGAGGTGAAGAATCCTGTTAAATCTAAGACAGGAAAAATGGTAGAACATGCAACAAACATTCTTGATGGTATTAATGAAAATTATGTTGTTGATAGAAATATTAAAAGTGAAGAGAAAAATGGTGAAAGTACTAATGTGGTAAACAAAGCTGCATCATTACTTTAATTTAGTGAAGGAGATAAGCACATGGCAAGTTTTGTTTTTAATTCATTCAAAGGTAAACTTTTTAATGGATCGATATCTTTGAGTGCAGATGAGTCATATAGTGTTTCTTTAATTACAAGTGCTAATGCTTTTTCAGTATCTTCAAGTATAGTAGCAGATATCACTAGCGCATGGGGTGATTTATCTGCTACTTGGGATATTACATCAGATGAAACTTATAATAGTGTCGGATATTCACCAAAAGTTTTAAGTGGTTGTAGAGTAACTGTAGATAATACAACTGAAAAATCTAAATGGTATGCTGATAATATTACGTGGTCAAGTTCTACAATTGATGCAGATGGATGTGTAATTTATAGAACATCTGATGGTGCTATGATATGTGCATTAGATTTTGGAAGTAGAAAAAGTTCTTCAAATGGAAACTTTACTCTTCAATGGAATGCTAATGGTATTTTGAATTTGAGTTAATGATATGTCTGATATTGATGTAATTTTAGAACCAATATCATTAAATTTAGGTATCGAAACTGCTATTATAGGATTTTCTACAGAATCTAAATTTGGTTTTAGTATGGGAAATCATACTAATATGCCAAATAATTGGATATCAAAACATTTAAATTCTTATAATAGTGAACGAAGATTATTTGACAAACTTATAAGTGAATCAATAAAACAACATGGAGTTTGTCTATATTATTATGTTACAACATGGGACACTTCATATGACAAAATTTGGGGTGAAGATAATAATAGAAGATTTGAAAGATATTTTCAATTCAATGGATTTTATACCTTACCAAGGGAAGATAAAACATGGAGTAAATTTGGTATAACAGGAATGGATACCTTCAGTATATTTGTTGCCAAACTTCATTTCGATACTGTATCAAGATATAATTATAATAGAACATTTAAGATGTATCAACCATATATTCCAAAGGTTGGTGATATCGTAATGGCAGATTATAATAAACACATCTATGAAATCACAGAAGTTAAAGAAGAAGTTGGAATGTTTCTATTAAGTAAACAACATATGTGGGAATTTGTAGTCAGACCTTACAAAGATGAACATATCGATATGTCTCCTGATACTTCTGCAACTATGGGATATATGCAAAATTATTCTGGTAGAAATACAGATAATGAAGATATTAAAACTGAGATAGATATAAATAAAGATGATATAAAATATACACCAAAAAATAATGAAATGGGATCAAATGATCCTTTTGCTGGTTGGTAAATAATTAAAAAAGTTTTTATTTTAAAGGATTCAAATGTCAAATATTGAGGTAGATATATCAACAATCAATTTAATATTATCAATAGAAAATCCTACAATTTCTGTTGATTTTCATTTTAGTGATTTTAATGATACTCTTTGGGAAGCAGATGAAAATAACGAACTTCCTAATGGATATATTACAAAGTGCTCTTCTTACTACAATAATGAAAGAAGATTATTTGATAATTTATTGACTGAAGCATTTAATCAACATGGCGTTTATATGACCTATTATGTAACATCATGGAACATGACATATGATAAAATTTGGGGTGAAGATAATAATAGGAATTTCATTAGAGCATTTAACTTTATGGGTTATTATACTTTACCAAGAGAAGATAAACTTTGGACTAAATTTGGAGTAGAAGGATTAGATACATTCAGTATGTATGTTTCAAAACTTCATTTTAAAGAAGCATCTACATTTGATAAAGATGGTCATCAAGATGTATTTATAGAGTATATCCCAAAGGTCGGTGATATTATAATGGTAGATTATAATAAATATATATATGAAATTACAGAAGTTAAAGAAGAAGTTGGAATGTTTCTATTAAGTAAACAACATATGTGGGAATTTGTAGTTAAAACATTCAAAGATGAACATATTGCAGTTTCTGAAAATACATCTGCTTGTGAAATAAAAGATTATACAAATAAGACAACAGATATATTCGATATAAAATCAGCAATTGATGATGAAAAGAGTAGTATAAAATACTCTCCTAAATCAAATGAAAAGAATAATATTACTTTTCAATATAAAACATTATAAATGAATATAATAATTTTTAACAATTAATATATAAAATACCATATACGTATTATTTTTCTCTGATTTTTATAAATACTTATATATGGAACTTGTAGAACGGCACATCATAACTCAAAAACATCATTCTTTTAAGGAAATAGATCATCAATGTTTCCTTGCAAAGAATCTCTATAATTATGCAAATTACATCATAAGACAAGAATTCATAAAGAACGGAAGATGGATTAGATATAATGAAATT
>Ga0208198_1001809_pt1 | contig 17524 bp, 10 predicted proteins | sample AD_JPNTR2_MetaG_FD_184446 | JGI IMG/M metagenome (GOLD analysis project Ga0208198, IMG submission 184446) | Active sludge microbial communities of municipal wastewater-treating anaerobic digesters from Japan - AD_JPNTR2_MetaG (SPAdes) (version 2) | ecosystem: Engineered > Bioreactor > Anaerobic...
CACTATTTTAGAGACCATGATTCAGCAGGGACAGCTGTCTCCACTTGATTTGGATTTGTTATTAGGGAATGCAGCTAAGTCTCCTGCAGTTCTAGATCTGGCAAATAATAGTCTAAATCGAAAAATCACCATACCCCTTGCGGGCCTTTCCGCTTTGCTCATTCGGCATCATGTCGCATCTTCATTGCCGCGGCCCCTGACACCCCAGAGTTCTAAGAATTATACAGGCATTGTCATTTTTGCCCAGGATGCTCTGCCTATCTATGGCCGGCAAGGTACAAGTCGTCTTATTCCCTGCCTGTTTCCGAAAATATGGGATTCAGAGGGTTCACTGGTTTTTGAACGGAATGTGGTGAATCCCGTAATCGCTAAAAGCAGGGGAATAGTACGGTACAGTACCGCAGATAAGGTCCTACAATCGACCCCTTCAGGCATCGATCCAGTCCTGCAGGACCTGATAGGAGAACGCCCCCTGCGTATCCTGGCAGACAAGGTCTTTGGAACCATGCCCACCGACCCGGTCATCAGCAAGGATGATGCGCTGGTGCTGCTCTCCTCAGATAATAACCGCCGCCTTCTTGCTGAAGGCAGGGTGGTTATTATTATCGATTCGAGTTTAATAACTCAGAATATGCGTTCCGGAGCGCCCTCAGCCCCGTAAAGCAATTCCAGAGATTCAAGGGACATGACAGCCTGAACCTTGCCGTTATTATTGAACCTTGGAGCCATGATGTCAGTAAAACTGCTAAGGGCAAGGGGACTCATTTGTGGAGCTTTCATATCCCGAGCGATTTTAGCTGCTAAAAGAGCCAGCCGGCTTCTGGGCATGGAAACCTGGTTCAGCGATGCCAGGAAGGCTGCAAAGGGATTGGGATAGGGATATTCATCGATAATCAGCTCCGCATCCTCCGGTATATTCAAAGACTTCTTTAAAGCTGAGAGAGTACCTGCCAGACCCTGTATGCCATCAATGAGTCCATTCTTAGCTGCATCTTCACCGGCATAAATGCGGCCCTGGGCAAGCTCTTGAACCCTTTCTTTCGGCATTGAGCGGCCTTGAGAAACGCGGCTTACAAAATCATCATAGAGCTCCAGAATCCATTGATGATATTCTTCTACTTCCTGGGGACTAAGGTCACGATAGGGAAGCAGAATACCCGCATTTAGGTCCGCATGACTGCCCCGTTTTATAAGATCTATAGAAAGACCAAGCTTATTATTCAACCCTGCATCATAGAACCATGAAGCTATTACACCGATAGAGCCCGTTATGGTATATGGGGTAGCATAGATTTCTGAGCCATACATGGAAACCCAGTAGCCCCCAGAACCAGCTACGGCCCCCATAGACACATAGACTGGCTTTTGTGCCTTCGCCTTCTTTACCGCCTCTGCTACATAGTCCGCTGCAATAGCATCCCCCCCGGGGGAATTAACCCTGAGTACTATTCCCTTCACACTGGGATCATTCCCCAGATTTTCGATGATTTTTGCAAGGCTGCGGGCATTCATCCCGCCTTCGAGGGATGTAGATCCATTGGCATACACGATTGCAAGATGGGGTGGTTCAGCCCAGATATCCTGCTGATGTGCCGGGGCACGATATGAGGCAAGGGTCATAAAGGGGTTGGAACTTTTCTGGAATAAGCTCAAGTCTGCATTCCCATAGGTCAGTACAGCTAGTTCCTTTCCCGATAGATCCTTCATGGCACTGCGGATTGCATCTTCCCTGCCAAGGTAGTCAACTAATGCGGTCTTTTGGGCCTCCCGGGGACTTACAAGGAAATTTTCTTCCAAATTTTTTGTAAACTGTTCTTCGGAAAGCCCGCGGCCCGCTAGGATTGCATCTTTCACAGTACGGAATGTGCTGTCTAGATAGGCTTCGTACTGTTCTCGATCTGCAGGAGACAGGCTGTCCCTGCTGTAAGATTCCGCCGCTGATTTATAGGTAAAATATCTTAGTTCCCGGAATCCGATCCCAAGCTTATCCAGGGTATGCTTAAAATAGCTCCGGCCTGCCACATAACCATCAAAACTTATGGTGCCCTGGCTATCCATTACAATGCGGTCCGCCACGGTCGCCAGGGCATACACATCAAAATAGGGACTTACAATAAAGGCAATGATCTTTTTACCAGATGTTTTAAAGTCCTCCAGGGCCTTCCGCAATTCCCATAGATCGCTCTGGGATGCAGAAAGGGAGGCGGTATTTAGAATGAGTCCTTCGACATTTGGATCCTTCTTTGCCGATTCGATCGTCTGCAGGACCACAAAAAGGGAACTGGAACTCTTAAAAAGATCAGGGCTCGCAGAAAGGTTCTGCAACGCAAGCTCCACATAGGACTTCTGAGCACTGGGGACAGCTATTGCATAGCCTTCCTTATTGGTTGCAAAGGAAATACCTGCACCAGCCTGAATAGGTCCACTAAAATCGGTATTCTCTGAGGCAATAGCGGTTCCAAAACCAAGACTACCCACCCTCAGATTCAACCCCAGTGTAAGCGCACCGGAACTTACATATTTTCCATATAATTCAAATCCTTTAGCAGGAACGAGACTCAGACCGGCAAGCCACTTTTGAGAGTCCGGATCGGTGAATGAATTCGATGCAGACCAGGCACCAAAAAGGGTAATCAGATTTGTTCCCAGAGGGCGGATACCTCCGTCCACAAGCAGATTCCACGTATTATTGGTATAATGTTGTGTGTAGGTAACCCCAAGAGAAGCCTCACGAATGGGCCGCAGCAGGATACCTGCCTGGAGAGAATTAAAATAATCGTAGACACTCCGTTTTTCATTAAATAGACTTATATTTGCAAGACCAAAGGCATAGCTTCGGTTTCCACCTGAAATACCAAAATGCATGTCGGTCTGTGTGGAATTATCCTGGAGAGGACGGCTATAAATCCCAAACTGCATCATAGGATCCGCATAAAAGTAACCCCATTGGTTCACCTTTGAGAGATCCCTGGTATCTGCAAAGACCCAGAGATCCGACTGGGTGCTCAGGAAAGGCATGGTAGCCCCAAGAGCAGGGTTGATAAAACTTCCTGCAGCGTCACTTTGAACGCTTGCGGTGGTTCCAAAGAGCTCTAAAAATTGAAATGGTTCCAGAGCCCCTTCCTGAGCGGTGAGCTGCACCGGCAATAAAAAACATACAGCAATAATAAACGATAGATACTTTTTTAAGGCACGCATATTTACTCCTTGAGTCCTAGTATAGCAAAGCGGGGCTTTTTTTTCAGAGGAGTGAGGTTTTTGCAAAAGCCTGTTACTTTTGCAAAAACCTCTTGCAGTATTTTTAAATTAAAATATAATTATTTATATAGTATAGAATAGCAAAAATACTGCATATACATCTAAGGTTGCTCTTTCAAAACTCCCTGAGTTTTGAAAGAGCCTCGAGTATTAAAAAAAGGGGCTGTCTAGATTCTTTTCGACAGCCCCGAAACAGTATATGGCTTATTTAAATATGAGCCCATCCCCAGCGCGGTCTACAACAACCTCAGAGCCTTCCTTATAGCGGCCGGCGATAATTTCACGGGCCAGGGGATTTTCCAGTTCCGCCTGGATAGTCCGTTTAAGGGGCCGGGCTCCATAGAGGGGATCGTAGCCCCGTTCAGCCAGGAAAGACCTGGCAGCTTCAGTAACGGTAAGCCGGATCTTGCGGTCCTCCAGCCGCTGGGCAAGACGATTAAGCTGGATATCCACAATCTTGTGAATTTCAGCCTGACCAAGCCGGTTAAAGATCACCGTCTCATCAATCCGGTTTAGGAATTCGGGTCTGAAAGATGCCTTAAGGAGTTCCTGCAGGGCTCCCCGAATTTCCTCTGTACTGGAGGCATTCAAAATCAGGTCGGACCCCAGGTTACTGGTCATGATGATGATCACATTACGGAAGTCCACTACCCTGCCCTGACCGTCGGTAAGGCGGCCATCGTCCAGAATCTGCAAGAACACATTGAACACATCCGGATGGGCTTTTTCGATTTCATCGAACAGGACCACACTGTAGGGCCGCCGGCGAACCGCTTCGGTAAGCTGGCCTCCCTGTTCATAGCCTACATAACCCGGGGGAGCACCAATAAGACGGCTTACGGTATGTTTCTCACCATATTCACTCATATCAATCCGGGTAAGGGCCTTTTCTTCATTAAAAAGGAATTCCGCCAATGTCTTGGCCAGCTCAGTCTTTCCCACACCGGTAGGCCCCAGAAACAGGAAGGATCCGAGGGGCCTGGCTGCATCGCTTAAGCCCGCCTTATTGCGCCGAATAGCATCAGCCACGGCCTGTACCGCCAAGTCTTGACCAACCACCCGCTTTTCCAGGACCTTTTCCAGTTCAAGGTACTTCTGTAATTCGCTGGAAAGCATTTTGGATACGGGGATACCGGTCCAGCTTGATACAACCGCAGCGATGTCCTCTTCGCTCACCTCTTCGCGGAGGAGGCTTACTTCGCCCCGTTTGGCCTCCATACGGTCGGAAATTTCTTTTAACTTTCGCTGGGCCTCCGGAATACGGCCGTATTTAATTTCGGCAGCCCTATTCAGATTTCCCTCCCGCTCATAGCGGGCCTCTTCGATTTTCAGTTCTTCAATCTGCTGTTTAAGGAGCCGCAGTTCCTGTATATCCTTCCGTTCGCTTTCCCAGCGGGCCCGCATGGCGTCCCGTTCGGCGGTAAGATCCGCGATTTCCTTTTCGAGCTTCTGCCGGCGTTCCACCGATGCGGGGTCATCTTCCCGCTGGAGGGCCTGCCGTTCTATGGATAGCTGAAGCAGTTTCCGTTCCAGCTTGTCCAGCTCAGTAGGCCGGCTGTCCAGTTCCATTTTAAGACGGCTCGCCGCTTCGTCCACCAGGTCAATGGCCTTGTCAGGTAGAAACCGGCTCGTGATGTACCGGGTCGAAAGGGTAGCGGCGGCCACTAGGGCTTCGTCCTTGATACGCACCCCATGGTGTACCTCATAGCGTTCTTTGAGCCCCCGGAGGATTGCTATGGTGTCTTCTACCGAAGGTTCGGCACAGTAAACCTGCTGGAAGCGCCGCTCCAGGGCTGCATCCTTTTCGATGTATTTCCGGTACTCATCCAGGGTGGTAGCCCCGATACAGCGGAGTTCACCCCGGGCCAGGGCAGGTTTCAGCAGGTTGCTTGCATCGGTGGCACCCTCGGCAGCGCCCGCCCCCACAAGGGTGTGGAGTTCATCAATAAACAGGATGATTCGGCCTTCCGCTGCCTGTACTTCGTGGATGACCGCCTTGAGCCGTTCTTCGAACTCGCCCCGGAATTTTGCCCCGGCGACGAGGGCTCCCAGGTCCAGTGCAAGGAGCCGCTTGTTTTTTAATCCCTCGGGGACGTCCCCTTCTACAATGCGGCGGGCAAGCCCCTCCACAATGGCGGTTTTACCCACACCAGGCTCCCCAATGAGGACCGGGTTGTTTTTAGTTCGCCGTGAGAGGACCTGCATGACCCGACGGATTTCCTCATCCCGGCCGATGACGGGATCCAGTTTTTCCTGCCGGGCCAGGGCGGTCAGGTCGCGGCAATACTTATCGAGAACCTGGTACTTTTCTTCCGGATTCTGGTCCGTCACCCGGGCGTTACCCCGAACCGACTTCAGGGCCGAGAGGATGGCTTCCTTTGTGATGCCATTTCGTTTAAGGATCTCTGCAGCGGGCCCCTCTGCCTGGGTCATGGCAATAAGGATGTGTTCAGTGGAGACAAAATCATCCTTTAGGGATGCGGCCTCCCCTTCTGCCTTGGCAAGAACCTTGCTTGAGGCGGGAGAAAAATAGAGCTGAGCCGCGTCTCCATACACCTTTGGTTTAGAAGCCACTAGTTTTCGGGCTTCCTGAGAGATGAGTTCCGGGTCTGCACCAATTTTTTCAATGATTGGTGCTACAATGCCCCCCTCCTGCTCCACCAGAGCAAGCAGGATATGTTCCAGTTCCACCTGGGTCTGGTCATTTTTTTGGGCCAGGCTGGAGGCCTCCTGGAGCGCCTCCTGTGCTTTTATGGTAAGTTTATCGTAGTTCATGCCTATAAGATACTTACCTGTGGAGCCTGTCGGCAAGCAGTTTTCCACAGTTTATGCACAGGAGGCTGCAACGCCCTGCAGCTTTCAATATAGGAGGGCGTTACAGTATCTAGGTTCCTTATTTTGATGGATACAGGAGGGGCATATCGGCTGCTTTTCCCTTTGCAGCCAGGTCCTCGGGGATAACCTTCCAGTTATTCAGGCTCTGTACAGTCACGGCTCCCTGCTGTTTTTCAAACCACTTGAGAAGGTAATACCGGAGGTCCTTGGTAGTCGCACTGGTGACGTACTTCATTGCCAATATATCGGCCTTAGCTAATCCGGCTCCTTTTTCAAGATGTCCCCCTCCCCCCTGAGCCCGGTAGGAGTTAATGGCTACAGAATAGGTTTTGTTCAAATCAAATGGGCTGCCATCGGCCATGGAAATAATCGTAACCCGTTCACCTGCCGGTTTTGTCACATCCACAGTGTATATAATACCTGCGGCTGAGTCATAGTTATAATAGCGGGTAGCGGTGAGGTACGCACCGGTGCGGGCATCCTGTACAAGCTTGCCTTCCTTATCCTTCTGGAATGCGATGATATGGTTTCCATCGTTCGGCATGGTATCAAACCAGTATTTATATGAGTATTCCAGGAAGTCCTTAACCTGTTTACCGGTGAGGTTCATAGTATACAGGAAGTTCTCGTATACATAGAGGTTGAACATATCCCGCACATAAAGGGTGCCATCACTGCTGGATGGTATGGTAGCATTCATTGCCAGAGGTGCCGCAAAGGATATATCAGCCTTTTTGAGCCCCATGGCAGGATCTGCACAGAGTTCAAGCTGTATTCGATGTATTAGATCCACAAAGGCCGAATCCCCAAACATAGAATCTTTGGTGGTAATGGTACCTGCCATTTTGCCGACCGGCCGGTCTACCCAGGCTTTTATCTCATCATAGGCAGACTGGAATTGGGAAACAAAGGCGGTGTCCGCAGAAACGGAACTCATATCCTTAAGTTCACCCTGTATCGTTTTTTTCCAAACCTGAGCGTCCTTGTCCCACAACATGGAAAGGGTTACTACGGGGACTTTAGCAGCGTTGTTAAGGGCACCGTATATGTACACCTGCTTGCCGGTACTGTCCTTAACTTCCACTTTTTTCTTTGCCACCGGGTCCCAGCCTAAGCCGTCCCAGCCTGAGTGATCATGACCGACAAAAATAATATCAAACCCGGGGACCTGTTCAGCCACAAGCTGGCTCGCATTTTCATTGTTTACCGTATCCCGGCTTGCTCCGTTATAGGTATAATCGACCCCGGCGTGGAAAAGGCCTATTAAAACATCGGGTTGTTCTTTTTCCATAATGATGGGAACCCATTTCTTTGCGGAGACGACCATGTCTTCGAATTTCATGCCGCTCCAGAATTGGGGTGGCAGCCAGTCGGGAATTTTGGGAGTGATAAGTCCCAGGATGGCGATTTTAACACCCTCCCTTACGATAACTTTATAGGGAGTAAAGTAGGGGTCTCCATTTTCTTTTAGGATGTTTGCACAGATTACCGGAGCCTTTATTTCCTTATAAAGCTTGTCATACACCGGATGCCCAGCCTCAATGTCATGATTTCCAACACCGACCGCATCATAATTCAGATAATTTACCGCCTGACCCCAGATATGGGGCACCGAGGTTTTCTCAAAATTATAATAGTATACTGTGGGCTGGCCCTGGAGGGAGTCGCCATTTTCCAGCAGTACCACATTCTTTTTTGTATTTCGGGCTTCCGAAACCAGGGTAGAAACCTGAGCCAGTGATGTGGGCATGGCTTTAGCGGTAATGAAGTTGTAAGGGAAAATAAGGCCATGGACATCAGAGGTTTCTATAAAGGTTATTTCCAGGGGTGTCTGGGTATATTGATCCCGGACCGAAGCGAGTTTACTAGCGGAATTTCCGCCATCTGGCGCGGTAGCACAGGCAAATACCAGGAAGAGACTCAGCAGCACGAATCCGAGCTTGCCAAGCCAGCGAAGCTTGTCTTTTCTCATAATTTCCTCCTCTATGAGATGTACCCTTTTTTAGGGGGGTAATAATGGTACACCCGGGAATCAGGAAAAGCAAGCTTTTTCGTATACAATATCAAATACAAACAATCGAAGCTCTTTCAAAACTCAGAGAGTTTTGAAAGAACAACCTTGAATGTAAATGCAGTATTTTTACTATTCTTTATAATATAAATATTTATTCTTACATTGCAAAAATACTTAATCTACTTCGCTAAAAGTTCAAAGGCCCGTTCCTTTTCATGGGGATAGAGATCTGGAGGCATATGCTCTTTTCCAAGACTCTGCGCAATAATATAGCGGGCACAATGCAGATTATTCGTTTTACAATAATCGGCCTTTAATTTTTCGATATCGGCTGGTTTATTAGCCAGCTTGCCATTGAAGAAAGGGCAACTTTCTATAAATTCACATTCAGACATATAATCACTCCTGGAATATTTGTAGGCAATTAAGTATAACGTAAAAAGGCAATTTTACAAATATAGAGGAGCACCACAATATGGAAAACCCGGTTGTATTTATGCATGGATTTACCCATGAGCAGATGCTGGCAATTATGAGGGCCGTCAAGGCTGCTGTAAAAGAGATGGGAGTTGACCCTCAATCAATAGCATTTTCGTCTTCTACCCCAACTAACCTGGAATGGAAAGTAAAGGATCTGATCGCAGAGGTCCGGGAAGAGCATGAATATATGAAAAAGAACCCGCCCAACGGCGGGCGGGTTGTCTAGTTATAACAGACAGCTCTGAGAATCAGGCTCCGGGGAGGTCCCGTACGGGTACCTTAAGTTTGTCCGCACTGGCGGCGGCCTGCCCGTTTCCCGCTATTACGGCATAGTTTGCCGATTCCAGGGCAGCCACAAGATGCTCTCCTGCCTGTTTCAGAAGGTTTTTATCCATAGCTACGATGCTTTCGAGCTTCTTTTTACGCATCCAGTCTTCTATTCCCGTGAAGTAGCGGAGAAAGTCCGCAAAGCCCTTATCGGGATTAGTCCGGGGGCGCGTTTCCTTGGCAAAGGCACCAATAACAGCCTTTTCCAGCTCTTCCCCATCGGGAAGGGTTTTCAGAGCCTTTTTCAGTGCACCGGGCAGGGCTTCCAGGGACCGGGATGGCGTCGGGTCCCGATAGGTAGCCATGATAAAGACCGGTTCAAGTCCATCTGGATAGGCAAAGGCCCCATAGGCTCCGCCCCTCATCCGGATATCCTCCCAGAGTATACCCGTAGAAAGCCAGTGGGAAAGAACGAGCTCAGCGGCCTGCATTTCGGTGGCAAAGGGGCTTGCGGATAAAGCCAGGGCAGCAAATCCTACCTGTAACGCCCCGGATTGATATACCGCCACTGTTTTATCCACAGGCGAGGAAGCGCTTGGCGCACGATCCTGTCCGGGGTGGGGGCCCCCATAGGGGGCTAAACGGGACTTAAGGCAGGAAAGACAGGCTTCGATTCCCTCCCCCTGGGCGGTAACATTAACAATCATGCCACTTTTAGCGAAGAGTTCATCCCGAAGGGCCGCAAGTTTCCGGGCTACCACTTCCGGATCCTGCTCTAGGAGCCGGTGGGCGAATTCTATCTGGGGAATACCGTTCCACAGGTCATCTACAAAACGGGACCGGCTGAACGGGCGGGAAGCCTGTGAGATTGCAAATGAGTGGCCCGAGGGAGCAACCGAGGCATCCAGATCATTTTTATATTCAAGGAGCAGATCCTTAAGCCGGCGGGTATCTGAAAAATCTGCCTCACGCATCAGGGGAAGCACCAGATCCAGTGCAGGCTCTAGCTTTTCGTGCAGGGTCTTCATTCTAAAGATAAGCCAGTCCCGGTCACGGATGTGATAGACTCCTCCCGGAGCAGCGAGGGACCTGCCTGCCCCCGGAGCTGAAGAAGAGGTATGCAGAAGGGCATAGAAGCCCCCCACATGCCGGGCCATACGGCTAGAAAGCACATCATAGGGTGTACCGGGGATTCCCATCCCAGGTATGGTCCGGGCTAGCAGGGGCAGCCAGAGATACTGGTCCTCCGTAAGCAGATCCACAGGCAGGGCTATATCAATATACACTATTCCGTTGGTAAAAAGGTCGTGGCTCAGGAGGGGAATACCACCTAGGTCATGGATACTGCGGGGCACCGATTCGATGGTTGGAGCCAGGTCCTTCCGGGAAATGTGGGGAAGCCGGGCCAGGGCTTCTGGCGGGTCCTGGGACTCCTGAATGGTTTTAAGGCGCTGGGTCTGTTCTGCCAGGGCTTTTTTTTCTGACTCAGATAGTTCCGCCAGCAAACGATCCAGTTCAGCCTTCGTTTCCGCTTCCTGGGCCTCCGAAAGACCCACCTGTGGATCTACCGAAAGGAGGCACCGGTGAGGGTTGTTAAGCAGCCTGCTTTCGATAAGCTGCTCAAAGAAACGGGGCTCGGCTGCTATTCTTTCATTTAATTTGCGGAAAGATCTTTCAAAGAGGAGGCTGTTCCAGGGGGCCTTGCCATGGATCCAGGATCGCAGCACCCGGCGCATCCAGACAAGAGAAAAGGGGCCACCGACCCGTCGTATTTCCTGGTTGCTGAACCTCATGCCAAAGAGGGCCCCTTCTATTTCTTCAGAGGGAATTCCCCTGGCCACCAGGTTCTTCAGGATGCTTAGAACGAGGTCTTCCAGGGCCCCTTTTTGGCTTCCCTCCATACCCCGAAGCCCCACGGTAAACACCAGCTGACGCAGTTCCCCTTCCAGCCCAGTAGCGGGGGCCACATCTTCGCCAAGCCCCGATTCTACCAGGGCCTTATGGAGGGGGGATCCATCATGGCCCAGGAGAATCTCCGTGAGGGCCGCCAAAGCCAGGGCTTCTTCCGTATCGGTGCTGTCCCCTAGAGCCCATGAAAGGAGGACCGTAGACTTCTGGGACCCATCGGTTGCAGGGTACGGAATAGAGAGTTCCCTGCTCTGAGCCCAGGGTGTTGCAAGAGGGATGGGCTCCACAGGCTTGCCGCTCTCAAGGTCATTGAGGATGGTCCTGTCTAAAAAGGCAAGCTGTTCTTCGGTCGGTATATTCCCGCAGAGCACAATTTTACAGTTGGCGGGATTGTAATGGTCCCGATGAAAGGCCCGTAAGTCCTCCCAGCGGAGTCGGGGTATATCCTTAGGGTCCCCACCAGAATCATGGGCATAGGGAGTATCGGGTAAGACCGATCGGAAGGACCAATCGGCAGCAATGGGATCCACCGAAGAATAGTTCCCCTTCATCTCATTAAACACCACCCCGGTCCGTTCAAGCCGCCAGGCTCCGCTCCCCTCATCCTGGGATAGGTCAAGCCGATGTCCTTCCTGCTGGAAAATCCATTCATCCAGAAGGGGATGAAAGACCGCATCCCCATAGACGGACATCAGGTTAAAGTAATCCTGCCGATTGGTGCTTGCCGCGGGATACACGGTTTTGTCCGGAAAGGTCAGGGCATTAAGAAAGGTCTGAAGGCTCCCCTTGGCAAGCATGATAAAGGTATCCTTAAGGGGATAGTTCCGGGAACCGCAAAGGACCGAATGTTCCAGAGTATGGGCCACACCACTTGAGTCGGAAGGAATGGTGGGAAAGGCAAAGGCAAAGAGATTTTCTTCATCATCATTATAGATATGAAATACCTCTGCCCTAGTCCTGATATGCCTGGCCCAGATGCCCAGGGCTTGCAGTTCCGATAGGTCCTCGCAGGCAAGAATTTCAAAACCTTCAATGTGGTCACCTGCTTTAATTGTAGTCTGTACCAAGTAGCGCTCCTATAGTACATCCTGGTCATCTGCCAGGAGTATGGTGCCATTTTCTCTACCAAGCCGGAACCAGGAAAGGAATTCCTGAACTACCGCCTCAGTTTCCTTCCGGGGCACCGGTCCAAGCAGGTCTCGCTCTTCTTCGATCAGGGTCCGCCGGTTCGCAGAAAGATTGCTTTTGATTTTATCGATAAATTCCGGTTTCTGTCCCTTGAGGAGCAGAGCTATGTCCCGGTCTGTCATGGTTCTCAGTTTTTCCTGCAATGCCCGGTCCTCACAACGGATCACATCATCCAGGGTATAGAGTTTTTCCTTGATTTCCCGGGATAGCTCGGGATTAACCTCCTCCAGATTTTCAAGGATTTCATCACCCAGGGAGGGAGCAGCATAACGGAGTATGGCTGCCAGGGCCGCCTTGCCATCGACCTCGGTGGTTTCGGTTTTTCCTATCTTATGGGCCCGCTCCCGCAGGACCTCCGCTACCTTTTCCAACACTTCGGGGCTCGTTTTTCCCATCTTCGCAAGCCGCTTAACCACTTCGAGCCGGCGGTTTGCGGGGAGCTGTTTTATACACTCCGCTGCTTTCTGGGGACTGAGTCGGGAAAGCACCAGGGCCAGAACCGGCGTCGTTTCTTCCTTTAATAAAAAGCTTATCTGTTCACCCGTAAAATCTTCTAGGAACTGAAAGGGATTCTCTATAGCTTCCGGCACAGCCCGGCGCAGCAGGGTCTCTCCCTTTTCTTTGCCAAAGGCGGTATGTAACAGTTCCCGTGCCACATCGACACCACCCCGTTCGGGACCTGGCGTTCCCCTATACCGGAGGGCCTCTGAAAAAAGGGAGCGGAATTCCGCCAGAATCGCCTCTCCCTCTTCCCTGGTGACGGTTTTGATAAGGGCTATCTCTTTGGTGATAGCCTCAATCTGCTCCGGTTCAAGCTTGGAAAGGATTTTGGAGGCTTCTTTCTGGCCAATTACGATGAGGAGCTTGGCCACCTTGCGGTACTTCGATTCTTTGGCTGCAGGAGGGAGCCCCGAAACTGAACCGGATCTTCCTGGGCCCTCCGCAGCAACGGTTTTTACCAGCCCAGGCTTTCCGATAGTATCGGTGCCCTGCACATCCTTAGCCGGGCCAGGGGATTTAGAGCCTTTTGTATTATCCGGATTAGCCGGGCCGGGGGAGTTAGGGCCTTTTACCTGCTTTAGATATGCCGCAAGCCGCTTTTCGTCCGCCTGTCGCTTCTGTTCTGCCATGAATTACCGGGGGTCTATTGCTTTAAGGTACTGAACACGCTCGTACTGTTCATTTTGCGGATGGGCCCGGCGGGACAGGGTGCCCCGGAAGGCATCCACCGAAGCATAGCCCAAGGAATCCAAAAGGGCCGACATTTCATCCCGAATTTTTCCAAGCACAGACCAACCGCCCGCATTCAGGGCTGAACAGAGCTGCACCGTCTGGGCCCCGGCGGCGATAAACTTAAGGGCCGTCTCGGCGGAGTGAATCCCCGTACCGCCCACCAGCTCACAGCCCACCACCCCGTACAGGTTGGACACCCAGCGGAGGCTCTCATGATATTCCTGGGGCCCGCTCTTTACAGGACCGGAAACAACAGCACCTTTTTTCAGATCAAAGTCAAAGCGATAGAGCCGGTTAAAAAGCACCACCGACTTTGCCCCCGCACCGGCGAGCCGTTCTATAATGGCAAAGGGATTGGTAAAGTAGGGACTGAGCTTTACCGCCAGGGGAAGCCCTGTCCTCACCGAAACATTCCGGACGATGCTTACCACCAGGTCCTCCAGGTCCTTAGCAGTCATTTTAGGGGACCCGGGGAAGGGTGCAATATTTAACTCGATGGCCTTTGCCCCAGCCCTTTCAATCTGCTCGGCAAAATCAAGCCACACATCATCGCGGATACAGTTGATGCTCGCTATAATGGGAACCGGGCCCGCAACAGCCACGGCGTCCTTAATCAACCTAAGATAATCACTGCTCCCCCAGCCTGAAGTCAGGGCATCCAGCATTGCCTGGGCTTCCGGGTTAGCCTCCAGCTGTTCCGCAGGAATCGCCGAAAGGTCCTTCCGGATCTGTTCTTCGAAGAGGGATTTAAGAACGATAGCTCCGGCACCGGCATCCACCGCTTTCTGTATATTGTCCCTATGGGCTGTCAGATTACTTGCTGCTACAACCAGGGGATTCCGTACGGGAAGTCCCATATAGGTTGATGAAAGATTCGCCATGTGTTGCCTCCTCATAATTATTGCATGCCAGCAGTATCAGTATAGGATGAGTTCTATGTATTGGCAAGAAGCCCCACCCGTGCGACAATATAAGAAGGAGGCTTACATGTCCCAGATTACCGCAGGAGTAGAATCATGGAGGGATGAAACCATCGGCACCGCTACAGTTAAGGCCCTGCAAAAAAATGGGTTTGATGCGGTGTATGTTTCGGATATAGAAGAGGCGGCAAAACGGGTGATGGCTTTTATAGAAAAGGGGAAAACCATAGGCTTTGGCGGTTCCATGACCATTAAGGCCATGAGGATTCCCGAAAAAGCCCAGGAATTGGGGGCGATTGTGCTGGATCACAACGCACCGGGACTCACACCGGACAAGAAACTGGAAATTTTAAGGAGCCAGCTCACCTGTGATGTGTTTATATCCAGTTCCAACGCGGTCACCATGGATGGTTTCCTGGTTAATGTTGATGGAAATGGCAACCGGGTGGCAGCCCTGACCTTTGGGCCAAAAAAGACCGTGGTCGTGGTGGGAACCAATAAAATCGTCCGGAATCTGGAAGAAGCCCAGGTCAGAATCGAAACCCTGGCATCCCCGATGAATAATAAGCGGCTTGATAAGCCCAATCCCTGTGTAAAAACAGGGGTCTGCCAGGATTGCGCCCTGGAAACCCGGATCTGCCGGGCCTATCAGGTACTCAGGCGAAAACCCTCCCTGTCGGATTTTACCGTTATTGTGGTGGGCTCCTATCTTGGCTTCTAGCGAGGATTGAGGGCTTTTAGAAATCTGGCTGCTGCAGGCATTGTAATCCCCTAGTTTCAGCAGCCGGTCTTGCATGCCCTCAGTTCCGGCCGCCGGCGGGCTTGATGGTCGGATGGTCCGGGTCCTGTTTCGCAAAGTTGTAGGCCCGGCGGGCGGCCTCAGCGGGGAGGGTGGCATAGGCGCAGTAGTCCCGTACTTCGATGGCGTCCACAAGTCGCCCGGGGACACCCCCCGCCCGCATGAGGAGTCCCGCCACATCCCGGGCTGAAACCCCATGCCTGCGGCCAACACCGATATAGACCCGGTCCCCTGCCGCCCGCCGGTGCGGTCCATCGCTGGAACGGTAGTCACTATCGCGGCCCCCCCGTTCGCGGAGAGAACCGGACCGGCCTTCCCTTCCTTCACCAAAACGGCGGCCATCCCGGAAATCACCGCCAAAGCGGCTCCCTGCCCTTCCCCGGTCCGAACTTCGGTCGCCCCGGTCGCCCCGGTCACCCCGGAGGGGCCGGTCCTGAAGTTCCACAATGGGTCTGTAGCGGGAGGGGTCCAGCTCATTGCCGTAGGCTGCGGCTACCAGGGCTTCGATAGCCCTCCGCTCACCCAGGGTTTTTATAAGTTCATCCGCCACAAGGGCACGGGGATCGTGTTTAGCAAAAAGGGCAGCGGAAGAGCCGGCCCTCAGTTCATCAACCTGAACAGCATCTTCGCCCTGCCCCAGCTCAGCCTGGTTTATATCAGACTGGTTTATATCAACCTGGTCGCCCATGCCCTGCACGGCGCTGAGGATTTTCTGGATTACCCGCTTCTGGCTGGCGGTCATGACCGTCGGAACAGAAGGAACGGGCATCTTTTGTATGGGTGAACCCAGAACCTTTTCCATACTGCGGGAAAGCTGGGTGATGCGGCCCCGGGCTGCGGGGAGCACAAAGCTGATAGCAATACCGCGCCGTCCCGCCCGGCCGGTGCGTCCGATACGGTGCACATAGGTTTCCCGGTCGTTGGGGAGGTCCCAGTTGATGACATGGGTGAGCCGTTCCACATCGATACCCCGGGCAGCCACGTCGGTGGCCACCAGGATGGTGGTCATCCGGGAGCGGAAGCGTCGCAGGGTCCGTTCGCGGCCTTCCTGGGAAAGGTCCCCGTGGATGGCCTCAGCGCCGTAACCGTTTTCTACAAGCCGGCGAGCAAGCTCATCGGTTTCAGCCTTGGTTCCGCAAAACACAAGGCCATAAAAGTCATCGGCCCCGTCTATGATACGCCGCAGAGCTTCGAGCTTATCTTCTTTACGAAGAAGGAGATAGAACTGATCCACCGCGGGTTTTTCGTCCAGCGAGGCATGGTCTTCTACGATATCAAAATTGCCGATATGGCGTTTCACGAGGGACAGTATCGCATCGGGCATGGTGGCTGAAAAGAGGGCTACCCGGCGGTCGCTTTTTGTTTTGGCCAGTATGGTTTCCACATCCTCAAAGAAGCCCATATCAAGCATTTCGTCGGCCTCATCAAGAATGAACCAGTCTACCTCGGAAAGGTCCAGGGAGCCCCGGTCCAGGTGGTCCATTACCCGGCCTGGGGTTCCAACCACAATTTCTACCCCCCGGCTCAGGTCCCGCAGCTGGGGGCCTATGGAGGCACCGCCATAGACCGCAGCGATCCGCGGGAAGGGGCCGCCTGCCAGGGATTTAATTTCCTGGGCTACCTGGAGAGCCAGTTCCCGGGTGGGAGTTAATATAAGGGCCTTAGGCTTCTGGGATGGGGTGGTAAGCCGTTCTACCAGGGGTATGCCAAAGGCGGCGGTCTTACCGGTGCCGGTCCGGGCCTTCGCAATGAGGTGACCCTCATCGGCGAGGAGCCTGGGCAGCGCCAGTGCCTGGATAGAGCTGGGAGCGATGAAACCCTTTGCTTTTACAGCAGAGAGGACCCGTTCGGATAAACCGAAATCGTCAAAGGTGAGATTAGTTGTTGTCATGTTCGTCCTTGGCGCAAATTCCCGACGGAGCGCTGGGTAGGCCAATAGACAATTGTATGGATTACAGGACTATTAACGCTAACTGCGGGATTTAACGCAAAAATATGATAATGGATAGTACTATATGCAGGCAATTCATGTCTAGTGGGGAGGCAAGGCTATGGCAGAGGTGCATTCCATTTCATCAGGCGATATCCTATCAAGCGAAACCCTGATTTCAGCGGGTCTTGCAGAATCGGGACTGAGTTATCTGTTCCCTTACCAGCGGCTCGTCATTACCAACATACTGGAAGCAGCCCGGTCTGCGGGGATACCCTTCATCAATCTGGAACAAACACTGCCCCAGATCATAGATATCGCGTTACAGGATGAGTCGGAGCGGGAGTTTCATATTGATGGAGTGCCGCCTGATTCTGACCAGGAGGTCTGGTCCGGCTATGGGAGGCAGATAGTGATTCTGCCCACCGGAGCGGGTAAATCCCTCTGTTTCCAGCTTCCAGCCCGGCTTATCGACAGGCCCACCCTTGTTATTTATCCCATTTTAGCCCTTATGGCGGACCAGGAGCGGCGGCTCCGTGCCCAGGGGAGCCGGGTGGTGGTTTTAAGGGGCAGCCAGACCACCGAGGAACGGGAAGCCATTGCCAGTATTTTACGGCTTCCTGCTAATACCCTTATCATCGCAAACCCGGAGGTCCTTAAGACCAGGCAGGTGCGGGATATGCTGGGCCAGG
>Ga0208198_1001811_pt1 | contig 17514 bp, 19 predicted proteins | sample AD_JPNTR2_MetaG_FD_184446 | JGI IMG/M metagenome (GOLD analysis project Ga0208198, IMG submission 184446) | Active sludge microbial communities of municipal wastewater-treating anaerobic digesters from Japan - AD_JPNTR2_MetaG (SPAdes) (version 2) | ecosystem: Engineered > Bioreactor > Anaerobic...
TAATTCACTATTATCCTTCTTATATTGATTAAATCCGCCCGGATATTTTTTTTCAATTTTCTCAATTGGAATAATCAAACTTATAAATTCTAATTCTACTGCCATTTTTATTCAATTTTGCCTAACGTTTTTGGGCTTTGCGTTCGGGCGGGATTTCGGAGCACAAAACTGTCAAGCTACCACTAAAGCCCAATAGGAGTAATGCACTTGAATTTAAGCACGTCACCCCGCCTGACGCAAAACGGCTGTTATGCGGTCGGCTTTCTTTCAGGATATTTGCTGAGTTCATCTTTTAGTCCTTTTTTAATTGCGATTAATTCCTCTTTGTCAGCCGAAATGTCCATAAAATATTCTTTATCATCTGTCGCAGATTTTGGTCTGCATTCTAAATCAAATTTTATTCTAATCAATTTGGTGTTGTCTGTCGGCTCGTTTAAAAGTTCAAAAGATAGATTTGGTTCTGTAAATGTCATTAATCTAAATTCTGGTTCTTTGTCTGCTGATAGTTTGTCAAACCAATCAATAATTTCCTGAACTTCCCAAGTAGTTAAAGAAGGGTCTATTGTTTGCCATTTGCCAACCTTACTGTCAACTTTCAAATATATGTTTAACCAATTCCCGTCCCAATCACCGTCTTGGTTTTGGGGAAATTGGTAGTTGGTTATTTTAAGCTCAACTGTTTGGTCGTTTATACCTTTAAATGTCATTATTGCAAAATTCTTTTTTTAAATACCGCTAATAACACCACTGTCAAAATACAAGTAGCAATAAGTCCTTTAAGCACTTGAATTGTCAAACATAAATCTTGTCCTGTAACTAATGAAATACAGTCTGTCGGGCTGTCTGTTTCGTATTTCAGACTTACCATAGTGTTGATAATTCCAAAAGCAAATACCGGAATTCCAAGTACTGAAAGTCCAATAATAGTATAGAATATTATCTTTTTTGTTCGTTTCATTCTTGGTTGTCGTGTCGTCTTTTAAGCTGCCGCATAACGGACGGCGGTATGAAACGTAGCGGATTTCGTGACTGCTAACCTATCCCCCGTTGCTGAACTTGCCTGCGAGAACTGAGCTTGCAATTTACACTAAAACCGCTATGTTTTATGACCGCGTGTTAGCGAGCGTTTATTATTTACTTGTTATGAGATTCATTTTCATTGAAATAATCAATATATATCTTGTATGTAAATAAATTTAAACATTTCCGATAAATCCGTCTTCCTTTTGGAGAACCTTCATTTCCTTGACAAATTGCAGTTCCTTCTCTTTCTTGCTCTTTTTTATAAACCATCTCACGAATTATCGTACCAATGCTAAATCCACCATTGTAACAAAGTGAATTACTACAGTTGATATATTCTCCTAGATTGTGCTTATTATAATGTGAAGTTCCATGTCCATGGTAGACACCCACACCACTTTCTGTAATCTCAACCGATATATCTTTTATCTGTGGAAATGCCTTTTCAAATGTTGTCTTTGTTGCAAAAACAAAATTTGTTTCATTAAAGACATCTTGAGCTTTTTTTCTATCACTCATATTTTTATTATTTAACTATGTTGAAATCGAAAATCATTTTCAAATCAAAATATTATCTTTATAAATTAATGCAAATATTTCGACTCATTTATCCATTGAAACGTTTTAAATGCTCGCCAACGAAATCGGTATATGAAAAGTTGGGCATTTCGGAGCGAAAAACTTGTCAAAAAGCACAAAGTTAAATGCGAGTTACACAGTTCAATTTCAGCACTGTCTGCCCAATTTTTTATATACCGTGTTAGCGTTTCGTTGGTTTTCATTTCACTGTTTTAGTTTTCAGTTCAAATTTAGCAATACCACCCGATAAGTAAACATAATTCCACCACCAACCACTCAGGTTTTTAAAAATCATGTGTTTTCTTAGTTTGTAGCTTTTGTAATGCTTCATTATTCCTAAATATGAGTTCATGCTGCTTTGGAAGGCTTGTTGCTCTTCTTTTGAGGGCTTATGGTCTCGGGCTATTTGGTTATGCTTATCTATGGCATTGTAAAAGTTTCCTTTAGTTCTGTCGGCTATGTATATGCGGTTTGGCAAAATTACTGTTCCCAAAAACTTTACTCCTTTGCTGTAGTGTTGAAGATATATTTTCTTTGGGTGTATGGTAACTTGTAATTCTGTTTGCAGATATTCAGACAATATGGGAATAAGTTTCTTCAAATACTCTTTATCTTCATGCACTATCACAAAATCGTCAACATATCTGCCGTAATACCGTATTTTCAAATCGTGCTTACAGTAATGGTCAAAGCTGTCCATATAAAAATTGGCAAAAACCTGACTGGTAAGATTTCCAATAGGCAAACCGCAGTTTGGTTTGCTGTAAAAAAGGCTTTTGGTTTGTGGTAAATCATCCCAATCGCTTTTGTTACCTTTAATAATGCAGTTTTTTTGTGGGGTCGTTGAAAATTATTTGCTTGCATAGTTTTATCAACAAATCTTTCTCTGTTGATTGGTATTTTTCTTTTATAAACTTTTCGAGTTTTGCAAAAAGTATGTTTTTGTTTATGCTCATAAAAAAGCCCTGCAAATCGAGTTTTAAGATGTAGCAATCTTTTGTGTAATTGGCAGAACATTGGCGTATAAATTTATCAATACGCTGAATGCCAAAATGTGTTCCTTTACCAACCCTGCATGAATAACTATCGTGAATAAATTGTTTTTCAAAAAGTGGATTTAGTTTGTTGAAAATAAGATGATGCACCACTCTATCTCTAAAATCGGCTGCAAAAATCTCTCGCTTTACAGGTTTATCAACTATAAAGGCAATTGACCTGCCTATTTGATAAGTTCCGTTGTTTATTTCTTCACATAGTTGTACCAAGCTATTTTCGTAGTCAATTTCAAATGCCAACGCATTAGCTGTATTTCGCTTATTACTGCGACAATTATAATATGCATCAAACAATTCTTCAAGTTCAATTTTGGGTTGTGGTATGTCGAATAATGAAAGTTGCACAAATCAGTTTGTAAAGTTTAATGTTTTTTAAGAAAGAAAACACTATCAGCGCCTTTGCAGACGCTGACAGGTTTTCTGAAAATATGGTTTGTTTAAAATCCCGAACTGCACGCACCCTGTTTGTGTTGTTCTTATTGTTGTTGTTCTGGTTGCCATTGTCGAAGTTCTGTTTCCATGCGTTGTTGTTATTGTTCTCGGTAGAACTCCAATAGTAGGCACTAGCAAAACCGCCAACCGCAAAAATAAAGGTGTTCATATAAATACAAGGCACCTCATATTTATTGTAGTATTACTCAAAAATGAATTGCTCCATATCAAGTAACGCTCATTTTAACTGCTCAAAAGAGCAGTCCCTTTATCGCTTTTAAACTAAACCTTGCTCGCTTGTATACGCCTTAGCACATACAATTCTGGCATTTACCGATTGGCATTACGCCAACCGGTAATTTGTTTGCCTATGCTATCCATTAAACCCGATAGCTCGGCTTGCTTTTTTATTGCTAAAATTTTCATATCCACACATAGGCGTAGTTCAAATTTCAGCAATTCAAAATCGTCTAAAAATGTTTCCAGATAAACAACTTTATCCTTTGCTTTATTGGCTCTATAAATACTTCTTACAAGCTGTATGGCATCTCGTTTCATGTCTTGTCCCAGAGTATATTTATATTCACGAGGAAAATCCTGGGTATATAAAAACACTTTTTGCACAAGCGTGTAAACATCCTTAAAAACCTGTAATTCGTAGTATAATGCCATATTCAAAAAAATCGCCGCTTCGCGGATAAATTGTTAAATAGATAAATGGTTAAAAAGCCCGAACTGCACGCACCCTGCCCGTGTAGCTCTTACCGTTGCCGAACTGGGCGCCATTGGCGAAGTGCTGTCCCCACGCGATGAGGTTATTGTTCTCGGTAGAACTCCAATAGTAGGCACTAGCAAAACCGCTGCCTCCGTTTGCCATTGCGGTAGCATTAATAGTTGCCTTGTTTTGATACATTAAGTTCAATTCTTCTTTTGAGGGAAGATACCAGTCGCCATAAGTTTTGCCCCCTTCGGTAACTTGTAGCTCATTACAAATACGCGCTGCATAAGTGCTGCCATCATCACCTATAGCAACTTGAGCTGCAATAATTATTGAGGTATTTGCTTCACCAGAAAATGGACCGTCTCCTTTTGCCTGTGTATTACCATAAGTTCCTGCATACCATCTTACCCCAGTGCTTTGGTCTACTTTAGCAGTTACCAAACCATGCTGTCCTGTTTCGTCTACCCAGAATACGATACCGCCTTGGGCAAAGTCGCCTACGGAATAGGTGGTAACACTACTTGTTGTACTGACTACATTGCCAGTAATATCTATACCTGTACCAGCTATTAGTTGGTCTTGTTTATTGTTCCAATTAGTAGTGTCAGTTCCTGTAATTCCACTTGCTACTGATGCTCCAAATATGGGGTCGGTTTCGGTAATTGTACCAGTAACAGTTTCGGCTGTTTTGGCATGCAAAGCATAAGGCACACTTAGTAACTGACTTGTGCCGGTAATGGTGTAATTTGTGCCACCGGCAATGTCAGTTTTTGTTTCAATAAAATAAGGTCCTGCAGACCAATCAATGGTATTAAAACCTGCACCACCGCCTATTTCGATGCTTACTAAACCGTTGGCATTGGTGGTTGGAGTTTGTGTCTCGGTGTAAACAATGGTACCTGTAGGCGACCCTTGGCGAATGTTTATTTCCATGCCAATTTGCGTGTTGGTAACCAGGGCATTGCTGCTGTTGCGTATTACTGCCTGATAGCTCATTTTTTCGGGTGATTGAGCAAACACACTTGCCGTTAATAGTACGGCTGCTAAAATTGTAAATATTCTTTTCATTGTTTTGTCCTCCTTAATTTTTAATGATTTTAAATATTTTTACTTCTTTGTTGTTTTCGGTAACTTTTACAAAATAGGTTGCAGGCACAAGATTGCTCATAACAATACTTGTTTGTTTGCCTGTGATTTTCATGCTTTGTAAAAGTTTTCCCTGCATGTCGTACAGTTGGCATGAAAGATTTGAAAGTTCATAGTCGTTCACTTCCAATGTAAGATAATCGGTGGTAGGGTTGGGATAAGCCGAAACTGAAAGGTTTATGCCTTTGGCTTCTTCTATGCCATTTACTACCGAAATTTCGCAAGGTTGCTGTACACCCTGTGCCACAGAACCACTTGTTCCTGCGTTTGTGGTGTAAACAACTTGCCCAACGGAATAGCTTGCAGAGCCTCCGCTGCCCGAAGCATTGCCGCCTGTGGCGTTAACGCTTGTTTGTGCCTGCAATCCTGTCAGTCCAAGTCCTAACAAGAGTACTGCACTTAATTTTAATCGTTTGTGTCTCATTTTTGACCTCCTTTTTTTAATTTAACTGTCAATTTTAATTATCTTTTTGATTAAAACTCTGTTTGTCTGTGTCGTTATTGTTTTTTTTCCAATGAACGCTAACGTCTTATTTACGCAATAAATATACAACATTCGTAAATACAAAATTTAAAACATGCGTAAACCACTTTCGAGTTTATGCTTGATATTGAAAGATAAATTGCATATTATCAATAGAATAAAGTGTATTTTTTATTTGTAAAATTATTTGCATTTACGAATGTTTCGATAAATTTTGCTGTGATTTCACCTGTAAAACACCAACATTGAAAATTTAATTGCAGTTTTTGAACTGAAACTTACCATTAAAAGGTACAGCATCGGCTCCATTAAAAATTTCCTTTTGCTGCCGCACGAATTTTTCGCGTGGCAAGTTTATAAAACTGTTTATTGTAGAAAAATCATTTCTTCACCACTTCCCCAAATGATGCAATCGTCCAGGAGCGATGGGGATTTCAATCAAATTGACTCCCTGAAATCTTTTTATCCTTTGTGTTTCTACATCAGCCTGTTATTCCTTTTTTGAAATGTACCCCACAAAAATACACAACAATTTTAATTATTCAAAACAAATGATTAAAAAAATTAATACATTATTTTGGGTAATTTATAAAAAAGGGAAAGGGCGATCGTGGTTTTCGTGGCTATAGAACAACTTTTCTGAGTTTAATTTCCCTTTTAAATTGGCTAATGAGTAATTCGGGTTAAAATAAAGAAGATTGAGTATCTTTTTTGGGATGAAATGTTCCTATAATCATAAATGGATTGTGGGACTTAAAATGATGTACTTGCGAGGTTCCCAAAAAGAAATGCAAGTCTTTTGTTTTTGCAAAGTCATCGAAATACTTCATCTTAACAGCTTCCCCCCCGCTCCCGCCGATTAGCAATCGATGGTTTGGTCTGTAGAGCAAGAAATAGAGAGCAAATGTAAAAATAAATGCGGGAGCATAAAAAAAACAAAAAATTGAGACATTTGTTTTATATATCTGTAAAACAGGACATATAAGCCAAGCTCTTCGGGTTGACCTTGTTCGGTGAGCCGAACCAACGGTCAGCGTAGCTATAAATCAGTGAAGTTGGCGTTAAAAAATCTTTTCTGTTTGAGCTCCGCAAGGAGCGAGTTTAGAAGATTTTAGCCAATGAATGTCCATTTTTCTTGTAAGTGGGGTTTGGGGCAAAGCAACATTATTAAATATCTGAAAATAAAGAATATAAATGTTTCTACAATTTTTTGTCATGTAGTAAGGTAAGAAACATTAAACAATATCGAGCCTGTATTTGTTGTAAGTTGAAAATTGAATAATATCAAATTGTTTTACAAAAAATTATTAATAATCTAATTTACAAAACATTATGGCTTTACAGGTGGGAGATAAAATTCCTGAATTTTTGGGTATTGATCAGGATAACAAAGAAGTACGCCGTTCCGATTTTACCGGTAAAAAACTGATTCTTTATTTTTATCCAAAAGACAATACTTCGGGTTGCACGGCAGAAGCTTGCAGTTTTCGGGACAATTTCGATATTTTACGCGAAGCCGGTTACGAGGTGGTCGGTGTTAGTGCCGATAGTGTAAATTCTCATCAAAAATTTATTGGCAAACATCAGCTGCCTTTCCGATTGATTGCCGATACCGACAAAAAACTTTCGGAACAGTTTGGCACTTGGGGAGAAAAAACGATGTACGGGAAAAAATACTTTGGCATGTTGCGCACAACTTTCATAATTGATGAAGAGGGTATTATCAGAAAAATAATTCCGCCCAAAGAAATCAATACCAAAGAACATGCCCAACAAATACTTGAACTTGTAAAAAACATGTAAAGGAAAAGAGCGGTTGAAATTTTTTCTAAAATCAACCGCTCTTTCTACTTTTCAACTATTGAAAACCGAGCTTAAGTAGCAGTCGAGCACGGATTTGGCCATAATTCTGAGAATATTGTTTTTATAGGCATCCAGCAAATCCGGGGACAGCTCTTTTTTCTCTAAATTGTTTAAGCGGATTTTGTCCTTGCTGGCTTCGAGCATTTGGATAATTTCATAGCAGGACAAATTTCTGCTGTTGAGTTCGCTTATCCAATTATCGATATTTGGTTGAAATTGAGAAATAATCAACATTGCATCATCCCGGATAGCATCGCGGTATGTTTTCGGAGTGGAGGGGACAAAATTGTTGATTTCGCGCTTGTACTGAAGTAAAACTTTGTGGTAATTTTCGCCGGCCATAATTTTTATATTTTAAATATTTGAAAGTCAATATATTAAATTATTCCCCCATCCATATCTCAACACTTGAAATATTCTATTTCATTCCGTTATAATTGTAACAATCGAACCCTGAAAAAGTTTTAAGCAAATAATGTTCCAAATCAAAAATATCCTAATTATTTAAAAATCCTTCACACGTCGGAATTTTGTAGTAAAAAAATCACATATATTTGCACCGATAATTTCAGTATTTCTATTTTATACGAATTGCTACTTAGAAGGATTTAACATGTCGGATATATATCGAACCATTGCTTCAAGAGCAGAAGGAATGTATAAGGACAAAGGAAGCAAATTTCTTTCTTTTGCCCTTCCGGTGGAAAACGTGGAAGAAATAAAAAAAATCATAAAGGATTTCCAGCATCAGTACCATGATGCACGCCATGTTTGTTATGCTTATGTATTGGGAAACGAAAAAAAGGACTGGAGAGCAAATGATGCCGGTGAGCCTTCGGGAACAGCAGGCAGGCCAATATTGAGACAAATTAATACCCGTAATTTGACCAATGTGCTGGTAATTGTGGTAAGATATTTTGGAGGCATTCTTTTGGGCACGAGCGGATTGATAAATGCTTACTCCGAAGCGGCTTCCGATGCGCTGAATCATGCCGAAATTATTGAAAAAACTGTTCAATGCCATTTGAAAATTTCTTTTGATTTTTTACAACTGAACAGCATTATGAAAATTATCAAGGAACAAAAGCTTCAAGTAGTTGTTCAGGAAATTGACAATGAAAAATGTTCTATTGAATTAGCTGTTGCACAGCATGAAGTTTCCGATTTGATAAAAATAATTCAAAATATCTCGGGGACAGAAATTGAAGTTTTAAACAGGTAAATAATCTAAATACATTTTATTGCACACAGTTTTAATAAAAACTTAAGTGGTTTTTTCTCTTTAAAACTATTCATTGCAAAATCCTCGTTAAAAATGAGTATTTATTCTCAGAAAGTCATTATCTTTGCAATTGAAATGAAAACAACTTTTTTAAAATATTTTTTTGAATTCAATTACTTGCCGGTTGTAAGTAATGAGTGGAAAAGAATGAAGTAAACCAATATAAATCCGACTTCGATTTGTATTGGTTTTTTTGTTTTTAAAGAATTTTTTCAGAAAAAAGCGCATACATTTTTTGAGGATAGGAGCAGGTGATAGTTTATATTTCTCACAATGTTTCAAAAAAGATCCAATAAGAAAATTAAAACATATTGAATATGAGCAATAGAAGCTTAGTTTCAATTTCAGACTATAACAAGGAGGAAATTCTTGAAATTCTGGATGCTGCTGCCGATTTTGAAGCCAATCCCAATCGTAGCACCTTGAAGGGGAAAGTGATTGCTACTTTATTTTTTGAACCTTCCACCCGCACAAGGCTTAGTTTTGAAACGGCAGTTTTAAGGCTGGGCGGTTCTGTCATTGGTTTTTCCGATGCGGCTACCAGCAGTTCGGTGAAAGGCGAAACCCTCAATGATACCATTCGAATGGTAAGTTGCTATGCCGATGCCATTGTCATGCGACATCCTTTTGAAGGAGCAGCGCGTTATGCTGCCGAAATTTCTCCTGTCCCTATTATCAATGCCGGTGATGGAGCAAATCAGCATCCTTCCCAGACCTTGCTTGATTTGTATTCTATTTTGAAAACGCAGGGAACGCTCGAAAATCTGAAAATTTGTGTTGCCGGCGATTTGAAATATGGACGTACCGTTCATTCTTTGATTATGGCCATGTCGTATTTCCACCCTACATTTCGGTTTATTGCGCCGGAAGAATTGAAATTAAACGAGGAATATAGAATTTTTTGCCTCATGAACAATATTCCTTTTGAAGAAACGACAGAACTTAACGACAATATCAACGATGCAGATATTTTGTATATGACCCGTGTTCAACGCGAAAGATTTCAAGATTTGATGGAATATGAAAGAGTAAAAAATGTTTACACCCTGAAAAATTCCATGTTGGAAAACACCAAGCCCAATTTGCGAATTTTGCATCCTCTGCCTCGTGTGTCGGAAATTGCGCCCGACGTGGATAAAAATGAAAAAGCCTATTATTTTCAGCAGGCTCAAAATGGATTGTACATCAGACAAGCCATTATCAGCAAAGTTTTGTCGGTCTAAGTTTTGTTAGCCGATTTTTTACGATTCGGAATCAAAAATTTTTATTTTGAATTTTCAACTTTATATAAAGCATCATGGAAAAAGAGCTCAAAGTGGCAGCATTGCGTAATGGAACGGTTATTGACCATATTCCTGCCGATAAATTGTATCAGGTGGTATTCATGTTGCATTTGGATACCTGCGACAATCAGATCACAATTGGCAACAATCTGGAGAGTGCCAAAATAGGGAAAAAAGGCATCATTAAAATAGCCGGCAAAGTGTTTGCTGAGGACGAAACCAATAAAATTGCCCTCATTGCTCCCAATGCTAAAATAAACATTATCAAAGACTACCAGGTGATTGAAAAACGACCACTTTCGTTGCCTGACGAAATTCATGAAATTGCTCAGTGCAACAATCCCAATTGCATAACCAATCATCAAAATATTTCCACATTTTTCAACGTAATCAAGGATGAAACCGGTACTATGCTTAAATGTCATTATTGTGAAAGACTGATAAAACTGGAAGAAGTTAAAATTAAATGAAATTTTTTTTTGGATAAATAGGCATTTTGAAAGTAATTTGACAGCCATCCAATTTATTATTATTCAAACATTTCTGCAATGACAAAAATTGATGATGAAAATTCTTCTCATGTTTCATGGAAACCGGGTACAATGATATATCCGCTCCCTGCTGTTCTCGTTTCGTGCGGGAAATCGGCCGATGAATATAATTTGCTGACAGTTAGTTGGGTGGGAACAATTTGTACAGAGCCTCCCATGTGTTATATTTCCATACGTCCCGAACGGCATTCTTATGAAATTATAAAAAGAAATGGCGAGTTTGTGCTCAATCTTACTACGGAAAAACTGGCTTATGCTACCGACTGGTGCGGTGTAAAAAGTGGAAAAGATCATCGCAAGTTTGAAGAGATGAAACTTACACCCGAAAAGGGGAAAATGGTTGATGCACCCATTGTCAAAGAATCTCCCGTATGTATCGAATGTAAGGTTAAAGAAATTGTTCCGCTTGGAACGCATCACATGTTTATTGCCGAAGTAGTTAACATTCAGGCCAATCCACAGTATATTGACAGCAAAACGGGAGCCATGCACTTGGAAAATGCACATTTGATAGCTTATTCGCACGGACATTATTACAAACTTGGAGAAGAAATCGGAAAATTTGGTTGGTCGGTAAGGAAACCCGGCAAAAAAAAGAAAGTTTCCCCAAAAATTCCAAAAAAATAGAAAAAACTTTATCAACATCTCAGAATTTGTTTCGTTAAAAGAACGAAAAACAACAAGTGTAATTCATATTTTTTAAAATAATAAAGAACAGAAAATGAAAAGAGACCAGGAAATTTTTGACATTATCGAACGCGAAAAACAGCGACAGATGAAAGGCATTGAGTTGATAGCATCGGAAAATTTTGTGAGCAATCAGGTGCTGGAAGCAATGGGATCGGTTTTGACCAACAAATATGCTGAGGGTTATCCGGGAAAACGATATTATGGCGGTTGCGAAGTGGTGGACGAATCGGAACAGCTGGCTATCGACCGATTAAAAAAAATCTTTGATGCCGAATGGGTGAACGTACAGCCACATTCAGGTGCGCAAGCCAATGCTGCCGTATTTTTAGCCTGCCTTAATCCGGGAGATAAATTTTTAGGTTTAAATCTTGCTCACGGAGGCCATTTGTCACATGGTTCACCCGTCAACAGTTCGGGAATTTTGTATCAACCCTTGCAATACAACGTAAAAGCCGATACGGGAAGAGTCGATTATGACCAAATGGAAGAAATTGCGCTACGCGAAAAACCAAAATTGATTATTGGTGGAGCTTCAGCCTATTCGCGAGAATGGGATTATAAAAGAATGCGCGAGATTGCCGACAAAATTGGTGCTATTTTGATGATTGACATGGCTCATCCTGCAGGGCTGATAGCTGCCGGATTACTTGAAAATCCTTTAAAATGGGCTCACATTGTAACTTCTACCACTCATAAGACCTTGCGTGGACCTCGTGGAGGAATTATTTTGATGGGAAAAGATTTTCCAAATCCTTGGGGAAAAACGACCCCCAAAGGAGAAGTAAAAATGATGTCGGCTTTGCTCGATTCTGCAGTTTTTCCCGGTATTCAGGGTGGCCCGCTCGAACATGTTATTGCGGCCAAAGCTGTGGCTTTCAGTGAATGTTTGCAACCGGAATTTTTCGAATATCAGAAACAGGTTAAAAAGAATGCGGAAAAGCTGGCAAATGAACTTATTTCCAGAGGTTTCAATATTGTTTCAGGTGGTACGGACAATCATTGTATGCTGGTTGATTTAAGGAGCAAATTCCCCGATTTGACAGGCAAAATGGCTGAAAATGCTTTGGTAAAAGCCGATATAACGGTCAACAAAAATATGGTTCCTTTCGATAGTCGATCTCCATTCCAAACTTCCGGTATTCGACTTGGTACTCCTGCCATAACAACGCGTGGAGCCAAAGAAGATTTGATGACTGAAATTGCAGAAATGATTGAAACCGTTTTACAAAATGCAGATAACGAAAAAATTATCCTTCAGGTAAAGGAGAAAGTTAATAAGATGATGAAGGATTTTCCTTTGTTTGCCTACTAAAAGTGCATAAAAATAAGGAATTTTTTCAAAATACTGTTTGAATTTTAAAAATGTTTTGATTTGGTAAAAAGAAAAATCAATATCTTTGCAGGATTTTGAATATTAATTTTGTAATTATTTTGCAGCGTGGGAATTAACGTTAAAGGGAAAATAGCCATTATTGGCGGAGGAAGTTGGGCTACAGCTCTGGCAAAAATTGCTTTGAGCAACGAACAGCAAATCAATTGGTATATGCGCCGACAGGAGCAGATAGATGAATTTATTCGCCAAAGCCACAATCCATCCTATCTTACCGGTGTTGAATTCGATACAGACCGAATTAATTTTACCAGCGACATAAACAAAGTGGTAAAATCGTCCGATGTGTTGATTTTTGCTACTCCATCTCCTTTTTTTAAGGGACATTTGAAAAAATTGCGTCAAAAGCTGGACAAAAAATTCGTTGTTTCAGCCATCAAGGGAATTGTGCCGGAAGAAAACATGGTTATTTCGGAATACTTTGAGCAATTTTACAATGTTTCGCCCGAAAATATGGCCGTTTTGGCCGGTCCGTGTCATGCTGAAGAAGTGGCAATGGAAAGACTTTCCTATCTGACCGTTGCTTGCGCTTCAAGAGAAAAAGCCCGTATGCTGGCCGATAGGTTGGCTACCAATTTTATTAAAACTTCGGTTAGCGACGATGTGTTGGGAATTGAGTATGCTTCCGTCATGAAAAATATTTATGCCATTGCTGCGGGTATTTGTCACGGATTAAAATATGGCGACAATTTTCAGGCCGTTCTCGTCTCGAATGCCATTCGTGAAATGAATAGATTCTGCAATGCCATGAACGCTCTTCATCGCGATATTTCCGAGTCGGCTTATCTAGGTGATTTGTTGGTTACGTCTTATTCAAAATTCAGCAGAAACCGTCTGTTTGGTACCATGATTGGAAAAGGTTATTCCGTAAAAACGGCACAAATGGAAATGGAAATGATTGCTGAAGGTTATTATGCCACCAAATGTATTCACGAAATTAACGAAAAAGTTCAAATCAGCATGCCTATTGTCGATACGGTTTTTCAAATCCTGTATAATCGTTGTTCTCCCATTATCGAAATTCGTAAACTGACAGAACAATTAATGTAAATAACAAAAAAATTTTTAATAAAATGGAACATATACAATTTTTTAGCGACAAGTCTTCAGTTAGCAAAGAAAAAATCGCTGAATATAAAGAGAAAGCCATTCGGTGCATTTCGGCACTTCATGAAGGAACGGGAAAAGGAAGCGATTTTTTGGGTTGGCTGCATCTTCCGAGCAGTATTGATGAAGCTCAATTCGCTGAAATAGAAAATACCGCCAAACTTTTGCAGAAAAGTTGTGAAGTAGTCGTAGTAATCGGAATAGGTGGAAGTTATCTCGGCGCAAAAGCGGTGATTGATGCCTTGTCGAATAGTTTAGATTGGTTGCAGAAAGTTCGCAAATCACCCATTATTGTTTATGCGGGTCATAATATCAGTGAAGATTATTTGTTTGAACTTCAGGAATTTCTCAAAGACAAAACATTTGGCATCATCAGTATTTCCAAATCGGGCACTACTACTGAACCGGCATTGGCTTTCCGCCTTCTCAAAACTCAATTGGAAGAACAGCAGGGAAAAGCCGAAGCAAAAAAACTGATTGTTGCCATTACGGACCGTTCTAAAGGTGCGTTGCGTAAATTAGCCGAACAGGAAGGTTATAAAACCTTTGTCATAGAAGACAACATTGGCGGACGTTATTCTGTGCTGACACCTGTAGGCCTGCTTCCCATCGCAACTGCCGGCTTCGACATTCGTCAGCTTGTTGCAGGAGCAGCCTTTATGGAATCGCTTTGTGGAATGGATACGCCATTTGAAAAGAATCCCGCTGCACAATATGCTGTGGTGAGAAATGAGCTTTATCAGCAAAAAGGCAAAAAAATTGAAATTCTTGTCAATTTTCATCCTAAATTGCACTATGTTTCCGAATGGTGGAAACAACTTTATGGTGAAAGTGAAGGAAAAGATCACAAGGGAATTTTTCCGGCTGCAGTTGATTTTACAACCGACCTGCATTCTATGGGACAATGGATACAGGAAGGCGAAAGAAGTATTTTTGAAACGGTTATTTCTATTAAAGAGCCCAATCATTTAAAAACTGTTCCTTTTGATCCTGAAAATTTAGATGGTTTGAATTATTTGTCGGGGAAACGGGTAGACGAAGTCAACAAAATGGCAGAACTTGGCACCATGATCGCTCATGTTGATGGAGGAGTTCCAAACTTGAAAGTGGAAATGCCGAAGTTGAACGAGTATTATTTGGGTGAATTGCTTTATTTCTTTGAAAAGGCTTGCGGTATCAGCGGTTATTTGCTTGGTGTAAATCCTTTTGATCAACCCGGAGTGGAAGCTTATAAGAAAAATATGTTTGCTTTGCTCGAAAAGCCTGGATATGAACAGGAAACGAAAGCCATAAAAGAAAAATTGAAATAAGTATTGGATTTCAATCATTTATACAGTTAAGGCTGCTTCAACGAGGCAGCCTTAACTGTATAAATTAAAATGATTTGTCTATTACGAAAATTTTATACAAAAATATATTCATCCTTGAATGTTATAATTTTCCGTGTTCGATTAATAAAGTTTTGGTTGGTAAATCACACACTTCTGTTGGACCAAAATATTGAATAGGTCCGGGATAAATGTAGCTTACCTTTTCGTCAGCCCATTCATCTCGATGGGCTTCCAAATATTTAAAAGGTGCACCATCAAGCTTTACTAATGCCTTTTGTATCACGGGTTTCATTTTTTGATTCCTTTTCTCCATATTCATCAACATAGTTAAAGGCACACCACAAGCAATCCAATTTGCAGGTTCATCTGTCAAATTTTTCACTGAAGCCATATAACCGGTTTTTCCTTCAGCAATTAAAAGTGAGGCAACAATTCCTAATGTATAGGTGTAGTTGGCGTCAAAATTGGATGGGATGGCACAACGTCCTTCATAACCAAAGAAATGACTGATAGCAGAAAAGATTCCCTTATAAACACCTTCCGCTTTCAATTGAGCCAAACGTTTTGCCACCATTTCTATCAATAATTTTTCAGTTTCAATGAGCGACACTTGAACATTTCCATGAGGATCGCGATCCATAGAAAGCTGGCGTGCAATTCCTTTTGGTAAACTTCTGTAAAGTTGACTTGCTTCAGGGCTCAACATACCCTTGATATATTGACGTTTTTCATCATCGGTATGAAGAGCTACAAAATCTTCATTATTAGCCAACAAATCGTTTAATTCCTGAATAAGTTTTTTCATTCCGGGAATAAACTCAATCAATCCTTCAGGGATAAGTACTGTTCCATAGTTGATACCATGATTGGCTCGTTGAACGATAATTTGAACAATATATTCCACAATATCGCTTAAACTCAGATTTTTCCCTTCAACTTCTTCGGAAATAAGTGTTATATTCGGCTGACTTTGAAGGGCACATTCCAGTGTGATATGCGAAGCCGAACGACCCATCAGACGAATAAAATGCCAATATTTTTTTGCAGAGCTGGCATCTCGTTGAATATTTCCAATAAGTTCCGAATAAACTTTACATGCTGTGTCAAAACCAAAAGATGTTTCAATCATCTCGTTTTTCAAATCACCATCTATCGTTTTAGGGCAACCTATTACCTGAATACCAAAATTTTTCCGTGCGTAATACTCAGCCAACACGCAAGCATTGGTGTTAGAATCATCTCCTCCGATGATGACTATCGCTTTTATTTTTAACTTTCTGCAAATCTCGGCTCCTTGTTCAAATTGCCACTCCAGTTCTAATTTTGTTCTTCCTGAACCTATAATATCAAATCCTCCAGTATTACGATATTCATCGATAATTTCCGAAGTCAGTTCAGTATATTTATGATCAACCAGACCACTTGGACCATCCAAAAAACCATAAAGTTTATTTTTAGGATTTAATTTTTTTAATCCGTCAAAGAGTCCTGCAATTACATTATGTCCACCCGGAGCCTGCCCGCCCGACAAAATAACACCCACAGCAATTTCGGGATATTCAACCTGTGCCCCTTCTTCAAAAGTAATAATCGGTAATCCGTAAGTTTTAGGAAATAAATTCTTTATTTCTTTCTGGTCAGCAACCGATTCGGTAGGTTCGCCATATTTTAATGCAATGTTTCCACTCAGAATAGTAGGTATTTTGGGTTGATAACTTGAACGTGCAATCTGCAAGGGACTCTTATTGGTTTCCATAAAAAATTTTTTAAAGGGTTGATATGTAAATGTAAGTCTTTTTGAAAATCTATTTGCAAAATTAATCATAAAATAGAAAAACAACAAGCAAAAAGCATTCAATTTTCAATAAGCACAAATATAATTTCAACTTTTAAATATCATTTTCGATGGTGAAAAGATTAAATTTTGAGTAAAAACACAAACTATTCATTTGCAATTTTTTGTTAAATAAATTATTGAGTTTTCAATCAACTCTGCTAAATTGAAAGATTATCACTATTTTTGTAGCTCTATTCTGCCTGAGGAGAAAATTTATATTCAAAAAACACGTTATATCATTACTTTTTAATAGTGTCTTATCATATTAGTTACATCAAATTATGTGCAAGAATTCCTTTAGGAATAACGTGCTGATTGTTTTTATGATTCTACCTCTTGCATTACAAGCGCAAGATCAATATCTGGCAGAAATTGGAGTAACAGCCGGCAACGGATATTATTTGGGCGATGCGAACGAAATGCCTTTTAAGAATTCCAGTTTGGTTTATGGTTCTGTTTTTCGCTATAGAATTGATCCGCGTTTATCCGTACGGGTAGAATGGAATCATGGTACTGTAGAAGGGAAATATTTTAATTCTACGGGCGAAACATTAAATTTCGGCAATTCATTCAATGCCGTAGATATAAACGGAGAATTTAATTTCTTTGATTTAATGCAAAAATCAAATAGCCGTAACAGCAAAAAATATTCAACATATATTTTTGCCGGTTTGGGAACAACGATTTATGCTAACGAAAGTAGCAATACGGTAACAGCTTTCAGTATTCCGTTTGGAGTC
>Ga0208198_1001826_pt1 | contig 17434 bp, 15 predicted proteins | sample AD_JPNTR2_MetaG_FD_184446 | JGI IMG/M metagenome (GOLD analysis project Ga0208198, IMG submission 184446) | Active sludge microbial communities of municipal wastewater-treating anaerobic digesters from Japan - AD_JPNTR2_MetaG (SPAdes) (version 2) | ecosystem: Engineered > Bioreactor > Anaerobic...
GGGCGACCGGTTCCACCTGTCCTGGCACGAGTATTACAACGAAATCTTCCTGGTGGGCTCCCGGCCGGGATGGGAAGCGCTCCTCCAGCGCGAGCAACGGCGCGGCAAGCCATATGATCCGCCGCCGCCCAAGTTCATCGCCGCCGCGAAAGAGATCGACTTCGCCCCGCGCGTCCGGATGGGGGAACGCCAAGTGGACGTGGACGTGATCGCGTATGCCCCCTTCAGGGGGATCGACCGCCACCATTTGGAAATGTCCCGGACCTACCCCCACCGGATCCTGACCCGCGCGACCACCAATCTCCTGCACCATTCCCAACGCTTCGTCTTCTAGGAAACGGCGCGACCTCGTTCTCCCCCTGTTCAGACGCCCCCGGATGCGCTATGGTTCCGCCATGCCGATTGCAGTTCGCGTGATTATTACACTGAGAACGCCGAAAAATTGCGTTTACTGCGCCCGCAGACGTTCCACGCCACGAACAGCTGCCGCGCGAACGCTTTCCGCCGTCGTCTTGACATCCAAGTGTCTGTCCGGCTGGTAAACCCGCGTGACGTTATTGGCAATTTCCTCCAGCACGGGAAAACTGTTTTCCGTGCCTTTCTGGGCAAGATACTCGCACATGAGAGTCGCTGCGGATGCGCTGGTTTCATCCTCCAGCGCCTTGATAAAAAGCGGTTCAGCGTATTCCGGAAAGGCATTGGCGATTAAGCGGGCAGCACGCGCGCGTTGGGCAGGATATAATCCTTTGCTAAGAAGCCCACTGGCGAATTTCAGTGCCTTTTCTTGATCGGATGTCAGTGCCATAACCGTCACCCCCGCCTGGACAGCCGTCTCTGGATCTGGGGCTTCCAGTGCGTATTCAGCCAACTCATCCCGCAAATAGGTCATTTGTTTGTTGGCCATCGTCTCCAGCAAAGCAACACGAACTTTCCAGTTTCTCTGGGTTAGTAGCGCGTCCAACAGCTTTGCACCATCTTCTTCTGTCAAATTCCGCTTGGACAGCTGCCTGGCCGCCGCCACCGCATCGCTCGTAACGGATTTCGGCGAGCTGGCTGTTTCGATCAGGGCCGCCGTCCCGTAGGAGGCAGGATCGTAGGTTGTTTTTCCGATTAGACTCGACATGGATGCGCACGAAGCGCTCGACAGCACAACCAAACCCATTGTCAATGATTTCAGCCATTGATTCTTCATTTTATCTCTCCTCTTTTATCTTTAGAACGTGAACTTGGGCTTGCTTTCCGGTACCTGAGCGGGGCGTCCACCGACATCCGCTGTTTCCAACGGACGGCAGATCTGCCCCACCTTGAGGTCTCCTGGTCGCTGAATCGGCTTGATAATCCGACAATTTGCGAATTTAACCCGGGTCTCGTACACCTCTACCTCGCCCACAGTCATTTCTTCGCTCCCCAGCACTTCGCCGGTATAAGGGTCCACGACTTCATTGCCACGGGCGTACACGATCAAACGCTCTCCGACGGAGACTACTGTTTCCCCGGCGTTGATCATAACAACTTTTTCGTCCGAGTTGACTGCAATGATATGGATGGGATAAAGAGTCGTGACGATCTTGGCCACAACATTCTGAGCTAGATTGTCCAGCAACCGGCCGATTTCCCCCTGGCTCTCCGAAGCCCGACCCAGCCCTAGTATCCCGACTTGGGAAGAGGTCGTGTCGATTTGGCCCGTGACCTGGTCACTGCCAACCACGGTCCCAAGTTCATTGTCCACCAGACGCATGTCCAATGTAACTTTCATCGTCAGCGTTTCGTTCCCGCCCGCAATCGAATAGCCCGTTTGCTTCCGGTAGGTCTCATATCTCGTGATGGTGCCAAACGCGCTGTACTTCGCGGATTGCATCTTGCCGCGCTGGACAAGAGCGCCTTGATCGTAATCGCCGTCCATCTCATTGTCCATCTGGCCCTTGATTTCATCCATGCGGGTTTGTTCGATCACGGTGAATTTGCCCGACTTCTGGGCCTTGGTCACTACCATCTCCCGCAACACCTGTGACTCCTTTCCAATAGCCGTCGCATTTGTATCGTTAGGAATCTTTGCCTCTTTGGGCCCATCACCCTGGCCGCGTATTCCGGCATCAACAGCCTGCCCCCCCAATGCGCCAACTCCAATCCCAGCAAGTACTTCTTTTGCCCCCCCCACGGCTGCGCCAACTAATCCACCGGCAATTGCCCCCCCGACCGCTCCAATCCCTTGTCCCGCCCCTGCCGATCCTATCGGCTTTCCGCTTCGATCTGCCGTCTGAGACAAGTCGAATTCATTGCTGTACTTGAACTTGCCGATGGCCAACGTCGGCTTTTCACCCGTGACGGGGATGGCTTTCTTACTGGGAGTCGCGACAACCTCTTGGGATTCGGCAGAAGTAGCTTCCAGCGTGCATTTTGTGCCAACACCTGGCTGTCCTTCAACGATTTCCGCCGCCGCTGACCGTTCGTCCACAGAGGTGACTCGTAGCGTTCCTGCGCGTTTGGATCCCGTGGATATCACTTCTCCCGTATCTGGATCCTTGACCACGGCCAGATCAAAGAATGCCAGTTGGTCTCCCTGTTTTAGAATCGAGGATCCATAATTCAAGACCGCATTATTTCCGTCCACCGCTGCGACCTTGACCGGATAGGTGGCCAAAGTGAATTCCCGGGCCAATTTAGCAGCCAATGGGCCAAACAAATCGGCCGGTGATTGCGCAAAGTCCGTCAATTCCGTGGTCCGGGTTGACTCGGTAGCCGTTGTCAGTTTGGTTATTTTCAAAACCGCTCGTGCCGTGTATTGCTTGCGCATTCCACGATCTATGTTCCTGTCAATCAATTCCAACGATCCGCCGATGGCCAACTGGGCCGATTTGAAACCGCCCAACTGCTGTGCGGTGCCTGGGTCGAAAAGACCGGATTGTGAATTCTGGATTTCCTCCACGGCTGATCTCAAGTCGTCGCGCTTGGCCGCCTCGATTTTCCCGAGCTTGTTTATCTCGGCCTTGAGCAGGTCTTGAAAATTAATGTTTTGCAAATAAGGCTTGGCATTGTCCGCAACAATGAAGTCATCGATGCGGAAAACCATTTTCCCTTGTTGCTGGGCATGAGCCTCCTTCCCGCCGAAAAGGAGGGCGGCGACTATGATTGCGACGCCAAAAAGCATTTTTCCTGTTTTCGAATACATAGCTCCGCCCTCCATCATCGTTAATTAAGACTATTGAACTGGCTGGGCCACAGGTGCTGCGGACGGAGCCACAGGCGCCGCCGGAGGCAGTTTCATCATTTGGATCGGCATTTTCGTAGTCATCGAACCGATCATGACGCCAGGCTTGTCGAGCACATCTTTAAAGCCCTCCATAGTGGCGCTCATCTTGTATTTCCCTTTCCTGACCTGCGTGACACCCGGCGAGGCCACGTACACCACTTCGCCTTCCCATCCATCCGGCGTTAGGGTGACATTCGGAAAATTGCCGTCGGGATCGTTAAAGGCGAAATCGACATCCTGCATCGCCGACTGAAAGGTCTGCATCTCCGTCCGGGAAGAGGAATAGTCCACGGGGCCTTTCTTGTCTTTCCCATCGACAAATAGGTAGCTCGATGCATCTTGGCACTGGAGGGTATATTTTCCCTTCCGCATGGTCACTTCGACTCCGTCGCTGGCGGTGTTTATTTCTTCGCCGGCCGCATTCAATATCGAAACGGCAATGCCGGAGGGATCCAGATTGGGATTGTTGGGCGCCACCTTGAACGAGAATTTAATGCTGGCCATGAAATTTTGGTAAATGGCCGCGGCCATCTGCTCGACGGCGTCATCTACCATTTCCTCGTGCACGGTTTCAGAGACCATGCCACCGACATCCGTCACGGTTTGCTTCTTCGTGATTTTGAAAGTCTGCGACAGTGCAATGCTGCCGTCGGCCACACTTTGCAATTTCAAAATGAAATCGCGCGAATAGGTCGTATCCTTGAAATTCACGCCGCCCACGTTTCCTTCCGCCGTGTTTTGGCGCAAATCGCCAACATCCACGTAAACCTTGTAACTCGCGGCCAATCGGCCGGCCGCAAACGTTGCCGCCGATTTATCGGCCGACTCTCCTCCGGCCTCCTGCAACAGCTCCGCCATGTCGTTCCGTTCCAGAATGCGAAACACATCATATTGGGAAAGGCGAGCAGCCAATTTTTTGCCACCTTCGAACAATGGCCGCATTTCCGGCTGTCCCATCATGGATTGACGGAGGCGCTCGATTTCCTCTTCGCGCTGCTGGTCTTGTGCTTCCGCCGCCTGGATTTCTTTCATGCGTTCTTGGATTTTCTGGTAGATTTCCATTTTCCGGATTTCACCCAGTTCTTCGGGCGAAAGGAATGACCGGTCTTCGGCGCTCAAATCCGTCTTTTGCCCCGCAATCGGGGTGCGTTGTATGGGCGTCAGATACTTCGAAGTCTCGGCTTCCAGCGGGCGGAAATTTCCAATGCTCAAGTCGATGCGTTCGTCGGCCTTGCTCCCGGTTGAGATTCCCATCATTCCGATCAACACCAGCGGAACCAACAACTTGCATTTCATTTCGTTCTCCTTGTTGTTTGATTGATAAGAAATCGCTTTTCAGGGGCACGGGCACCCGCCCGCCTGCCTGTGCGTGTCCGCACGCAGACAGGCTAGAACCGGTCTGAATGAGCGCTTTCATGGTGGAAATGTAGTAGGATCGGGCTGGTGATGTCAAGTCCGACGTCAAACGCGATTCGAACGCCCGTCAAACCACGGGCAAAAAGTCCGAGTGACCGTAAAACGGCCCGACAAGGCGAGTTCGGCACCGTCTGGAGGCGCACCGCACCCGTCGCGATGGATCAGCCGTTCGCGTACATCATGACCGGTTCGGTATCGTAGTCCGGGAATGGGTCATCGTAGCAAGGCTCGATGACCCATTCGGCAACCTCAGGCGGTGCCCTTGCCGGCAAGACCCGCACGCCCTGCTCCCAGAGGCCCATGTGGCGCAGGATGCGCTCGATCACGTCGCGCTCGTTGATGAGAGAAACGATGCGCATCTCTTTCCGGCATTTCGGGCACAAGAGCGGATCGGCTTCCCAGACCTTCTTGATGAGTTCCCGCCACTTGGCCGAGGGGATACGGCGAGGTTTGTGTTCGGAGACATCGATGATCTGCACGGCCCGGCCCGCGGCTGCGGCCTCTTCGGCGGCGTGTTTGTCGCGCTGGCCGCGCATCTTGTTGCTGTACCAGCCGTAATACCGGACGAGCTGGAAGCTCTTGTCCGGGATGTGCTGGGTGATGGCCGCTATGAAGTCGCACGGACTGAAGACCTCGAAGTTGCGCTGTATCTTCGGATTGAGGCCGGAACGGTAGATAACCGCTCCGTCCGGATTGGCGCGGTTGGGCTCCGTGACCTGCATCTTTTCGACGGCGAAGGGGTTGCGGATGATGTACTGGGCCAGCCGCTCGATGTCCCCGCGCTCGTCGGGCAGTACCCGCCGGCTCCGATGCACGTTGAACCCGGAATGCACCCAGCCGCGCAGCATGTTGGCCCGTTCCACCGGCAACAGGCCCTTGTCCACCAGAAACGTGATGACCCGCGCCCGGAACATCTCCTCCAGCGGCTCGATGCTCACATTGGGCAGGCAGTAGAACAACCCCGAGCGGGCGAAGAGGCCGTCGGCGACCAAGGCGTGGAGGTGGGGATGGAAGTCCAGGTACTCGCCGAAGGTGTGGATCGCCATGACGATGCCGGGCAGCCCCTCGGGCAGGTCGAGGGTGGCGCGCAGGTATTCGAGCAGGCACTCGTGCGCCAGGCGGCACAGGTCCTTGAGCAGGTCGCGGTCGAAGCGGAAGTACGGGCGCAGCATCTTGGGGATTCCGAAGGTGAAATGCCGGTGCGGGACCGGGAACAGGATCGTCTCGGACAGCAGCGCGCCGAAGAGTTGGACTTTCTTCTGGTGGCATGACGGGCAGAACCAGCGCCCCTTGCAGGAGAACGCCAGTAGGTACTCGTGCTTGCAGTCGTCGCAGCGCACGCGGGCGAACCCGCGTTCAAGGTCGCCGCAGTCGAGGAACTTATTGACCACCTCCGGGATGATGGGGCGCAGGAAGCCGAACCGCGATTGGTACCGCTCCTCGTAGGCGTCCATTCCGAATTCTGAATTCAATCCCTCCGACTCAGGATTGAACGAAGTCCAATAACGTCCGGACGATTCGGGGAGCGGATGAGCCGTCCCAGAATTCGATGGCGGGGATGGAAGAACGACGCCGGATGGCGGCTTGGGCGGCAAGGGCCAGGTTTTCCGCCCGGGGATCCAGCAGGCGGTTGGTTCCCTGGGAGATCGTGATGGGCCGTTCGGTATTGGGCCGAAGCGTCAGGCAGGGGATTCCGAGATAAGTGGTTTCTTCCTGCACCCCCCCGGAGTCCGTGATGACCAGGGCGGCATTGGACTCCAAGCAGAGAAAATCCAAATAGCCCAACGGATCGCAAATCCGCAATCCGGGTTGCGAAGAGGCGTAGGACATGGCCGCGAGCACGTTCCGGGTCCGGGGGTGGATTGGGAAAACCACGGGCCGTTCCGCGGCGACCTCTTCCAGCGCGCGCATGATATGCAGCAAGTGGCTCGGATCGTCCACGTTGGCCGGGCGGTGCAGGGTCACGGCGGCGTAGCTTCCCTTGTCTACGCCCATCGTTTTCAGAATCGGACGTTCTTGGGCTTTGGGCAGCAAACGGACCAAGCTGTCGATCATCACGTTTCCGACGAAATGGATTTTGTGCGGAGCCACCCCTTCGCGCAGGAGGTTGGCGTCGGCATCCCGGCTGGGCGTGAACAGCAGCTGGGCGACGGCATCGGTGGCCAACCGGTTGATTTCTTCCGGCATGGTGCGATCGCCGCTGCGCAGGCCGGCTTCGACGTGGGCGACGGGAATGCCCATCTTGACGGCCACGAGGGCACCGGCGAGGGTGGAGTTGACGTCGCCAACCACGACAAGCAGATCCGGACGGGAGTGTTCAAAGAGTTCCTCGAGAGCGATCATGGTTCGGCCCGTTTGGCGACCGTGGGTGTCGGACCCGATGCCTAGGAAGTGGTCGGGCCGGGGCATGCCCAGATCCTGGAAGAAGACATCGTTCATCAACGGATCATAGTGCTGGCCTGTGTGGATGAGGATGGGCGCAAAGGACTCCGACCAAGCATCGCGGATTTCCCTCCACAGCGGGAAAATCTTCATGTAGTTGGGCCGGGCGCCGGCCAGGAGGGCAATGGTGTTCAAAGGTGATCTCTGATTCTTAATGCATCTGGATACAAAGGATCTGCATGTTGGACAATATCAGCCGTTTTTTATGAAGTGAATGCAGGTGAGCTGGTGGAGTTCGGAGGGAGAAACCCGGACGGGCGGGATCAACTGATCGCCCACCGTCCAGTGAGGGCCGCTCCAGCAACGCCAGCATTCCTGTTCCTCAAGAATCAAACGGTGCTGGAGCATCCAGGCGGAGATTTCAACCCGGGAAAACGATTGGGTGATGTAGGGAGATCCGCGGCCATAGGAGGATCCCGGCAAATCGTAGACGTTTCGAACATAGGCTTGTTCGCTATATGGGAAGGTCAATAGGATATGGCCTCCGGGTTTCACCCGTTGGACGATGGACTGGATGGCGTCATCGAACGGCTGGATATGTTCCAGCACGCTGATGCAGGTGACAAGATCAAAGGTACCGGTCAACCGGGTGCGGGTAATATCGTCGTCTATGACGTGGTAATGGCGGTTGACCATCCCCGTGGGCCAATAGTCGCGGACATTGTCGGTTGCCGTGATAAGAAATCCGCAATTGCGCATAAGATGCGGAAGGGCCGTGGTGCCGGTTCCGACATCCAAAATGGTTTTGGGGTACAACGCCGCCAATTTCCGGAAAACGAATGCATATTCGATCGGGCGCTCGTTGAAGCGGAGGATTTGTTGTTGGAATTCCTTTCTACACACCCACCGCGGGTAGGCATTTAGTACGGATTTGACAATGGATTTGATAGTTTCCATGCAGAGGGATGATCAAAGTATGGGGTTAGGTACTTTGATCGCGCAAGTGTTTTTCGTACATTTGTGCATCCAAGGTGAACTTGGTGGCCCAGTTCGGATATTGAAAACGACAATACCGGCCATAAATCGGGAAGGAGCCGGCCACGGCGCCGTGGATGTTAAGGTTTGCACCCAATGGGATGGTTTTCCGAACAAAGGCATTGGCTTTTTGTGCGGCGGACAGGAAGTGTTGTTCGGCAGTCAGTTCGTATAACCTCATCCAGCACAAGGAGATTTGGGAAATGCCGGTCAGGCATGACCAACGAACCGTTGGTTGCCATTGAGGATTGAAGCACCCCGGAATGGAACCATCGATGGACTGTTCCTTCAGGATGGCATGTGCGGTAGTGAGTGCGGCAGTGCGGAACTGATTGTTGCCCGTGACCGCCCACGCTTCCACCACCCCTCGGAGAGTGTACCCAATCGTGTGAGTTAGGGCTTCGTCAGGTTCCCAGAGAGAGCAGTGCTCAAACCAGCCGTTCGGAAACTGGTGTTGAAGGACCCAATTAATATTGCGGATGGCCGCATCAAGATAGGCTGAATTCCCGGTAGTCTTGGCGGCAGCCATCAAGCTCCAGGCGACATGCGCGTCATAAGTATGAGCCCCGTCCGGCGCAAAAGGTTGCGGGGAGCGGTGCCAGCCGCCATCGGGGTCTTGCATGGTTAGGAGCCAGTCGGCCGCATGATTCAAAGGCTTCAAGTCCATGGCAAGATAGGGGAGGGCATCGGAAAGCCCAAGGACAATTTGGCCGGTGTTAAAAACAGTTGGGATGGTGCGGTTTTCGGCGATGGTACCACCCGGAAAGCCGCCATCGGGGAGTTGGACAGAGTATAGCCACCGGACTGCTTTGCGTATGCGCTCGCGCAGGCTTGAATCGCCCGTTTCCTTGGCTCGATCGACCCATGTATTCAGAATGTATCCCGTCGTTTCGGGGTAGGAACTGCTCCAGCCAGAAAAAAGATCGTAATGCCTGGCCGAACCGCCGTCGGCACTGGAAGAACAATCTTGGGCCCGGGCAAGCCATGCGAATCCGGCTTTTAATACGGTCTCGATGCCGGGGTCTTTTTTTGCGAGGCCCCGCATGTCGCGCAAGACCGCTTGGCGAGCGGCGGGGTGCGCAAGGATGCGGGTCAATTTTGCCGTTTTTTTGAACATGATGGGGAGCGACGGGTTACGACGGGTGAATGATGAGGGCCTTCATGGTTGTATCGGACTGGGAGACGATTTGACACCATTTTCCGTGTTTCTTGGCCGCGCGGATCATTTTCCCAAACCATGGGTAGCGAGCGACCAGATAGGGACGGGGCACCAGCGGAATATAAAAATACCGGGTAATCCACTTTTTGATTGCCATCCGCAGACCAAAGAAAGAGGCTGGATCGTTGTCAACGACAACAGCGACACCTTTGGGAGATAGATGTTCCAACATTCGCCGGAATGCGATGGGTTGGAGCTTGCGGGGGAGTTGTTGAATAACATTGAAGGTGAAGATGATGTCGTAGCTTGTCCGGCCATCGGAGAACCGATACGACTCGGGATTTAGAATGTCGCCTTGGGATATCAGCGTGGTCAGTCTGCAGTCGGCGAGACGTTGTCGAGCCAACTCGACCAGTTCCGGAGTCAGATCGAAACCATACAGCCGATCCTGATGGCATGCTGGCGCAAGGCCGGCAATGAATTCAAGCCATGGCCCTACCCCGCAGCCACAATCCAGAATCGACAATGATTCATCGGCAGATCGCGACAGGAGAAGGGGTAGCAGCGCGCTGCGAACTAGCCGCTTAATCCCGTCGGTATATTCGAACCGGGCATGGATCATCTTTTTGCCAAGCATATCTTGCATGGCTTTGACCCGGCTCTTTTCGTAAATGTGCATGTCGCGCTCTTAGCTCTGCAAAGTAAGGTTCACCCGTTGCAGGAATTCCTTTGCGACGGTGCTGGCTGAAAACCGGTCCTGTAGAGCAGGGCAGGGGGTTGTCAGGTGGCCGGCTTCGTCCCTGATTTTCAGCAAAAGTTTCGCCAACGCGCCGGGCTTGGTGATGTCGGCGAAATACGTCGACTGGAATTCATCCCGCAACTTGGCCATTTCGCAATCCGCGACCCCGGCGCCGAGGACGGGCCGTCCCACGCCGACCGCATAGGCGTATTTCGAGGCGAGGAAAGGCCCATAGGGAAGCGAGGATTCGGCGTCGACGATGAGGTTCATATTGCTATGGGCCATCACGTCGGTGGATTGCCGGGGACAGGGGAGACGTTGGGGGGACAAGTTCAGCCAGGGCAGGTTTGGCGGACAGTCCTGGAAGGCGAAAAGTTGGCCGTACAAGGTCAGGCGCAGTTCCGGCCAGGCGGCGGCGGCCCTGGAGAATTCCGCCACGATGCGTTCCGGATAGCGGCATTTGGCCAGCGATCCGACATGGGTGATTTCGAACGCGCCGGGGGTGCGGGCGGGGACGAATCCGGAAGAAGCGAGGCGGGGGACCCCAATGTGATTGGCGACATGGAATTTCTCGGCGTAGCGATTTCCGCACAGTTCAGAGAAATAGCGAATGGCGTTGCGCGAGGTGACGGTGACCAGCCCGGCTTCGCGGATGATGTTCCGGACCATCTGGGTGTCGTGCCGGTTGCGCATCCGCAACATCCATGTTTGGTTGAGGTCATCGATGACTTCTTGGATCTGGAGAGGAAGGGGGTCGCTGAAGTGAGGAATCCACAGTCGGGCAGACCGGCGGATGTCATAGACGGTGAGATGGGATTCAAGAGGGAAAGAGCGGGAGATGAGAATGGATCCTGGATTTTTGCGCAATAGCTCTTCGACTTTGCGGGTGGCGGCGAGAGGGGTGACGTTCCACCAGTTGTAATCCAGACGTTTTCGGTTGCGAAATCTTTGCCACAACCGAACATTTCGGGGGGGGGAGAAGGGAATCCGCAGGAGTTCGATCTTGGGACTGAGCATTTCCTGCGCCACGTCCGGGGCGATTTCCTCGGGGTGGTCAAGCGTAACCAGGATGACCTTGCCGCCGGCCTCGGCCAGGGCGCTATAGAAGCGGGAGGCCGTGAAGGCCTGGGCCTCGTTCTTGGGCACGGTCAAATAGGAAAAGCAGATGAAGGTGGGGGGGGGATTCATGGCGAATAGGACAATGGGGTGATTACAGGGTTTCCTCCATGCCGGCCAGGAGGCGGTCGGCGACGTGGCTCCAGGTGAATTCTGTTTGCACGCGGCGCAGGGATTCGGCGCTCATGCGGGGCAGGTTGGAAGGATTGGAATAGAATTGAACGATTTTGGCGGCGAGGGCTTCGGGATTGCGCCGGGGGACGAGGTAGCCGTTGATGCCTTCTCCGATCAGCTCCGGCATGGCGTTGAAGTCGGTGCCGATGCAGGGAAGGCCTTGGCTCATCGCCTCGCAGAAAACAAAACCGAAGGTATCGTAGAGCGAGGGCAGGACGAACAAGTCGGCCTTTTGGTAGAGGTCCAGTAGCCGGGTCCGATCGCGAAGCGGTCCGATTTTGATGAGGCCGGGGGCATCCGGGATTGCGTCGTGTGGGGGGCCGACCAGCGTGAGGGTGAGGGAGGGGAGCGTTTGACGGGCCAGATGGAGCGCGGCAACGGCGTCATGTCCGCCCTTCATGCCGAAATCCCAGCCGACCATGATCATGTTGAACACGGGCCGGGCGCGCGGAGAGTCGGGCATGTGTTCGAGGAAGAAGTCATCGGCACCGCCCCCGCCAAGGGATAATCGTTCCGGCGGGACGCCATAGACCTGCCGGAGGGGTTCTTGCACGTAGCGGGCGCCGGTGAATACCTTGCGGGCAGACTGGAAAAGCCGACGTTCCCGCTCCATAAAAGGGGGCTGGTCTTCGGGTTTCGGAATCCAGGGAGCGACCCCGCCGCGGAGTTCGACAGTGAGGCAGGATTGGATGAAAACGTAATAGGGCAAGGAGGCGTAGCTGGGATGGGGAAAATGCTCCTTGGCCATGTGCAGAAGGATATCGCCGGGGCGGCGGATGCGGTCGAGAAGTCGGCCGTTGATGCGGGTGTTGCGGTCCCACGCTTCGGGCGAGTACAGATTGGCTTCCCATCGGCGGCGGTACCACGTGTCCTTGTGGAAGGAAAAGCCCTTGAGCGTCGGCCACAACTTGGGCCAGAACAAGGTCTGGGCATCGATGGGAATGACCTCGCAGCCTTTGTTGCGCAGGGCATCGGCGGTATAGCGAAGCAGCCCTGAAGAAGATTGTTGCTGGCCGATGAGAAGAATGCGTTTCATATGGACCTGCCCATTCGGCCGTAGAGGGTCCGGACCATTTTTTTGACAGGCATGGGAATCCAACGGCGCCACGAGGGGCCCATGCTTCTGGGGGGGGTGTAGGTTGCGAGGCGTCTTGGCGGTGGGGAGGAGGCGGGATGGTGTGCGGCATCGGTCAGAATTGCGGCATAGGCTTCTGCCATGCCGGCCAGGGCAAACCGGTCCAGGATGGTTTTCCGGGCCTGAAGGCCCATGCGATGGCGGGCATTTGGATCATGCGCCAGTTGGACGATGGCCTCGGCGAATTCCCCCGCACGGCCGACAGATGCCATGAGGCCGGTTTGGCCCTCTTCGACAATCCGGTCCAGCGTGCCGCGCAGACGGGAGACAACCGGGACGCAGCCCGTGGCCATGGCTTCGAGCAGGGCATGAGGACAACCCTCGAAGCGTGAAGGCATTACAAATACATCGGATTGCTGCAACAGGGCCGGGATCTCGGAATACGGCACAGCGCCGGGAAGGCTGAACCGGTCAACCAAGCCAAGCTTGTGGATGCGGCGCTCCAGCTCCGGGCGGTCCTCTCCATCGCCGAGAACGGTACACGTGACGTTAACGCCTCGTTGGATGACTTTCCCCACCATATCGGGGAGGAGATGGGTGTTTTTTTCAAGGTCATTGATCCGGCCTACGAAGATCAGGCGCAGGGGATGGCTGGGGCTTTCGAGGGGTGTCCGCTCGGCATACTGGAAATGGTCTGGATCGATTCCGATATGGATGACTTGGATCTTGGAGGCGGGCACGCCGTAACGCAGCGACAAATCCTCGGCCAGCAGATCGTTCACAGGAGCGATTCGGTCGATAAAAGGCTCCATTTCCCGGGTGGGCAGATAGGTGCCGCGGCCATTGTGGGGGATTTTGGCGACGCAACCGATGTGAGCCGGAAGATAGGCCGGCAGGGCGGTTCCCAGTTCGTTGCATCCCGGGAGGACGAGGACTGCGCCAAACGCCTGTTCTTCCAAATGCCGGATGATCCGATTGAGAGCGGCAGGAGGATCCTCTGGCAGGTCGAGAAAATCGATGCCATCCATCTGCAGATAACGGCTGTTTCGAAATGCGGAACGATCAAAAGGCGGGATGCAGCGGAAGTCGATGCCATGCCGGGCCAGCTGGGGCCGGAGCTGGGTAAAGAACACGAAGGTTCCCCCCACCTGTGGTTCGCAGATATAGGCGACTCTCATCGAAGCGATTGATAAGAAATCGCTTTTCAGGGGCACGGGCACCCGCCCGCCTGCCTGTGCGTGTCCGCACGCAGACAGGCTAGAACCGGTCTGAATGAGCGCTTTCATGGTGGAAATGTAGTAGGATCGGGCTGGTGATGTCAAGTCCGACGTCAAACGCGATTCGAACGCCCGTCAAACCACGGGCAAAAAGTCCGAGTGACCGTAAAACGGCCCGACAAGGCGAGTTCGGCACCGTCTGGAGGCGCACCGCACCCGTCGCGATGGATCAGCCGTTCGCGTACATCATGACCGGTTCGGTATCGTAGTCCGGGAATGGGTCATCGTAGCAAGGCTCGATGACCCATTCGGCAACCTCAGGCGGTGCCCTTGCCGGCAAGACCCGCACGCCCTGCTCCCAGAGGCCCATGTGGCGCAGGATGCGCTCGATCACGTCGCGCTCGTTGATGAGAGAAACGATGCGCATCTCTTTCCGGCATTTCGGGCACAAGAGCGGATCGGCTTCCCAGACCTTCTTGATGAGTTCCCGCCACTTGGCCGAGGGGATACGGCGAGGTTTGTGTTCGGAGACATCGATGATCTGCACGGCCCGGCCCGCGGCTGCGGCCTCTTCGGCGGCGTGTTTGTCGCGCTGGCCGCGCATCTTGTTGCTGTACCAGCCGTAATACCGGACGAGCTGGAAGCTCTTGTCCGGGATGTGCTGGGTGATGGCCGCTATGAAGTCGCACGGACTGAAGACCTCGAAGTTGCGCTGTATCTTCGGATTGAGGCCGGAACGGTAGATAACCGCTCCGTCCGGATTGGCGCGGTTGGGCTCCGTGACCTGCATCTTTTCGACGGCGAAGGGGTTGCGGATGATGTACTGGGCCAGCCGCTCGATGTCCCCGCGCTCGTCGGGCAGTACCCGCCGGCTCCGATGCACGTTGAACCCGGAATGCACCCAGCCGCGCAGCATGTTGGCCCGTTCCACCGGCAACAGGCCCTTGTCCACCAGAAACGTGATGACCCGCGCCCGGAACATCTCCTCCAGCGGCTCGATGCTCACATTGGGCAGGCAGTAGAACAACCCCGAGCGGGCGAAGAGGCCGTCGGCGACCAAGGCGTGGAGGTGGGGATGGAAGTCCAGGTACTCGCCGAAGGTGTGGATCGCCATGACGATGCCGGGCAGCCCCTCGGGCAGGTCGAGGGTGGCGCGCAGGTATTCGAGCAGGCACTCGTGCGCCAGGCGGCACAGGTCCTTGAGCAGGTCGCGGTCGAAGCGGAAGTACGGGCGCAGCATCTTGGGGATTCCGAAGGTGAAATGCCGGTGCGGGACCGGGAACAGGATCGTCTCGGACAGCAGCGCGCCGAAGAGTTGGACTTTCTTCTGGTGGCATGACGGGCAGAACCAGCGCCCCTTGCAGGAGAACGCCAGTAGGTACTCGTGCTTGCAGTCGTCGCAGCGCACGCGGGCGAACCCGCGTTCAAGGTCGCCGCAGTCGAGGAACTTATTGACCACCTCCGGGATGATGGGGCGCAGGAAGCCGTAGCGCGGCTGGTACCGTTCCTCGTAGGCGTCCAGAAACCGGTCAAAATGCTCTTGGAGGCATTGCCACAGGGGCGATGCCTTGGGTCGGCGCGGACGATAGACTTGATCCACCATGCCGACCAGTGTATAAAAGAGGGTGTGTCATCTAACGGCATACCCCTGAAGAAAGTTTGAGAAAAATGAAGACGGGTTCCAGACCGCAGTACTATCGCATCCGGCGCATGGTCCAGATGGTGCGCGAGGGCGCCGATTCCGGCTCTCTGCCCAACAGCACGGACTTCATGAACGAGTTCGAGATCTCGCGCCGCACGGTGGCGCGGGACCTGGACTTCCTGCGAGATGAGGAACGCGCCCCGCTGGCCTACGACGACGCCCGGCACGGGTTCCGGCTGACCGACGAGACCTACACGCTGCCGCCGGTGAGAATCAGCCGCAAGGAGGCCTTCAGCTTCGGTCTCGCCCGCAAGCTGCTGGCCCACTACGAGGGCACGCCCCTGCACCTGGACATGCGCTCGGTACTGGACAAGATCGCCGAGTCGCTGGAGGGCGAAATCACCATCGAGCCGGACTGGCTCAGTGAGCACGTCGGTGTCTTGCCCGAGGACCGGGTGCGGATCGACCCCGATGTGTGGGCGCAGCTCGCGGGCTTCATCGAGCGCCGCGAGGTGATACGGGCGACGTACCAGACTTTTGACGGGCGCGTTTCCGAGTACGAACTGCACCCGTACCACCTCATCGCCTACCACGGGAACTGGTATCTGATGGCTTGGAACGTGGAGAAGAAGCGTGTGGCGACCTTCGCCCTGTCGCGCTTCCAACGGATCGAGGCGACGGGGCAAACCTTCACGCGGCTTGCCGGGTTCAGCCCCGAGACGTACGCCCGGCAGGCTTTCGGCATCGTCGGCGGCGAGAAGCCCATCAGGGTCCGGCTGCTATTCGATCCGAAACTGGCCGTCTACATCACCGAGCGGCAATGGCACCCATCGCAGGAGTTCCGGACACGACAATACGGCTCCGTCGAGATGCGGATGGAGACGACAGGACGCAAGGAACTGGTACGCTGGGTCCTGTCCTGGATGCCGGACGTGAAGGTGCTCGCCCCGAAGAGCCTACGGGATCGGATTGCGGAGAAACTGCGGGATGGACTCCGGGCACAGCAATGAGGCAAGATGGCCCAACAACACGCTACTCACCTACACCTTGCCGCGGACGGTCAAGGTGAGGGAGAGCGTGGACGTTCAACAAATGAGGAGTGATCTCCAAAACCCCAACGCCCTCGCGGAGGGGTGATGTGACAGACGAAAATGTGAAAAAGTTCCGGTTTTGCGCCCCAAAATCGCCCAAAACACCCCAAAATGGCCACAAAACCCGAAAAATACGCCATTTTCAACGCAAAAACACCAATTTTCTGGACTCAAACGCCTGCGTCATGCAGAATGAAAGAGTTGAACAAGGCGCTTGAGTCTATCGGCGACAAGTCGCCTCAGCCTCATCGCTGACGTTGGGAGAAAGGATACAAAATGAACTCACGCCTAAAAAACGAATCGCTATGGCATGGACTTGCCTTAGCTGTAATCCATGATGGCAAAATTGACGACAGGGAAATATCCCTCCTTTATGAACTTCTATGCCAATACAAGGACATGAAGTCTTCTGCCCTTATTGACCTCAAACGCCTTATTGAGCGGATCAAAGAGGATGGGATAGTCACTCCGGATGAGGAAAAATCGCTATTCCGGTTTTTACAGGATTTTGTACGCGCAAAGACACCTGCCGAAAAAGGAGCAGCGTTCGAGGAATATGTGATTAAGTGCTTCGATAATACCGAGTATCGCCTTATTGAATGGCGTAGCGACAAATATATCCAGAATTGGGGAGGACCGCTTTCGTGCCAGTGGCCTGATCTGGTTATGGAACACATGCCGACAAAACAACGATTTGCTATCGAATGCAAGTACCGTTCTCGCCTCATAGACGGACAAGTGAAGTGGGCACGCCCAGAGCAGATTGAACACTATAAATATTACGAGAAGACTGAGAAAGTTCCCGTATATGTTGCAATTGGTTTCGGGGGTACACCTGATTCTCCAAAATCATTTTATATGGCACGACTACGCCAAATGAAAAAGCCCAGCATGACCCTTCAAGAACTTGAAAGATATATGGAAGGGAAGGATGTTGTTTTGGATTTGAATGCAAGATAGCTCCCAACAATGCGTTGCTCCGTACGCCGCACAAGGTGCGGCGTCCGGAGAACGCTGACGTTCGGAAGTAAAGAGTAGGCCGGTGAGCGCACATCAAAACAGCAAAACACCGACTCCAATCGGCTCCCGCGCGTGTGCCGGTTGTCGAGAAATAATCCTGTCGGCACAGCAACGCGGG
>Ga0208198_1001828_pt1 | contig 17414 bp, 13 predicted proteins | sample AD_JPNTR2_MetaG_FD_184446 | JGI IMG/M metagenome (GOLD analysis project Ga0208198, IMG submission 184446) | Active sludge microbial communities of municipal wastewater-treating anaerobic digesters from Japan - AD_JPNTR2_MetaG (SPAdes) (version 2) | ecosystem: Engineered > Bioreactor > Anaerobic...
TACTAACTTGCTCTCGTGTAAAGTGTAGTTGTTCCATAGTCTTTTCTATTTTTAGTTTTTTTCTCTAATTTAAGAACTAACTCACTTTACACACTTTTTGGGACAGTATCAGCACGAAACCAGATTAATAATTACTATCTTAAAACAAAACAACAAATTCTTTGGACGATACTAGGACTGTCCGTCATCGTTCTTTTCTTTATTTTGTTACCGTTAAGCTACTTTATATATAAAAGCATTTCCGTGCCCTTGGAACAAGCATTAGCTTTGTCAAAATCGGTTTCGGAAGGTGATTTAAGAGTTGATTTTGATCTATCGGCGTCGGATGAAGTGGGTTTGCTCTTAAAATCATTAAAGAACATGACGGAAAGCCTTCACCGTATAGTTTCTGAAGTGGTAGAGGGTTCACAACAAGTGGCAAATGCAGGTCGGGAATTAAGTAATATCAGTCAGGCAATATCGGAAGGAGCTTCCGAACAAGCCTCAAATCTTGAAGAGATTACTGCCGAGATGGGACAAATGTCGGATAATATCGATAAAAATGTGGAGCATACACGCGAAACAGGTAAAGTTGCTGATGAAACTGCCCGTTTAATAACCCAAAGTAATGAGGTTATGAAAAACACCGTGCAGTCAATGAATCAAATTATTGAAAAAATATTGATTGTAAATGAAATAGCTCGGCAAACTAATATTTTGGCATTAAATGCTGCGGTTGAAGCAGCTCGGGCAGGGGAATACGGAAAAGGATTTGCCGTGGTTGCAGCAGAAGTTCGTAAACTTGCTGAACGAAGCAGTATTGCCGCATCGGAAATCGACGCGCTAGCAAAAACCACCATCTCATTGGCCAATGAAAGCGCTCGACAGCTAAATGTTGTAGTTGAAAAAGTCAAGCAAACTGCCAGACTAACCTCAGAGGTGGCAACCATAAGTTCACAGCAAGCTTTAGGTGCAAAGCAAATTAGTTCCGCAATCCAGGAATTAAATACTGTGGTTCAACGAAACGCATCATCGTCTGAGCAAATGGCGGCCAGCAGCGAAGAATTGCTTGCTCAAGCCCAGCGTTTACGTGACACCTTGACCTTTTTCAATCTCGATTAGTCGATACGGGTAATAGCTGCACCTAATTTTCGTAATCGTTGATCAATAAATTGATAACCGCGATCAATTTGTTCGATGTTATGAATCCGACTTACTCCGTTGGCACTTAAAGCTGCCATAAGTAAAGCTACTCCTGCACGAATGTCGGGACTCGACATCTCGGTTGCCCGTAATTTAATCGCGCGGTCGTGTCCAACAACAACCGCACGGTGGGGATCGCACAAAATGATTTGGGCCCCCATATCAATTAGTTTATCAACAAAAAACAATCTTGACTCGAACATTTTTTGATGTATCAATACTGTTCCTTTGCCTTGCGTGGCTGTCACAAGAGCAATGCTGAGCAAGTCAGGAGTGAATCCTGGCCAAGGGGCATCGTCGATTTTTAATATTGAGCCGTCGAGATAGGTTTGAATTTCATAATGTTCCTGAGCCGGGATATACAGGTCGTCACCCTGTAGATCAATCGTTATTCCCAATTTTTTAAATACATAAGGAATTATACCCAGATTTGAGTATGAAACGTTTTTAATGGTGAGTTCTGAGGCAGTTAAGGCTGCTAAACCTATAAAACTACCAACTTCTATCATGTCGGCTAAGCAAGTGTGAGTGGTGCCTTTAAGAGAATCTACACCTTCGATGGTTAGCAGGTTTGAGCCTATTCCTTCTATTTTTGCGCCCATTGAAACAAGCATCCTGCAAAGTTGTTGTATGTAGGGTTCGCAAGCGGCATTGTAGATAGTTGTTCGCCCCTTAGCTAAAACAGCCGCCATAATGATATTTGCAGTTCCTGTTACAGAGGCTTCCTCAAGAAGCATGTAGGTTCCTTGAAGCTGCTTGGCTGTTATCGAAATAGTCTCGGTTTGATAATCGTAATCAAAAGATGCACCGAGGTTTTGGAAGCCTTGGAAATGGGTGTCAACTCTTCGGCGCCCGATTTTATCCCCTCCGGGTTTTGGAACCTGGGCTCTTCCGTAACGTCCCAACAATGGTCCCACAATCATAAGACTTCCTCGCAAAGCGTTACTTCTTTTAAAATAGTCTTCGCTGGAAAGGTAGTTCAGATCAATTTTATCGGCCTGAAAAGTGTAACTTGATGGCGAGTTTTGTTTTACCTTAACTCCCATTGAGCGTAATAACTCTATCAAATTATTCACATCGCGAATGCTGGGGATGTTATTAACTGTCACCGGTTCGGTAGTGAGAAGTGTGGCGCAAATAATTTGTAAGGCTTCGTTTTTTGCGCCTTGTGGGGTAATTTCGCCTTTGAGAGTGTGCCCGCCTTCTACAACAAAAGTTCCCATTTATTTCCGCTTTTTGTTGTTTTTCTTGTTATTTTGTTTGTTTTGTTTATTTTGTTGATGTTGATTGTGTTTAATTTTATGAACAACTTCTTTTACGTTGCCCAAGGTTAAATCGTCAGGAATTTTTACATCTTCACCGGCAAGTTGCTGTAAATCCTTTAAAATGGTAGCATCATCAACCGAGTTTTTATTCCAGACTAAATAGTTTTTCTTTAACAGATTTGCTACCAATAATATTAATGCCTCTTGTTCTTCTCCTTGGTAGTCTTTGATTTTTTTTGCCATTCGTTCGGCAAATTTTCCGTAGTGGCGTTTTTCGATATGATTGAAATCATAAGGTACCTTATCGGGTTTTCGTTCGTAGTCTTCCTTATTAGGGAATGGGTAAATTGGGGTTACATCTAAATCGTAATCCGCCATGATGATAAGCTGATCCCAGATTTTGCGCTTGTAATCTTGATTGTCCTTATTAATTGGATTAAGAACAATCATAGTGTTCATGAGAGCTAAAGCTGCTTGGGTTCGTTCTTCCCTGGTAGGCAGTGTTTTGATATATTGAACGAAACGCTCCAGGTATCTGCCATATTCCGGCATAATCATTTTGCCCCTTGAGGTGTTGTAATCCATGTTGATTTAATCTTTATGTCTGATATTTTGATAGTTACTGTTTCTTTTTCAAAGATACGCAAAAAATAATTTTGGAAGCGTTCGGGGGTTAAAGAATTTGCAGTTTAGCAAATCGTAACAACAGTACTCTATCGCCATCGTTGAAACGTATGCGAGCTTTGCTGTCGGTTCCATGCGATTCAAGGGCAATTACTGTGCCGGGACCAAAAACCGGGTGCAGCACACGTTGCCCAACGCTGAGATTTGTTTGAGTGGTGAAGTTGCCTTTGTATTCAATTTTATTTTTTGACGATGATGGTATTGACGGTGTCGGTTTTTGATTGAATTTGAACTGTTTTTCGGCCTGGTTCGAATTAAATGAATAACCGTTTAATCCAATTTTGGGTTTAGATTGGGTTTGCTCTATCGATAAAAATTCCTCGGGAATTTCATCCAAGAAACGGCTTGGTATTTGCGATGAGAAACTACCGTGAACTGTACGGCATTGCGACCATGAAAGCGTAACCATTTTTTTTGCTCGGGTAAGCGCCACGTAAAATAGTCTTCGTTCCTCTTCAATCGAATCTTCACCCATTAACGAAAGTGCCGACGGAAAAAGTCCTTCTTCCAATCCCACAATAAACACATCGTCAAATTCCAAACCTTTGGAAGCATGGACGGTCATTAAGTTTACGGAATCCGATGATTTATCGCGGTCGGCATCGGTTAACAGCGATACATCTTCCAAATAAACCGATAATCGTCCAATGGTTTGATTTTCTGAGAAATATTGGGTGGTAAAATCGAGCATGCCATTTAATAGCTCTTCTACGTTCTGCATTCTCCCGATTCCTTCATTGGTTTTATCCGATTCCAGTTCGTCAAGCATCCCTGATTGACGTAAAATCTTCAATGCAAGATTATATGCATCGTTATCGGTTTCGGCACTTTTAAATTCCATGATCATTGAACAGAATTTTTGAATCTGTTCAATAGCTTTCTTCTGAAGTCCTAATGTGTTGAAAATGTTGGAATGAATTATCTTCCAAATCGAAACGGAATATTGAACTGCAACCTCTTGAATTTTGTTTATTGTGGTGTCGCCGATTCCACGCGTCGGGTAATTGATTACTCGTAAAAACGATTGGTCATCGTCAGGGTTGACAACAAGTTTAAAATAGGCAAGAGCATCTTTAATCTCTTTTCTTTGATAAAAGGCGGTTGCCCCGTGGATATAATAGGGAATGTTTTTTCGGCGAAGCACTTCTTCAAAAAGCCTCGATTGTGAATTATTCCGATAAAGAATGGTAATCTGATTATAGGAAAGTTGGTATTTTATAAGGTCGTTTTCTATAAGGTTTATAATCTTTAACGCTTCATCAATGTCGGTTTGTGCTTTAATCACACGAAGGGGTTCGCCTGCTTCGTTTTTTGAAAAAACTGTTTTAGGTAGTTGTTTCTGATTATTGGCAATAATGCTGTTGGCTGCATTAACAATGGTTTGTGTACTTCTATAGTTTTGTTCAAGTTTAACAACCTGAAGATCGGGATAGTCGTTTTTAAAATTCAGAATATTTTCTATTCTTGCGCCACGGAAAGCGTATATGCTTTGAGCATCGTCGCCAACAACACAGATATTTCGATGTCGTGCACTTAATAATCTGATGATACGATATTGAGAAAAATTAGTGTCTTGATATTCGTCAACCAAAATATATTCAAAACGGTTTTGGTATTTTGCAAGAATATCGGGATGGTCTCTCAGCAAGATATTCATGTTCAGTAACAAATCGTCGAAATCCATTGCATTGGCTATACGACAACGCTGTTCGTAGAGTTGAAAAATTCGATAAATTTCTCCGACGTTATTGATTCGATCGTAATCCAAAAAATCTTTTCGAGATGCATATATGGACGAAGTAATCAAGTTGTTTTTTGCCCGACTTATTCTCCCGTAAATCAGGTTAGGCTTGTATGATTTTGGATTTAATTTCAGATCTTTTACAATAGTTTTGATCAGATTCTGGCTATCTTGTGTATCATAAATCGTGTAGTCGCTGGTAAAACCTATTCGTTCAGCTTCAATTCGAAGTATTTTAGCAAAAAGTGAGTGAAAAGTGCCCATCCATATCGATCTGGCTTTTTGTGTGCCAACCACATGGGCTATTCGTTCTCGCATTTCATTGGCCGCCTTGTTGGTAAAGGTTAACGCCATGATTTTGTGAGGTGCGATGGTGTTTTCCAATAAAAAGGCAATGCGATGAGTAAGTACTCTTGTTTTTCCGGATCCGGCTCCTGCAATGATTAACGAAGGCCCCTTAAAATTAATAACTGCCTCTCGCTGAGCTTCGTTTAGCTCTGATAATATACTTGTATTCATAACCTTGCAAAGATACAATTTTTCGACCGTTTCCCGGATAATGTTATTACAAAATTGAGAAAGAACATTTGTTGGATGAGTTTTCAAGTTAATAACGAAATTACCTAATGGCATGGAAATTGTGTTAACCCAGCGGAATATTGGTCAACACAACGAATAACATGCTATGAAATTGCGGTCGATAATCGTTTCTTTTATTATCACCTTTTTTTTGGTAATAAAAACCTACGGAATTGATACTATTCCAACATTTTATCGACTGTTGCAGCAAGCCAAAAAAGAAATTGTTCAGGATCCCCAATATGCAACTCTTCTTGTTGATTCCATGAAGAGCCTTGTTAAACCGGGCGATTCAAATTTAGCTCTATTGGCTTACGAACTTGAGAGTGAAGCATCATTTCATCGGAAAGATTATCTTAGGGCTTATCATGCCTTAGTGAAAATAGATTCACTTCTGATAATCGAAGGCGATCAGCAGCGTATTGCGGTTAATTACAATCGTTTAGGTTTATTATTCACCGAGTGGGGAGCCTTCGATAAAGCGCTGGATTACCTGACAAAGGCTTTGAGCATTCGGATAAAATTAGCTGAACCGGCCCCGGTAATGTTTACTTTGAATGCCATTTCGCATCTTTATTTAGAGATGGGTTCCGATTCGTTAGCCCTTAAAACCATTCGTGAAGCTATTTCGTATTCCAACCAGGTTCGCGATTCGTTCAATGTTTCGCATGTTTATTTCTCGGCCGGAAAAATTTTTGAAAAACTGGGCCACCTTGATTCGGCTCGACATTATTATAGTCGATCCCTTCTTTATCGGGATGCGGTTCATCATTATTCCGGGATTGTAGAAGTCTATAATGGCTTGGCAAGAATTGCTCTAACTAAATCAGATTTGGATTCCACCTTGTTTTTTCTTACGAAAGCCATCGAATTTTCCTCTTTAGTAGATCAATCCCCGTTTGTTGAAACTAATTTGCTTCTGATAGAAGCTTATCAAAAGCAAAAACAAAACCATTTAGCGTTGTTGACGGCCCGAAAAATTCAGGATAAACTAAGTTTAATACAAAATATCAACGCCAAAAGGCGTGCATATCGCATTCTTTCGGAATTGTATGAGAGACAGGGCGATATCAAAAATGCTCTTGTATTTAACAAGTTAGCCCAGCAAATTCAGGATTCAATATTATCTCAATATAAAATTGAGACTAACGCTAAAATATCCACATTGCTGAAGGTTTCCCAAAAAGAGTCTAATGGAACAACTTCAAGGGAAACACTAGATGCTACAATGTTGCAAAAATATTTTTTCCCGCTTCTCTTGTTTGTTTCCCTTATTTCGGTCTCTCTGACCGTTTACTTTTATCGTATTCGACTCAAGATTGGTGCTGAAAAAATGCACTTTATGAATCAATGTAAAAAACTCATCAAAGAGATTGATGCCAAAGAGTTTGACTTACTGAAGCTTAAGGCAGAAATTGAGCAACAGCGAGTTAACCATTGGCAACAGACCCAACATTTTCATCAAATTTATAAGTCAACCGCTTCCATAGCCCGATCCATTGATGAAATCATGGGTACCTCTCAAAGAATTATCACACGTCTTTTGAATGAAAACTTGTCTGCTCAACAACAAGGTGTTCATTACGAAAAACTTTTTACCTTGTCATTGATTGCCCGACAAAGAGCGCAAAAAATGTTATTAACCTTTGAACCCATCAGCCTAAGGCCTGTCAAAAATCAGGAGCTTTCAATTGAGCAAATAATTCAACTGTTAGAAAAGAAAATAGCCGATGATAATCAACCCAACTCTAAATTAAAAATTTGTCTTATACATCAGAATTTTCCGATAAAAGGAACGGTTAATGTTGATCCTGAGCTTTTAAGTGATTTGTTAGAAAGTCTGCTTGAGATATCAATCCAAAATGCTGCCGATGGAGAGCTTCAGTTCGCATTCAGGTTGGTTGATGATGAGTTTTTTATCATACTTTCTGATTCGAGAGTTTTGCTAGCACCCGAATATCAAAAACTTGTTACTGAGTGGCAACAATTGTCAACAAACGATTTCCCGACAAAAGATTCTGACAAATACAATCCTTGGCTTTTTAAAGCATGTCGCATTTCAAAACATTTAGGCTTACAGCTTCAGTTCGAACATCATGCTGAATCGGGAATAAATTTTCTTCTAAGAATCAAAAGTCAAAACACACCTAAAAGCAAAGAGTCAAAAACTTTGCCCGATTGGAAAGGTAAGCATATCTTAATAGCAGAGGATGAGATTTTAAACTACGAAGTTTTGAAGAGCTTCATTAAGCCAACCGGAGCCAAGGTCAGCCATGCTAATTCGGGAATTGAAATTGTTGAGTTTATCAAAACCATGAAATTCGATTTGGTTATTATGGACATAAAAATGCCTCGTATGGATGGACTTGATGCTCTGCAAATGCTAAAAAAAGAATTGCCGGGAATACCTGTAATCGCTTGTACCGCTCATGCAAACGCCTCGGAACGCGACAATTTCATAGAAATGGGCTTTGCTGATTTATTACTCAAACCCGTTTGTCGGGAGTCATTATATCATTCGGTAGGTAGATTTTTGCAATTAACTCATTAGAGTATCTTTGTTGTTAGCAACAATTCGTTTCCAACATAGGCTTTAAGAGTGTCGCCAATAGTCACAGAACCAACGCCTGCGGGAGTGCCTGTAAAAATGAGGTCGCCAATTTTCAGAGTAATAAATTGTGATACGTAAGTAATTATTTGATCTATAGAAAAAATCATTTCGCCTGAGTTTCCCGTCTGGACTACTTGGTCGTTTTTTAGCAGTTTAAAAGAAATGTTGTCTAAATTAAGCTGTTCTTTATCAATAAATTTTGAGCTAAGGGGAGCAGAATTGTCAAAGGCTTTTGCCATTTCCCACGGCCATCCGTTTGATTTACACTTTTCTTGAAGATCGCGGGCGGTCAAATCAATTCCTATTCCGACTGAATCGTAATATCGATGAGCGAATTTTGGAGAAATGTTTTTGCCTAAACGACAAATGCGATATACCAATTCAACTTCGTAGTGAAGTTCTTGCGTGAAGTCGGGGAGAAAAAAAGGTCGATTGTTTCTTAATAAAGCAGTTTCGGGCTTCAAAAAAAACATTGGGGAGGTTGGTACGGCATTGTTCAGCTCTTGTGCATGATCACGGTAATTTCGGCCAATACAGATGATTTTCATTTGCGCTAACCTTTTCGGTTTCTCATGTTAAGTTTAATCTCGGTCAGGACTTTTTTAGTGTGTTCCGGAAAATTGTTATTTAAAATCCAGCCGAAATATCCCGGGTCATTTTCAAAAACTTCTTCAACGGGTACGCCTTTGTATTTTCCAAAATTGAACACAGGAATCCCTTTATCGTTGTAAACAACTCTCCCTAAAAAATCGACATTTTGTGTTTGTGTAGTAAATTTTGAGAGAGCTTCAATGTCGTTGACCACGCTTAGTGTTTTTTGTCCGTTTTCATCTTCATAAGGAACATTTTCGTACATTTCAAGCTGTTTGAGCAAGATTTCATAGGTTGCACGAGTGTCAGCTAAGGCAGAATGAGCATTTTCCAGCGGTTTATTGCAATAGAATTTATATGCTGCCGCAAGTGTTCGTTTCTCCATTTTGTGGAATATGTTTTGCACATCCACAAATCGGCAGCGGCGGAGATCAAAATCAACCCCGGCTCGCAGGAGTTCTTCTGCCAGCATTGGAATGTCAAATTTATTGGAGTTGTATCCGGCCAAATCCGATCCTTCTATGAATCGAGCTACGTCGTGTGCAATGGCTTTAAAGGGTGGACAATGGGCAACATCGTTGTCTGTTATTCCATGAATTTTTGTCGCTTCTTCAGGGATGTGTTTCTCCGGATTGATTCGTTTATAAAAGGTGTCTTCGGTGCCATTGGGATGAATCTTTAAAAGAGCAATTTCAATAATTCTATCGGAAGCGACATCCGTCCCTGTTGTTTCTAGATCAAAAAAAACGATTGGGCGTTTTAGTGCCAATTTCATGATTTCAGTTTTTTGATGTTTTGTTTTAAAGAGATTTTGGCGTGAATTAAGACGAAAACTTCATTTATTTTTCAATCAAATAAAACGGGTCTAATTCATTGATCTCGTTTGTTAAAATATCCAGAATTTCAAATTCATACTCAACGGTTTTATATCTTTCTGAATCGATCTTGAGAAAATATTTTCCGGGAGTCAATGCCACGATAAATTTCGAGTTATTGTAGTTGAAATAGTAAACTCCTATGAGCGTAACTCTATCGGGTTTGTACACTAAGATTTGAATATTATCTGTGGGTGAAAGATTCTGCGGAGCGTTTTTATTTCCTTTGAAGATCGACCCTGTTACAATTTGATGGTTTTCTTCCTTTTCTTTAAACACTAATTGATAGATATCGTAGCCGCCGTAACCTTCTGGTCTAATATCGGCAACATAGGCATATCGGTTGTTTTGGGTAAAGCAAATGTTGTAATTGTCATAAAAATTATTGATGGGGTATCCCAAATTTCTGGGAGTTGACCAATTCCCATCGGGTTGGATGGTGGTTTCAAAAATGTCGTAACCGCCCATACTTGTGTGTCCTTGACTGGAGAAGAAAAGCCGCTTCCCGTCATAACATAAAACAGGGAAATCTTCATCGAGAGGAGTATTGATAGTTGGCCCTAGATTTGTAGCTTGGCTCCATGAACCATCGGGTAGTTTAACAGACATATACAGGTCTAAGCCACCGAATCCTCCCTTTCGGTTTGATGCAAAAATCAAAGTGTCTCCCGATTCAGAGAGTGTTGCTCCACTTTCGACATCTTTGGTGTTAATAGGTTCAGGAAACGAAATTGCTTTTCCTGATATCGTTTCTTTATTAAGGGGGGACATAAGTATGTCATCAAAAATCTCATATTGCTGTGGTTTGATGAATAAGTATTCATCATTTAAACTTTTCCCTACGATAAAATTGTCTTCAGCAGTGTTAACTACCGGAGCTCTTGATGCACTTTTCCATCGATTTTTTTTGTAGGTTGAAAAGTGAACATTGACTACATAGGTTTCTTCTAGTTTGTTGAATATTCTAGCCGAATTGTAGTAAATCCACGTGTTTTTGCGATCAACAACGGGGAAAAAGTCGTCGTAAGAAGAATTTATTTTATCGCCAAGATTTATAAAATCAACGTTTATGGGGTTTGACATCAGAGTGTAGGCATTTTTCAACTGATTTAACATTATCCTGGCATTCTCCTTTTCGGTTTGGTTTTTACTTATTGCGATAAATTTGTTAAGGCACTCTTCCGCCTTATTCAACTGTCCGGCATATCGATAGGCAGAGCCAAGATCAAGCCATACATAATCAGGTACCTTTGGCATTTTTGAAGCTTTTTCCAAAAAGGGAATGGCTTTTGCCCTGTCGCGATTGAGCATCACATGGCAAACTCCCAGGCGATAAACGTATTCAACATTATTAGTGTCTTTACTATAAAGCTTTTCGTAAATGGGTAATGCCATTTCGTAATTGCTGATTTGGTAATAGTCGTTGGCAATTTTTTCAGGGGCTTGGCCAAATATTGTTATCGAATAAAACAAAAAAACATTCAGAACGATAAGTCGCTGAAGCATATCCGTTTACTGCTTAAGATAAATGGTTTTTAATATTGGTTCTTCATCATCGCCTTCCTTGAGAATCAGGTTTTCGCGATATCCTTTTTCTGCCTTATCGAAACGAACGTCGAGAATATATTTTCCAGGATAGAGGGTTGCAAAAAATTGTCCGCTCTCATCTAAGTCGTAGCGAGAGAATAGGTTTCCTTGTTCGTCATAAACCGTGGCGTAAACTTTCAAAAAATCGGTTGAATAGGGTACTGAGTTTTGTTCTGTCCCGATCATTACTAGACCTACTACGATGATTTGTTTTGACGATTTTTCGATATACATTTTATATATGTCGAGATTCCCAATTCCTTCATTGCGAGTGCTTGCTAAATAGGCTACTGTTTCGTTTGCATTAAAGGAAATGGAGATATCGTCAAACGGCGTACTGATTGGGAAGCCATGGTTTATTGGACGTTGGAACGATGAGTCGGCTTGATTAAAGATCGAGTAGAAAAGGTCGTAACCACCAATAGATGAGTGCCCGTTTGATGAAAAATGCAATTTCTTACCATTGTCTGATAAGCTTGGAAAATTTTCATCGAATGGACTATTGATTTGGCTACCGAGATTTATGGGTTTACTCCAGGTATGTTTGTCGATTTTTACAATTTTGTAGAGATCCATTCCGCCATATCCACCAATTCGGTTGCTGGCAAAGATTATTAATGTTCCTTCGTTATTAATACAAGCCCCGTATTCTAAACTGGTAGAATTGAGTTCGGCAGGGATTTCTTTATCTTCCAAATATTGGAACTTTCCCCTTCGACGTTCTGCCATGATAATTTTTGGGGCTTTAAATTCTCCTTTGGTATAAACCATTAGTCTGTCTCCATTGGGTGATATACCCACAATTTCTTCGTAGTCAGGGGTGGAAATATTGATCATTTGAGCTTTTGACCAATTTTTCCCTGAAGCTTCCGAATAATATATATCGGTTACATAAGTTCCGGGAGGATCAAGATATCGACGGTTGCTTGTGAAAAAAAGGCTTTTTTCGTTGGTTGTAACAAGTGGTCTGAAATCGTTCATGGTAGAGTTTATTGTGGTGTCAAGCAACTCAAAGCGTACCGGCTGGGGTTGGTTGATAAGCTCTTTTGCATTGTATGCCATGTCAATCAGTCGTTCGGTCATGGCTAAGAGATTCTCGTCTCTACCGTAATATTTAAAATCGTAGAGTGCTTCTACCGCTTCGGTGAATTGATAGTTGTACATATACGATTTCCCAAGATAAAATAGGGCTTCCCTAGGAAAGTTGTTATGTGAAGTTACAAATTCAAGATGGGGAATTCCTCCGGTTTTGTTTCTGTTGGTTTCTGTATAGCAAACTCCAATCCTGAAATTCAGATTAATGTCTTTTTTGTCGAGTTCATAAAGTTTGAGATAGTTTTCTAGGGCAAAATCATAATCTTTTTCTTTGAAGGCGTGTTCTGCATATTTTCGGGCAAGCTCGATTTCAACATTTTGTTGAGCCTTGACCGAGAAATTACAGATGAAAAAAATGAAAATAAAAGTTTTCAGAGAGTGGGATAGGGGCAAATATCTTTTGTCGGTTTTTGATCTCATAGGCTTTAATTCCGATAATGATTCACATGTGTATATCATCAAATGGTGCAATATTACAAAAATAAGTTTAATTTTTTATTTCATTGTTTGACTTTTTGTTGAGTTTCGCATTTTTTTTTTGTGAATGGGGCTTATTTGTGTTTTAATAAGAAAATTCAATTTTGCTGTGTTAAACTATCATCAGGTAGGCTTTGTCCGGTTTTGATAATGGAAATAATATTGTTAATCATAGTGTTGTAGCTGAATTTTTTTACCATCTCTAAGGCTCCGGTTGAAAGTCTTAAATATAGTTCAGGATCTTCGGCTATTTTGATTATGGTTGAAATTAGTTTATCTGTGTCATTATAAGAAATGTGAAATCCATTATAGTTGTCGATTACCAACTCTGAAATTCCTCCGATTGGCGGAACAATAACCGGAAGGCCGTAATTCATCGCTTCGAGAATGGTCATCCCGAATGATTCAAGCCACTTGTCGGGATGCGATAAATTTACAACTAAACTTGCACGGGCATAGAATCGATGTACGCTTGGTTGTGAACTGTGGACGGTTAAGTTTTCACTGAATCGTATTTTTTTAAAAAACGCATTTATTTCATCGTCGGTGGCATTTAAAACCAATTCAAAGTGATATTGTGGAAGTCGTCGAGCTATGTGCACAAATTCTATCACCCCTTTGTAAACCTTTAGATTGCAGAGCATGAGAATGGTAAAAGTATCTTTGGGGGTGGGTGGAATGGTTTTGGCAATGAACCCTGGCGATAAGGCATTGTGAACAACGTGTTTACGCGAAACATCGATATTTTTTTTTCGTCGTATGAAATTTGAAACAAAGATTATATCGTGTGCCGATAGTTTTACAAAGAATCGACAAAAGGTGTCTAAAACTTTTGGGGTAAACGATATTTCATGAATGTGATACAAAACTCGTTTTTTTAATACCCAACCTGCTAATCCAGCCCCCCAAGGTTTTATGGTGTTAACATAGAAAGCAACATCCTGTCGTGCATATCGTAAAAGCTTGAAAAATAGATATATTTGAAATATTATTAGATAGATACCCTCAAGCCATGCTTTTTTGCTTTCATAAAAAGGATAGGTATATATCGGAATATTCACGAATGAAGATAGAAAGCCTTCGGTTTTCGAACGTCCCATGAATATTTCTACCTGATATTCATGTTCTGTTACGCCCTGAATTATTTCTGAAAGAATTAACGAAGTCCCTCCAAAGTCGTTCTTCGTATGCACAAAAATGATTTTCTTTTGGCCAAGAGGCACATTTTTTCGAGCCATAAATCTGAATTCAAAAAAACATTCAAAATTACATCTTTTTAGATATTTTATTAGGGGATGCTGCTTATTTCTAAAACAAAATCTAACATTATCTTTGCGAAAAAAAATTATGCGCGTTTTCTATTTACTTTCGTTCCTTTTATTAGGGGTGTTGTGTGTGGCTCAGTATCCACAGGTTCAACAATTCAATGTTACGATGAATTCCTATAACGTTGCTTCCATTCATTGGCAAGCTCCTGAAGTAGCTTCACAAACCATTTTATATGAGGGTTTTGAAGCGGGGATTATTCCTAACGGGTGGATAGTGCTTGATGTTGATGGCGACCAGAATAATTGGGAAATGCATCCTTCGTCTTGGAGTCCCGCTCATTCGGGAAATTATAGTGTAGCCAGCTATAGTTGGTTTAATGGAACAGCTTTGACGCCCAACAATTGGCTTATTACTCCAACGATGACTTTGCCCAACAATGCTTCGCTTAATTTTTGGATATCAGCAATTTCTTCAACCTATTCTCATGAACATTATCAGGTGCGACTTTCTACAGGTGGAACAAACACAGCCGATTTCTCCGTTATTCTCCATGATGAAACTTTGCCTCACAACTCCAACACATGGCAAAACCGTACGATCGATTTAACTGCCTTTGCCGGAGCAACGGTAAGATTAGCCTTTGTTCATAACAACAGCACCAATGTGTTTGCTATTAAACTTGATGATATAACTGTTGGTGTTTTCCCAAAACAAAAATTGACTTTAACCGGATACACTCTACAACGTAAGCTACCCAATCAATCCGCATTCCAGAACTATAGAACTTTTGGTACCAGTGAAAATTCTTTTTTCGATACACTAACCGTCGAAGGTGTTATCTCTTATCGTATCATTGCTAATTATGACGATGGTGGTTCGAGTGTTCCAAGTCAATCTGCTTCGGTGATGTTTTACGATTGGTATCCCGCACTGAATCAAAGCCAGATAGCTGCTATTGCATCGAACGAATTAGGATTGGTTTTATCCATCCATAACCCGAATTTATTTGTTGAAAAAACGTTATTGACCGAAAGTTTTAAATCCCCTACTGACTTGAGCAATTGGTCATTGTATGACCTTGACCAAGACGGAGAAATGTGGGAAAAACATACAGCGACAGCAGCTTATCATGGGTCTCAATCTATGGCCAGTTATTCTTGGTTTAATGGAAATCAGTTGCATCCAAACAATTGGGCAGTTTCAAAAGCCTTTCCGATTTATGGCGGACATTCCGTTATTTTATCATGGTACGTGGCGACACTCAATCAGAATTACCCGGGAGAAAATTACTCTTTGGCTGTTGGACAGAATCCTGTTAATTTTACGGCTTTCAATGTGTTGTTTTCTGAAAGATTGACCGCACAAAACATTTCTTGGCAGAGAAGAATGGTGGACCTTACTCAATCACAACTCGATACTGCCAGCATTGCTTTCATACATCATAACAGCACCAATCAATTTGCATTAAAAATCGACAGTGTCACACTCCGCACCTTTAATCATGTGGTAGGATACAAGATTTATTATTCCCATCATCCAGATTCAAATTTTCAATATTTGACCCAAATTGTAAGCTCCGAAGCTGAATTAACAGCTACTCTTCCTTTGCCTGCTACCATTTTATCACCATTTTGGATTAAAATTGCTGTGGTGTACGCCAACGGTGGCGAGTCGGTTGTAAACAATCCGGTTTTTGTCGATTTTCAAAATGTAGGATTACCCAATGACGTGGTTTCAGCTTTGACCATCAATCCTAATCCGGCGTCAGATAGAATAAGCGTCGTTTTCGGTAACACATTCGACACTTCAGGGTATCTTATAATTACCGATATAAATGGGCGTCAGTGGAAAAAACTCTTTTGGGAAGGTAACAGTCTTGATGTTGACTTAGCTCAACTCCCTGACGGTCTATATGTGCTTACTATTCATACGCATCAACAACAATCCAGAACCAAATTGATAATTCAGCGATAAAATTCGAACTAATAAACACAAACCATGGACAAATACCCTGCAACACAGAAGTTGATTTTCTTTGTATTACGTTTTTTTGCAGTTGCAATTCTTATTGGCTCGTGCAGTAGGAATAAGTTCGATATTAGTCCTAAAGAAACAATTTCAATCGAGATAGTGCGGCTCGATACCGCTATGTTTGAACCCAAACCGGAAAAAGTTAAGCAGACTATATTGCAATATTTCGAGCTTTATCCGGATGTTTTCGAAATCTATACCGAACGTATCCTTCGGTTGGGAAATCCTCAATCGCGTTATTTTATGGAATATCTCGATTTATTTCTTCGCCATCCGGATATACGCGACAGTTACGATAGTGTTAAAGCAATTTTTGGCGATTTCTCAAAACATAAAAAAGTGTTGGAGAGAGCTTTTTCATTAGTAAAAACTCATGTTCCGGATGTGAAAATTCCTAAAATATATCTCACCATATCGGGTTTCAATGAATCGTTGGTAATGGCCGACGATGCAGTGATTGTCGGGCTAGATAAGTTTCTAGGAAGTAAAAGTTTCTTCTATCAAAAGATTGGCATGCCTCGATATTTACGTCAACGAGCGCAACCCGATCTTCTTGCGGTTGAAATCGTAAGAAATTGGCTAATCACTGAATATCCCAACCAAGATTCTGTGTACGACCTTGTGAGCGAGATTATTCAACATGGAAAGGTTTTATATCTGATGGACGCTGCGTTTCCTAAATTGTCGGATGCGGTCAAAATCAGTTTCAGCGATGATGAAATCACTTGGGCAATAAATAGTGAACGTCATATTTGGACGTATTGGATACAAGAAAAGATGCTTTTCAATAAATCGCCCATGGAAATAAAAAAATATACGGGTGATGCACCTTTTGTAGCAACCTTTGGAAACGATAGTCCCGGAAGAATCGGAGCATGGATGGGATGGCAAATTGTCCGCAGCTTCATGAAACATAATTCTGATATTTCCATTGAACAACTGATGAAGATTAAAGATAATCATCAAATTCTTCAGAAATCAAAATATCTACCACGATAGAACATGAACAAGGATACGTTGCGAAAAAGTATTCTCAGGCAAAGCCGGGAAATGAACCCGGATACAAGACAAATGAACTCTCAAAAAATTTGGGATAACCTTTATCTAAGAGAATATCTTGACCGAGCAACAACCATCTTGTTTTATTGGTCGTTACCCGATGAAGTGGTTACTCATCAGCAAGTAACAAAAATGGCTGCACAAAAACACATTTTATTGCCCACAATTGTCGATAACAACTTAGTGTTAAACCCAAAATTGTCATTAGAACTCGAATAATGGAGGTGAGTTGATATTATTTACCCCCAACCATAATCCCGTAAACCATTCTCGTCTTTTCATCGCCAGGGATAATTTCAAAATTCGTTGGTTCCCGTTTCGGGTGATATAACCTCCTATTGCAAACACCTTATAACGAAGTGTTTTCA
>Ga0208198_1001837_pt1 | contig 17330 bp, 14 predicted proteins | sample AD_JPNTR2_MetaG_FD_184446 | JGI IMG/M metagenome (GOLD analysis project Ga0208198, IMG submission 184446) | Active sludge microbial communities of municipal wastewater-treating anaerobic digesters from Japan - AD_JPNTR2_MetaG (SPAdes) (version 2) | ecosystem: Engineered > Bioreactor > Anaerobic...
GTTTTTAATATTTTTATGATGTTCTGGACAATGGTTGGAACTCTTTTTGAATCCTTTATGCCTGCCTGTATTATTGCTTTGTAAAGGCCATTTCGGATTTCGCGCTCATAGCGTTCGCTCTTTTGCCAATGAGGGTAGTTTGCAAACACTTCCTGTAGGCTATTGGCCACCGCTTCTGCGTCGGGCAGGTCTTCTTCTTTGAGCATCCAGTAGACAGTGAAGATCTCCGACGACATTGCCTTTTCTGCCTGTTCTTTTTGGGCAGCATTAATTTCTTTGATTATTTCTTTGAGTTTTTCGAGCGTTTCTTTTGTATTTTGTTGCCTATCTTCGAAAAGTCTGACGAGGAGCTCAGCCTTTTCGGCGATGGAAATGAGGTATGGCGCAGTGTTACCGAGTTGATCCGCTGTTTTTTTGATGCTCTTGATGAGATTGAACACTTTTTCTGTATCGGATGCCTTGCTCTCTTCGATGCGCTTGAGCGTTTCTTCGTCTATTTCACAGACTTCCAGCGTCGGCTCAATGGCACTGCCCGTGGTATATTGTTGGACAAGGAGCGCAGTTTTCTTCGTAAAATCGCGGTCGATAAGAATACTCCGGTCGTAATTTTCCCTTACTATTCTATACATGCGGGAAATGGTTTCGTAGCCTTCCAAATAGGGCCTGAGAAACTCGTCGGGCGAGATGATATCGTACATTTGGGAGAGTTGCTTGAAGTATTGGTAGAATTTTTGCCGCGCTTGTTCATCCCTAAAGTATTCCAATACCGCCTCTATGGCTTTGTCTTGGCGCTTGCCTTCTATAAGGGTAAGGTAGTATGTGCGTGCAGTCTGCATTTCGATCTTGAATTGTTCCTTTAGGACGCCGATATCGCGCACCACACCTTCAATGTCCTGTGAATCGAATGCGAGCGCTTTTTCCAGATTGTCGAAGATACCGACAAAATCGAGCACAAAGCCAGACGACTTTTTTCTGCCCTCGTTATCTTCATAGGGGCGATTCACGCGTGCAATGGCTTGCAAGAGGACATGGTCGCGCATGGGCTTATCGAGGTACATACAGTAGAGAATAGGGGCATCGAAGCCGGTAAGGAGTTTTTCAGTTACGATGAGGATTTTGGGGAACTCATTCGACTTGCGAAACGCGATACGTATGCGTTTTTCTTCTGTTTCTGAAAGCTGGTACTGCGCCAATTCGGGTGGATCGTTGAACCCGGTGCTATAGACCACCTGGGCATATTCTGGTGGCAGATGTTTGTCGAGCTCTTTTTTGTACAATGCGCAGGCTTCCCTATCTACGCCTACCACAAAGGCTTTGTACCCCATTGGTTCAATATAGTTCTTATAATGATCTGCGATATATGTGGCAACCTTTTCCACTCGCTCGTTGTTCTTGAGCATATTTCGAAGCGTTACCGCCTTTTCGAGCACCTTGTTGAGTGATTCGATATCGCTCATGCCTTGTGTTTCGGCAAGATCGAGAAACTCCTTTTCGAGCACTTCTTTTTCGACGCGCAGGTCGTTGGGCGCAAGCGTATAATAGAGCGGGACCGTCGTGCCATCTTCGATAGATTCTGCAATGCTGTATTTATCGAGATAGCCATGCGGTGGATCATCTTGTCCAAAGGTCACAAAGGTACCTTTGCCGTACTGCGTTTTATCGATAGGTGTGCCGGTAAAGCCAATATAGGTAGCATTGGGCAGCGCACCCATGAGGTAGTTGCCGAGCTTGCCGCCAGTGGTTCTGTGTGCTTCATCCACCAATACGAAAATATTCTTGCGCGTGTTGACGTTTGCCGGTATCCCCTCAAACTTGTGAATCATGGTAACAATAAGGCCGCGTCTATCGCGCAAAAGAAGTTCCCGAAGATGCTCTTTGCTCTCGGTGACCTCGACATCTGGTATACTTTTCATTGCGGGGACTTTTTTCTTCTATCTTTGGTTTCCTAATTGATTCCATTCTACAAGGTTCGTCTCCGCTTTGCATGAGAAAAATACTTCACCCAATGACTTTTGAAAGAGGCTCTTTTAAGATAAATTCATTCTAATAAGGTATTGTTTAGTCTACACGGGCATATTGAAAAATATTACATATGCTAATAAAAATGATAGCTACCATTACTGATGCAAATAATCTTTCAATCGATTTATCATTCATTTTTCTAAAGAGTTTTCTACCAACCATGCCTCCGAAAATACCACCTAAAATCATTAGGATAAGCGAAGAATAATCGAAATATGGAATTTTACGTTCAATATACATAGTGATAATATTGGAAATTTGACTGAAAAGAATGATATATAGGGAAGTTTGAGCTGCAGTTTTAACATCGAGCGAAAAAAAGAAATAAAGAGTTATGAGATTGATGGGCCCCCCTCCTATTCCTAGAAAGCTAGAGATTGTACCAAGCAACATCCCTATGAAAAAACATGCCAGCGGACGAGATAGAGAGTAAGTGGAAATATAGTTTTTCTTCAGCGTATAGATAAGCGTCCCAAAAGTAATCAAAGCTAAGAGAGCAGATTGAATAATTCCCACGCGGTCTGGAAAACTCGTTGTCTTCTTAGCAAGTTGAAAAAGGTTCTGGCCTATAACACCGCCAGCAATAGCTCCTATAGCGATAGGCGTTGCTATTTTGATATTTATGACTACCTCTCTTGTAATGAATGTGCGTAAAACTGAATACAGAGACATAGCAAAGACAGTACAACTTGATAAAAAGCTTATAGTCGATATACTATCAAGTTTGAGGATATCGAGGATCGGCCTAATGATGATGCCTCCTCCGATCCCACAAATTGCACCGATTAGTGAAGCACCAAAGCTCACAATTAAATAGATAATTTGCATTTAATTATTCTTGCATTCTACCTTTCAGAGGACTCTTCATCTTTCATACAAAGATGTACTGCCGCAATCTTAAAGGTTTTGGGCAATGCGAGGATGTTTGGCCTGTCACCTACATACTTGCGGGCATCGGCAAGCGCATCTTCGAAGGTGGCGCGTGTTTTCATGCCCATAGCGCGGGCATAGCCAGGCTCTTGAGCGCCCACGATGTAGATCGCCGCACAGTGTTGTTCCGCAATATGTGCACTCGAGATCATCGAGAATGCGTGAAAGGGGTGATAGCCATAGCCAAAACGATATTTATCAATGTAGTCCTGCCTGCGCGAAAGTTCCTCTGAGTATTTTTCGATATCAGGAAGGATATTGGCATAGTCTTTCTGAAAAAGATTGAATACTTCGCGATAGGAGGGGAATTCTTCGTCGTGAAAATAGCCGTTGCAGATCGAAGAACAGATAACGACGGGGCTATCGGTGAGCACGCGTTTGTGGCGGACTATCTGCGCGGAGATGGCTTGCATAATGAGGATGGGGTTGGTACCCATGCCGTTACCGTAATGGAAGGACTGCGGCATGCCAAAGACCATCACGTCGTACTTCTTTTGCGCCCAATTGACATAGGTGCGCTTGTCCGCTACTTCCCAAGAAAGAGGCTGAATCTGGTCGGCTGCGCCGCTAAAGACCGCGATTTGGCGCTGATAAGTGTCGAGCACGGCATCGCAACAGAAGAATTTTTTACCCATGCACTTTTCCATGTACTGGCCAATGGCGTCGAATTTGTGGCGCATGAGGCTGTGGGTGCTCACTGGCACAAAATCAGGCCGATGCATGACCGCGGGTGTGTGGTGGGCGCCGATGCATTGCCAATGGGTAATACCGGTTGCGCAGTGTTTGTAGCCACCCGAATAGCCGCCATAGGGGTTGCCGAGCGTGTGACCGATGAGCACCGCCAGATCGGCCTCGAAGACTTCTTTATTCATGATGACATGCGAATGGTAGGTTTCCTCGTAGCCGAGGTCGACTAAGTTGGACCAATCTTCGCTATCGTGATTGACTATCTGACCAGTAGGCCAAAAGCGATCAAAGATGGCGTCGCCGAGGAGGCTTCGGATTTCTTCTTTTGTGTTTTTGCGATGGAGGCCATTGGAACAGATGAGTTTGATGTCTTTTTCTTCGACGCCCGCGTTACGGCATTCTTCGATGATTAGGGGGATGGAGACTTTGCGGTGAGAGTTGGCTTGGGTGCCGCCTTTTACCCTGTCGGGGAAGACGATGACGACCTTTGAGCCTTTTCTTACTTGCTTGGCAATAGGTTCGACGCCAATGGGGTTTTGAATCGATGCGCTCGTTGCGGCTTCGATATCCTCGAGTACGGGCGGGTCGGGCACGGTCTCGCCAGGGACAAAGACATCGGTCCACTCAGGCAGCTCGGCATCCATCATGCCTGGGCCATATTCAAATGAAAGTTTCATGGGGTATCCTCCTTAGATAGTGAAAGAAATAATGACAGGATTACGGAATAAGCTTTGACGGCATAACAGGATGGGATAGGATGAACAGGATTTTATCTTGGGTAGATAACAGTATTTGAATAGTCTTGCGGGCTTAAGGCCGCTATGCCAGCGAGTATTGCCCAAGATCCCGTGTATCATTGTTGCATCCTTTTCTTTCTGTCTGCGTTAAAGAAACGCGCTGTTTTTCGCATTTTGCACGCATGGAATGCTTAGCACGCCCTGGCGATATTCCTTGACAATCCCGCAAAATTCATCGGGATAGAAGCCGATTTCGCCTTCAAAGCGTGTGAGCGCGACCAGACCGCCGTCTAGCTCATCGATGGTGCCGATAGCGCGCGCATTGGTTTTTTTAAGGCCACCGCCATAGACTAACGGGTAGGGCGTAATCTTTTTTATTTCAGCGGCAATGCAAGCAATCTCGGTGGGCTCAGGAGGGGTCTTGCCAGGGCCAATTGCCCATACCGGCTCGTAAGCCAAAACGATAGCAGATGGATCAACGCCCATGAGGCCTTCCTCTATTTGACGTGCAAGAATTGCTGAGCGATGTGCAAGTTCGTCTGCTGTTTCGCCGATGCAAAAAAGTACGCGCATGCCGACTTTGGTAGCGGCTTCCACTTTTTTATGGAGCACTTCGGAAACAAGAGCAGCAGCGGCTTTAGAATTGGCTCCGGCGCGTCTGAAAAGCTGATTAAGGTAGGCTCGCTCTTCGCTGTGGCCGATGATGGTCCAGGTACAGCCGAGCTGGCGCATAGCGCTTGCAGGTCGGAATGTAGTAAAAGCGCCAAAGTTGCTGCCAGGACCAACATCTTCGTCGTGAACACTCTGACAACCGATTTCGAGGTGAAAGGCTGAAGCCACATGGGGTAACAGTGCTTGCATTGCACTGATGATATGAGCCTCGGGCAAGAGGGCGGCGATCATAAGATTTTCAGAAAAGGCGGGATCGGCAGCCAAAATGTGGCACAATCCATTTTGTAAAGATGACACAATCGAAGTACCCCATTTGTCAGGCGGCGCAAGTCTATTTACGCCTCCCAATGCGGGCAGGATATCAAATCGTTTTAGATTTAGAAAAAGATAGCGCATAACTAATCTCTCAAGACCCAAATTTGCTTATTTAATGCAATTTTTTGCATTACTTTTGCAGTTTCTTATTATATATTTATTTTATAAAATTGTACATATGATATTTTTAATTTTCACAATTTCCCACTTTACAAATGCTGAAAACAGTGAAATAATAATTTATGAGTTAAATATGCAACCGTTTGCTCAAAAATATAGATTCTTTTCTTATTATTTTTGCCAAAACTAAAGGAATATTATGGAAGAGACTGTATTGATTGCTGAAAATATTTGCAAGTCGTTCCCAGGCGTTAATGCGCTAGATAATGTTAATATAGAATTATTCAAAGGAGAAGTGCTCTGCATTGCGGGGGAAAATGGAGCAGGCAAATCTACCTTCGTAAAGATTCTGTCCGGTGTATTACAACCAGATAAAGGCAAAATTATCTTAAATGGAAATAAAATTGAAATTAAGAATCCATTGATTGCCCTAAATAATGGATTAAGTGTTGTTTATCAAGAGCATAAGCTTATTAATAATCTTACTATTGCAGAAAACATATTTTTTGGTAGGTTTCCGCATAAAGCGATGGGTTTTATAGATTTTGATAAGCTAAATCAAAATACATTGCAACTCATTAGAGAACTTGATATTGAACTAAGCCCTAAAATGCTAGCAGGTGATCTTACTACTGCTCAATCTCATCTAGTTGAAATTATGAAAGCATTATCTATTGGAGCTAATATATTGATTTTAGATGAACCATCTGCTTCCATAAACGAATCTGAACTAAACAAAATATTTGATATTATTAAAAAGCTTAAGAAAGAAGGCAAGTCCTTTATTTATATATCTCATCGCTTAGAAGAGCTTTTCCAAATCGGAGATCGAGTTGCTGTATTCAAGGATGGAAGAGTGGTTGGAGTTGAACATGTCTCCAAATTAACAAGTGATAGAATAATTAGGATGATGGTTGGAAGAGATATTATTAGTAACTTTGACCCACAAAGTAGAAAATTTGACAAGGAAGCTCTCAAAGTGCATGAATTAACTAATGATAGGGTCAAAAATTGTAGCTTTTATATTCGTGAGGGTGAGGTTGTTGGCTTTGCAGGATTAGTTGGTTCTGGACGTAGTGAACTGGCAGAAAGCATTTTTGGATATAGAAAAATAAGTTCTGGTAAGATATTTATTGATGGAAATGAAGTTAATATTAAAAAACCCTACAATGCGATATTTTGCGGAATGGGTTTTGTAACCGAAGATAGATTAAACACAGGGCTCATTCTAAGCTTGAGCGTCGGCATAAATATTACATTTATAATTCTTAGCAAGCTTACAAAACTTGGATTTATTAGATCAAAAAGGGAAAATCAAATTATAAATAATTCAATACAAAACCTAAGAATAAAAGTGCAATCATATAAGCAGGAGGTACAATACCTAAGTGGAGGAAATCAGCAAAAAGTTGTCTTGGCAAAATGGCTTTTAACAAAATCAAAAATCCTAATATTTGATGAGCCTACTAAAGGAATTGATATCGGTGCTAAAGAAGAATTTTATAAAATTATTGATAATCTTGCAAGACAAGGCATGGCTATTATGATGATTTCTTCAGATATTCGTGAAATTATTAGTCTTAGTAATCGAGTTTATGTTATGAATGATGGCAGAATAGTAAAAGAATTGAATGGTGATTTTATAACAGAGGAAAATATTGTTAAATATGCAATAAAAGAAGGAGCATAACATGGCAGAAACTTCTGATAATAGAAAAAATAATGATACATCAGTAATGATATTCAAAGGAAAAAGACTTATTGTTAACTTAACTCCGATGATTGGGCTAATTGGATTGATAATTATTTGTTCCTTAATAGTACCTAAATTATTTATGTCTCTATCGAATTGGAGTAATATTCTTAGACAAGTTACGATACTTGGATTTGCTGCCTTAGGTATGACAATAGTAATTCTTACAGGAAATATTGATCTATCAGTAATTGGAAATGTAAGCATGACTACGTGTTTAGCTGCCATTTTACTGCAACATAATTGGAATTTAATCCCTACATTTGCCATAGTTATTTTAGCTGGGGCATTTATTGGATTAATAAATGGGCTAATAATCAGTTTTTGGAAAATTGAATCTTTTGTCGTAACTATGGGAATGCAAGTAATATGTTTTGGCCTTGCTCAATATATTTCTGGAGGCAGAACTATTATTATCCAAAATCTAAATCCTTTTATGATTGAGCTTGCTTCATATAGAATTGCAAACATTATCCCTGGCATGTTTGTTATTCTTATTATTTTTTATATTATTCTTTGGATATTTACTAGAAATACAAAATTAGGAAGATATATATATGCATTGGGTGGAAATGAGGAAGTTTGCTATATTTCAGGCGTGAATGTTACCTTTGTACGAACAACCGCATATATAATAAGTGGCATTTTTGCTGCAATTGCAGGAATTTTTACATTTAGCAGATCACTTTGTGGGGATCCAACAGCAGGTAGTTCACTTGGAATGTATGTAATAGCAGCGGTAGTAATAGGCGGGACTAAAATGAGCGGAGGGCGCGGTAATGTTTTATTTACTATAATAGGTATATTTGTAATTGGAATTATTAATAATATGTTAAATCTTATAGGATTCAAGTATTATGCTCAGCAGATAATACAGGGAATAATAATTATTTCTGCAGTTATTGCTGGCAGTCAAAAAAGAAGATAATTCAGTAGCTTTATAAATTTATGAAGCTAAATGAATTATTAGAATATTTAAGGGGAGGTAAGAAAATGAAGAAGAGAAAAAACATCTTCACAATGATGTTGCTCATTTCTTTATGGGTAACTCTAACAATTACTGGTCTAGGGGCTCAAGGAACTAGTTCTCAGAAAAAAAAGACATATTTAATAGGTATTTCTCAGCCAACCATGACTCATCCTATTCGTCAGGCTGCTAATGTGGTTATTAACAGTTGGCTAAAGGAACATCCTAATGTGCAGATAATTGTTACTGATGCTCAACTAAATGCCAGTAAGCAAATTGCTGATATTGAGGATTTAATGACCAAAAGGGTGGATATTTTATTAGTAGCTGCTCATCAATCGCCAACTCTAGTAGGCGTTCTAAGAGAGGTAAAAGCTGCTGGAATTCCAATTATAGCATTTGATAGACCTCTTTCAGATCCATCGGTACAGGTAGCACAGGTTGTTAATGATGATTATGGTGCAAGCAGAAAAGCCGCCAAACTCTTGGGAGATGCATTAGGGGGAAAAGGCAAGATAGCTATCCTCGAAGGTCCTGCTGGAAATACTATCTCTGCATTACGTCAGCAGGGCTTCTTAGATGAGCTAAATGCTAAATATCCTAACATAAAAATCATGTCTGATCAAGTTGCAAACTTTCAGCGTGTACAAGCAGTTGATATTTTTGAAAATATAATCCAAGCCAATCCTGACCTAAATGGCGTTTTTTGCCATAATGATGAAATGGCATTAGGTGTTGTTAAAGTGTTAAAAGATATTGGCAAAATAAAAGACGTTAAGGTCGTAGGAATGGATGGGCAAAAAGATGCCCTAGAATCAATTATTTCTGGAGATTTATATGCTACAGTACGAAAGGTTCTTGAATTTCCAGCAGTCCTTGATATGGCTCTTGAATATCTAGAAACAGGAAAAACTAAGTCAATAGTATATTTGGATCCGATACCAATAACTAAGGAAAATGTAATGCAATATTATGATCCTAAGGCTGTATTCTAAAAATTGAGAATTAGTGAGGTGCATTAAAAAGTTGCACCTCACTATAATTTTTAAGGTTATATTATTATATTATATATGAATAAAGAATTAAGTATTTATTCCCTTGAACCCCACATTACCTCTTTGAATAGAGTTAAAAGGCTCTACAGAGGAGGAAAATTATTGGATTATTGGCAAAAAATATTTCCTGCTGCTGATAATTATAAATCAGAAGAGTTTCTAATATCAACTATAAGATATATTGGGAATGATGGTGCAATTAAAGAGAATGGAATTAGCACAATAGATGTCTCCTATAATGAATCTATAAATCTAAAGGATCTCATATCTAGCGATGAAGAATCATTTTTAGGAAAAAGATATGCAAGTCAAACATATGGAAATTGTGGCGTACTAGCCAGAGCTGGCGATTCAGCGATGAGGCTTATATTACAAGTTCATCCTGATGATATAGCAGCAAAATCTTACTTAAATATACCATTTGGGAAAACAGAAGCATGGTATATCTTAAATACAAGAATAATAGATAACATAGATCCTTATATCTATCTGGGTTTCAAGCCAGGCGTGACGAGAACCTTATGGCAATCGTTATTTAAGGAACAAAATGTGGAAGGAATGCTTAATTGTTTGCATAAAATACCTGTAAAAGCAGGAGATACTATTCTAGTAGAAGCGGGTATGCCTCATGCAATGGGTAGCGGATGCCTATTCTTAGAAATTCATGAGCCATGTGATTATACATTTAGATTAGAAAGGCAATATAATGGTCATCAATTATCTGATAATTCAATGCATTATGGATTCGGATTTAGCATGATGCTTGATCTATTGCATTATGATACTTATACAAAAGAAGATATTTTAAAAAAATGTATAATGACAAAGGTTGTCATTGATCAAATGAATGATAATAAATTAGTGCAGGTTATTAGTTATAAAAATACAGATAAGTTTTCAATAATGGTTCTAGATCTTTCTGGAGTATATGAGCTTCCTAAATTTGATGGACATTATATATTAGTTGCTTCTTGCGGTGATACAAAGCTAGTTTATAAGAACGGCTGCAAGGTTGTACCACAGGGTAGAGGCGTGTTTGTTCCTGCAAATGTGGGGAAATTAAGAGCTGAAGGAAATGGGGAGCTTATAATTGCTTACCCATTCTTAAGTTAGCCTAATAGGAGAAGCAAATGAAATTCTCAGCATCTTTGGCATGTGCTGATTATCTCAATTTAGAGAGAGACATTAATTGTCTGATACAAGGTGGCATAAAAGATTTACATTTAGACATCATGGATGGACATTATGTTCCTAATTTATGCTTAAACTTAGATATTATAAAAAGTATTAAACAAAAATTTCCTTCTATAAAAATGGATGTTCATTTAATGGTAACTGATTTAGTGCAATACTTAGATCCCTTGGCTGCAATTGGAGTAAATACAATCATATTTCATTTAGATACAATAAAATTTGGCTATAGAATTATTGATGCTATTAAAGATAAAAACATACGAGTGGGTATTGCGATTAATCCTTCTCAAATTCTTATGCTATTAAATCCATTCATAGATTTAGTTGATATGATTTTATTAATGAGCGTTGAACCAGGCTTTGCTGGACAGAAATTTATGCCTTTTACATATCAAAGAATTAAAACACTCTCAAGAATAAAAAAAGATAAAAGCCTGGATTTCTTGATCAATATTGATGGAGGAATAAATCTTGAAATTGCAAAAAGATGCTCTAAGTATGGGGCTAATTGTGCAGTTTTAGGATTATTCTCTATTTTTAATCAACCTGAAGGAATTCAGAAAGCTGCTAGAAAATTTATTGATGCTTTTTGATGCTTTAAGATTTTACAAACAAATCGAGAAAGGACTTTAGAAAATGAAGCTAAGGGATTATGCTAAGTATATTGATCATGCAATATTACTCCCTCAATATACAGATGTTGATATAGAAGCTGCATGTAAGGAAGCCATCAACAATGAATATGCTTGCCTCGCTGTAACGCCTTCAACTCTGTCAAAGGCTGTATCAATATTAAATAATACAAATATACATATCAGTTCTGCTATCGCTTTTCCGAATGGAACTACCACTCCTACATCTAAAGCTTTTGAAGCTGCAGAATCTTGTCGAATAGGTGCTGATGAAATTGATATGGTTATGAATATTGGAATGGCTAAAATGGGAAATTGGTCATTTATACAAAGAGAGATCTCGCTTGTCAAAGAAGCAATATTGGCAGTGCGAGATGATGCTATATTAAAAGTTATCATTGAAACTTCATTATTGAATAGAGAAGAGAAAATTGAAGCTTGTAAAACTTGTATCAGAGCACATGCGGACTTTTTAAAAACTTCGACAGGATTTTTTAATGGTGGGGCCACTATAGAAGATATTAAGATGTTACATGATATTGCGGGAGGAGAAATAAAAATAAAAGCTTCTGGAGGCATTAAAACAGCAGAAGATTTTTTGAAAATGATTGATGCAGGTGCTGATAGAATAGGGACAAGATTTTCTAAGGAAATTCTAAAAGGCTTAAAAGAAGATTACCATATTGAGTATTAATGTAATATAGGATGGTTCATTTAATTAGAAAATTTATAGGTGGAGGTATAGTTATGCAAACACAAATTAAGCTAGCTATTGGTTGCGATCTTGCAGCTTATGATTTTAAGATGGCTATTATAAGAGAACTTAAAAACAGAGGATATACTCTGACAGATGTAGGGTGCAACAGTTCAATGGAAGGAGATTATCCTGACATTGCCAAGGCTGTAGCTGAGCTTGTCAGTTCAAAAAAGGTTGACAGAGGTATTCTCATGTGTGGAACTGGTCAAGGCATGGCAATAGCGGCTAATAAATGTAAGGGAATACGAGCTGCCCTTTGTTACGATATCTTTGGCGCAATAATGTGTCGGGAACATAATGATGCTAATATCCTGGTAACTGGTGCATGGATGGTCTCTATGGATAGAGCCCTTGATATCATTGAAGCATTTTTATTTGCAAAGTATTCAGGTGGGAGACATGATATGCGAATTAAAAAGATGATGGAATTAGAAGAAAAATAGTTATTTCTTCATAATATTATTAAGATAAGGCTAATTTTGGCGCAATTTCTTAATCTTATAGTTAACTTAAATTATATAATAGAAATAATATGCAATTTATAAGGAATTTAATATGGAATATGAAGAGCTAAAAAAGATAGCATATGATGCTAATCTAAAATTAGTAAAGTATAATTTGGTTATTCTAACATGGGGCAATGCGAGCGTCATTGATAGAAAAAAAGGGGTTATAGCTATAAAACCTCGAGGTATAGATTATAATAATCTTGTTCCGAATGATATTGCGATAGTCGATATTGAAGGCAATCCAGTTGACTCTAAATATCTTCCTTCAGTTGATTTGCATATTCATTTAGGATTATATAAAAATTTCTCTGAAATTGGTTCCATTGTTCATACACATTCTATGTTTGCAACAGCCTGGGCACAGGCTTATCGTTCAATACCAGTTCTGGGTACTACACATGCAGATCACTTTCATGGGTCTATTCCTTGTACAAGGCAGCTTTCAGAAAAAGAAGTGAATGAAGATTATGAAAAGCAAATTAGTAATATTATCTTAGAATGTCTGGAAGGAAAAAATCCAATGGAAGTGCCTGCAATTCTCATTGCAGGACATGGCCCATTAACATGGGGAAAGACTTCACATGAAAGCGTTGAGAATTCTATAATATTAGAAGAAATTGCAAGAATAGCAATATTATCTATAAGTCTTGGAAGAAATTTGCAGATTCCACAATATTTAATAGATAAACATTATTCGAGAAAATTCGGCCCTAATAGCTATTTTTATCAAGATCATAATATTACATAATTCCGCATGACCTTGCATCCTTATTTTCTAAGAACAGCTCATAATCTACTATTCTATAAGCAATAGTGAGCATATTTTGCAAGTGGTAAAATAATATTTTTCAAGGAGCTAGCCTTATGAAACATACATTATTGGTTGTGCATGGAGGAGCTCCTACGGCTGTCCTCAATTCATCATTATATGGAATTATACAAGCATCAAAAAACTTCGGTGAAATTGAAAAAGTATTAGGGGCAGTCGGAGGAATACAAGGCATACTGCATCATGATTTTGTCAATTTAACTAAGCTTAATGATGCAATAATTAGACTGCTACCATTTACGCCTGCTTCTTATATTGGAACCTCGCGCTATCCGCTTAGAGAAGAGGATTATGAGCGGATAATAAATATATTTATAGATTATCATATTGATTTTGTCATATTGAATGGGGGTAATGGCACTATGGATGCGTGTGGAAAGCTTGCCCGCGCAGTGGCACGGTCGCATTTGCCCCAGGCGCAGCACATTCGAGTTGTAGGGATTCCCAAGACCATCGACAACGATATTGCACAGACCGATCATGCGCCGGGATTCGGCAGCGCAGCGCGCTACCTTGCAGCCTCAGTTGCGGAGCTGTGTCGCGATGTGGCAGCTTTGCCCATCCATGTGTGCATTGTCGAAGCGATGGGACGCAATGCTGGCTGGCTCACCGCAGCATCGGCACTGGCGCGGCTCAATGGAACAAGTTCTTTCCTTGGCCCACATCTCATCTATGTGCCGGAATTTGCCTTCGATGAGGAACAATTCTTGGATGAAGCTAAAGCGTTGTTCGATCGGTTTGGGGGTGTAGTGGTTGTGGTGAGCGAAGGACTTAAAAAAGCTGACGGAACACCGCTTGTGCCGCCAGTTTTTCAAAGCGGACGATCTGTGTACTATGGTGATGTGTCGGCATATCTCTGTTCACGTATTATAAAGCGGCTTGGCATTAAAGCACGCAGCGAAAAGCCAGGGATACTCGGCCGTTGCTCAATTGCTCACCAGTCTTCGCTTGACCGAGAAGAAGCAATCCTTGTTGGCAGCGAGGCGGTAAAGGCGGCGCTTTCTGGGCAGACCGCAGTGATGGTGGGTTTTGAGCGACTTTCCACAGAGCCATACCAGGTCCAGACAGTGCTCATTCCTATTGAATCAGTTATGCTCTCCGAGCGAGCCTTGCCGACAGACTATGTCAACTTGGAACACAACGACATTCTTCCTGCGTATATCGAATGGTGTAGGCCGCTCATTGGCGGGCCACTTGCGGCGTTTGCACCGCCGCTTGCCAACCTTGAGCCATCAATCGCGCCATACGTGTCCCCATTAGCGCATCCTTTGGCGGCCGATTCGACTTCGATCTCTTCGAGCTCAAAAAAGGAACAAGACCCATGGCAGTACGATTAAAAGACATTGCCCAGGCAACGGGTGTTTCTATTTCAACTGTCTCGAGAATTCTCAATGGTGTAGGAAATCACAAGCCAAGCGATCCCACCTATCAACGCGTGGTACAAACAGCGCGCGAGATGGGCTACATGGCTGATGTGCCTGCAAAGCTTAAAACGCTCTCTGGAGAAAATGGCACATCCGTGCTTTCTATTGGCTGCGTGCTCACATCGGAGCATGAGACCTTTATCTCGCCTTTTTTCTCTTCGCTCCTGGCTGCAATTCAAAATAGCCTTGCCCAACTCGACGAGCTGCAAAAATATAGGCTTTCAGTGATGAATATGATGGACCCCAGCTTTCCCTTCTTTTTGGAATCGACGAGCCTCGATTGTGGCATTATGCTCGGTAGGACGAGGCTTGAGAATATCAATCTCCTCAAGAACAAAATTCCCAATCTGGTCTATGCAGGAGTGAATAGCATCGGAGATGACTTCGACGAGGTGCTGTGCGATGCCTATCGTGCTGCGCACTGTGCAATAGAATATCTCATTCGCCTTGGCCATAAAAAAATTGGCTATCTTGGCTCAACCCAGCAGAAATATCAGGTATTCAACGAACACCGCTACCAGGGCTACCTCGATGCGTTGCGCGATGCTGGTCTTTCTGTAAACGATTCCTGGGTCATTGATACTCCGCTTACTACGCCTGGGGGTTATGCAAGCATGCAGGAGATGATGAATAGAGGGCGCTTGCCCACAGCGATTTTTTGTGGCAATGACAGCGTAGCGCTTGGTGTGATAAAAGCGCTTGGCGAGCACGCTATTGCGGTACCCGATGACCTGTCGATTATTGGCTTTGACAATATTGAAATGTCCGCCTATAGCCACCCCGCGCTCACAACTATTGCAATTCCCACAAAGGAATTGGGACGCATCGCAGTAAAGGTAATGTTCGATAAAATCAAAACAGGCCGCAACTACCCGATTAAAGTCTATTTGCCCTTCTCCCTTGTAGAACGCGAAAGCTGTGCATCACCACCTCAAAGATAAGTAAACATGTTATGCCGAATAGTCATGCTTCAAGCGGTCGCGGTAGGGATGAAGTGCTCTCCTGGTTTTCGGACCATTTATGCACCTAATTGTCACAGTCGGTGATAGTCCCCCAAAAACTGGACACTTTTAAAGTTAGAAATTCAGCCTGACAGGCTGTCTTGAACAGTAATGGAGGATGCAAACTCATGTGTCACAGTCGGTGATAATTTTCCTAAATTAGTCTAAAACCGGAAAATTTAAACCGACCTTGACACTTTGATGACTTCTCTCTTCTGCCATGTGGCAAAGCGGATTCAAGGAATGCCCAAACTCCTATTTTTCTCTCCTCCAAGAAATAAATAATCTTGTTCATCCTGCTTCATTCCGTCATCATGTCGAAAAATCCTATCCAGGCATTAGGCGCAGCATTTACAAGGCAAGCCGATAGATAGCTTCGATATCGACTGCCCGAAGCGGCACGAAATGCCCCACTGTGTGAGCTTCTCCATCAGTAGCCTTGAGCGCCATCTGGGTAAAATGCCTTTCATCGATACCGATCTCGGAGAGCCTGACTTTTTGGCCAATCGAGCGCCAGAATGCCTCGAGGCGGGCAATTCCTTCGCGAGCCACGCGCTCGGGGTCGAAATAGTTGTCCTCCACTCTCCAGACGCGCTCAGCGTACTGCGCAAAGCGGGCGATATCATGGCGAAGCGTATACTTCATCCATGCGGGGGTAATGATCGCAAGGCCAGCGCCATGCGCAATATCGTAAAGCGCACTGAGCTCGTGTTCTATGTCGTGCGAAGCCCAATCGCCAACACGCCCTGTATTAAGAAGCTCATTGTGCGCGATTGTGCCTGCCCACATTAGTTCTGCCCAATCATCATAGGAAGTAGGGTTCGCGAGCACACGAGGCGCTGTCGCAATCACGGTTCGTAGGGTTGCCTCGATGAGTCTATCGGTGAATTCTACAGGCTTCGAGTTCGTAAAATAGCGCTCCTGAAGGTGACACATGATATCGGTGACACCATTCGCAATTTGAGCGGGTGGAAGCGTATAACAGCGTTCGGGGTTGAGCACTGAGAAACGTGGGAAAAGGCAATCGGCATTGACAGCACGCTTGAGCTGGCCTTCTTCCTTAGTAATGACCGAACCTGGGCTCGATTCACTGCCTGCAGCAGGGATGGTGAGCACGGTTCCCACTGGGAGCGCTTTCTCTGGAACTGCTTTTCCTATATAGAAATCCCAGACATCGCCATCGTAGAGCGTGCCTGCGGCAATCGCTTTTGCTGAGTCGATTGCGCTACCGCCGCCCACCGCGAGCACAAGATCGATATGGTTGCTCTTGCATAGTTCGATGCCCTTGTACACAAGGCTCAGTCGTGGATTGGGTTGTACTCCACCGAGCTCGAAAAAGTGCAAACCTGCTTCAGTGAGCTCTTTTCTGATAAGTGGCAAGAGCCCCGAGCGTTCCGCGCTCTGGCCACCATAATGCAAGAGCACGCACTTTCCATATTGAGCTGCGATACGACCGATATTCGCCTCGTGGCTTTTCCCAAAATAAATCCTTGTGGGGTTTTGAAATATAAAATCGTCCATAGATTCTGCTCCTTTTGGTTTTCTTTTTCTATATTATTATATGGTATCCAACGCTAAAAATGTACTATGAAGACATAAATCCATCGGGCAGATTTTGAAAGATGCCAAAAGTCTTGAGAGGGCCTTTGATAGGATGATCGAGATATTTTTGACGGGATGATCGGGATTTTGCAGGATGAACAGGATTTTTCTTTAAGAATAGAGA
>Ga0208198_1001843_pt1 | contig 17276 bp, 11 predicted proteins | sample AD_JPNTR2_MetaG_FD_184446 | JGI IMG/M metagenome (GOLD analysis project Ga0208198, IMG submission 184446) | Active sludge microbial communities of municipal wastewater-treating anaerobic digesters from Japan - AD_JPNTR2_MetaG (SPAdes) (version 2) | ecosystem: Engineered > Bioreactor > Anaerobic...
TAACAATTTTGCCAAAACACAGTGGAATCCGCAGTAACTCTTTCGCGGGAAACACCTTTTATTATTTCCTCTCCGGAATAATTCAAAGAATCCAAAGTCCCGGTTTCATTTTTCAAAACCAAACAATCTCCCGCATTATTCAGATAAGTCCAACTCTCAGCCAAAATTATTGAAGCGGCAGGACACTCTGGATAACGCCAAATTAAAGCATCCGGTTCTCTGCAAATTACATAATAGCCACTTGTTGCAGGAAGGGAAAAACGGATTTGGGAAGTGGAACTATCTGCAATATAATAAGTTCCCTGAGAAATTTGGGCACCGTAAATTTCAATCCATTCCTGATTTCCGGATTCCGGATTAGCCAGAAACTCGTTGATATAAATGCCCTCTTCCATTTCAGGATTTAAGGGAACTAACAAAACATTATTGGTGGAATCAGGATCATCCACAAGCGATAATTTTACGGTTAAAGGCGAAGAAGCGCAGAAAAATGCCAGATTTACCAGAAGTGAATCCAAAGCTGGAATTGGAGCAATTGCCTGTTGAGCCAGTAACTCATTATTTTGAGTAATAGTTAACTCTGCAGATAAAATCGGAACAAGAAAGCTTAAATTTTTCAGCCAAAGGTCAAGTTCAACATAATTATTCTCCCGCAAAACACTATAAGTTCCTAAAGCATAATCGCAATGAATCCGATTGGGCAAGCCGGGAGTTGGTTTTGCTTCCGCTATAAAATCCGTTTCACAATTATTGGTATCGTAGCCATCGTAAATTCTTGCCAAAGAATAACCTGCCGGAACATCGGGAGCAAAATGCGTTCCTGCCAAATTATGATCATCAAATAACAGATTGGTATTGGGCGAATCATAAAGAACTGTATCAGTATAAGTTCCATCAGGACTCACATAGCGAATGCCATCCGTTTCACTTCCCCCGTTTTGAAAGCTGAAATTATAGTAAAGTTGAGCATTCAATATTGACGCTCCTCCAATTAGTAAATAGCGATGAGGACGCAATTCAAAAAAGGGAAAAGTGTATTGAAGAGTAAAAGAACTACCTCCGGAAAGGATTTTGGCTCCTTCCAACTGCACACTTGTGTTACCGTTATTATAAAGTTCTATCCATTCCCAGCCCTCATCACTGCCAACTGGATCGTAACAGACCTCGTTAATTACAATTTCTGCCCTTAAAGCAAGGCACAAAAATCCCCAAAAAGCAAAGAGGATAAAGTTCCTTATCCAAGCCATAAAAATCAGGAATTATTTCCGTTGTTCAGTTCCAAAGGCAGGGGTTTAATGCCCCAAATGTCATCGGCATATTCTTTAATCGCTCTGTCGCTGGAAAATTTTCCCACACGTGCTACATTCAGAATTGCCTTAGTTATCCACTCTTCCCGGTTCAAATAGAACTCATCAACTTTATTAGAGGTCTCTACGAAAGCGCGGAAATCAGCCATATTCAAATAGCTATCCCCATCTTCCATCAATGCTTTCCAGATAGGTAAAAAGAGGTCTTTCTCACCTTCCTCAAAAGTGCCGTCAATTAAAGAATCCACAACTCTTTTCAGTTCAGGGTCGCTTTCATAATAACTGCGAGGATTATAACCACTTTGATTAAGCTCTTTCACTTCCTCTGCAGTCAAGCCAAAAATGAACATATTTTCCGCTCCAATCTCTTCAGCCATTTCAATATTGGCACCATCCAAAGTTCCTAAAGTTAAAGCTCCGTTTAAAGCAAATTTCATATTTCCCGTTCCACTGGCTTCATAACCGGCAGTAGAAATTTGGATAGAGAGGTCTGCAGCAGGAATAATCCTTTCGGCTAAAGAAACGCAATAATTAGGCAAAAAGACGACTTTTAAACGGTCTTTGATGTCCGGGTCTTTATTTACCACTTCTCCAATGTTGTTTATCAATTTAATCAAACGCTTTGCCAGAAAGTATCCTGGTGCTGCTTTTCCGGCAAAAATAACCGTTCTGGGCACAAAATTACCATTGGGATTATCTTTAATGCGAAAATAACGGGCAATTGTGCCCATCACATTCAATAATTGGCGTTTATATTCATGCAGGCGTTTTATTTGAGCATCAAAAAGGGAATTTACCTGCACGCGTATTCCTGTTTCGCGATAAATGTATCTGCTTAAATGGCTTTTGTTTATATCTTTAACTTCGGCAAAAGAAGTGCGAAAATCAGAGTCATTTATATATTTTTCAATACCGCGAATTTCCTCCAGATTGGTGATCCAACCACTACCTATAAATTCGGAAATTAAACTTGCTAATTGCGGATTACAGGTATGCAACCAAAGACGCGGTGTGATGCCATTGGTCTTATTTTGAAACTTTCCCGGGTATAATTCAGCCAAATCGGGAAAAATCCTTTCACAGAGGATTTTGGTATGTAATTTGGCAACTCCATTAACAGTATGCGAACTATGAATTGCCAGTTGCGCCATTCTGATAGCTTTTCCGTTGGTTTCTTCAATAATGGAAAGATTACGCATTTTGGCTAAATCGCCAGGATACAAACGCATCACTTCTTCCATAACTACATTATTTATTTGATAAATAAGCATCAGATGCCGCGGCAGTAATTCTTCAAAAAGAGCAATACCCCATTTTTCCAGCGCTTCAGGCAAAATAGTATGATTGGTGTAAGAAAAACAGCGCTTGGTGATTTCCCAGGCATTTTCAAAACTCATTCGTTCTTCATCAATCAAAATTCGCAACATTTCCGGAATAGCAAGAGCTGGATGCGTATCATTCAACTGAATGGCAATTTTATCCGCAAAGTTATTAAAACTATTGTGATAGCGTTTCCAATGCGCAAAAATATCCTGCAAAGTGGCAGAAACAAAGAAATATTCCTGCTGTAAACGCAACATCCTGCCCAAATGAACATTATCATTCGGATAGAGAACTTTGCTGATGTTTTCGGAAATGGTTTTCTTCTCCACTGCCTTTACATAATCGCCATTATTGAAATATTCCAAATCAAATTCCGCAGTGCTGGTTGCCTGCCACAAACGTAAATTATTCACATTGTCCACTTGATAACCAGGAACAGGAATATCCCAGGCAACTGCCAGAACATCTTCCGTATCAATCCAATGGTGTTCAATTCTGCCATCGGGAAGGGTCTCGCTGATAACCTTGCCCCCAAAACGCACACGGTAAGTTAGTTCCGGACGATTGATTTCCCAGGGACAACCATTTTTACGCCAATTATCAGGTTCTTCCACTTGATAACCCTGAACAATCTGCTGCTTGAAAATGCCATAATCATAACGAATACCATACCCATAAGCAGGATATGCCTGGGTGGCTAAAGAATCCATAAAACAGGCAGCTAAACGTCCTAAACCACCATTCCCCAATCCCATATCCGGTTCCAGTTCAATAATATCCTCCAAAGAAATACCCATTTCCTTCAACATATCGTAAACTTCGTTATACACATCCAGATTGATTAAACTATTGGTAAGCATTCTCCCCAGCAAAAATTCCAGCGAAAGATAATAGACCTTCTTCACATCCTGCTTGCGATATTCATATTGAGTGCGCAACCATCTTTCTATCAGCAGGTCTCGTAAACTGAGAGCTAACGCATAATAAATATCCCAGGGCTTAACTGTTGTTATATCTTTTATTAATGAATATTCCAGATGATTCAGAAATAAGGACTTCAGTTCGCTCTCACATTCTTCTGCCTTGTCCGTAAAAAAGATGGAGCGATAGTCATTCTTTTGTATATAATCTTCTTTCATTCATTGCACCTTCTCTGTTCTTATGAACACTTTTCCAACTGGGGAAAAGGGAATTGTTGTCAAGTAAAAAATGAGGAATTTACATTAGGGCACTGAAAACAACCAAAAAATGAAGAATGAAAAATGAAAAAATTGCGAATTAAAAAAGGTTGAGAGGGTTTAGATGGTTGAGATGGTTTAGAAGGTTTAGAAGGTTGAGAAGGTATAGATGGTTTAGAAGGTTGAGATGGTTGAGAAGGTTGAGATGGTTGAGAAGGTTTAGAAGGTTGAGAAGGTTGAGATGGTTGAGAAGGTTTAGAAGGTTGAGAAGGTATAGATGGTTTATAAGGTTGAGATGGTTGAGAGGGTTTAGATGGTTGAGAAGGTTGAGATGGTTGAGAAGGTTGAGGGGGTTTAGAGGGTTAAGAATGTTGAGATGCCTTAAAAGCCCAAAGGGCGATACAATAATAGCGATGGTAGCGTAAGCCCCTCGAAAAATGAAAGCCCCGATTTTTTTCTTTTTTCCCTTACCTAATTCTAAAAAAGCCCAAAGGGCGACACAATGATGTAGAAGGTAGCGTAAGCCCCTAGAAAATGAACGGTGAATGGAGTATGGAGAAAGAATTAAGTCAGGAGTCGTCATTGCTTGTATAACTATATCCCTTTCTTCAAATTAGTTTAGCAATGAGGACTCTTGACGACCTGTGAATAAAAATAGTTCATAAATTATAAAGTAATATCGGTGCTATCTGTGTTATCTGTGTTCTCGGTGTTTAAAAAATCTCTTTCTCTCTTTGTAAAAAATCTCGGTGCCCTCGGTGTTAATAATAATCAGCAGCATCTGAACAAAAATAAAAGAACATATTATTTTACTTGACGCCATACCCTTCTTCAAATATTAAACACTTTACGAGTAATTAATATATCTGATTATAAGTTCGGAACTAAGTTTTCTCAAGGAGGAAATATGAGAAAGTCATTGTTTTTGATTCTACTAACCCTTTCCTTTATAGGAGGGTTATTCGCTCAGGTAAATATTCAAAGTGGCCAGAATGTAACCCAAAACTTTGATGTTTTGGGAACTTCAGCTACTGCAACCATACCTACCGGTTGGAAAGCTGATAAAAATACAACCGCTAGAAGTGTGGGAACTTATTCTGCTGCTGGTACTGCCACTGAACAAAGGGCAGGGAATAATATGAGTTCATCTGCTACAAACGGTATCTATAACTATGGGGCAGGCCCTGCAGATACTGCTACCGATAGAGCAATTGGTTTTATATCTTCCGCTAATGCTACCAAAAGTGGAAATGTTTATGTTCAGCTTACCAATAATGGCAGCAGCACCATCAATTCTTTTTCCATAAGCTACAATGTGGAAAAATACCGGATGGGAACTAATGCAGCCGGTTTTTCCATACAAATGTATTATTCTGCGGATGGAACAAACTGGACTTCTGCCGGAAGTTCATTTTTAACCTCTTTCCCGACTGATGCTACAACCGGTGGCTATGATTCAGCTCCAGGGGTAACAGTTCCAGTATCTGCTACTTTATCCTATACCCTTGCAGCTGGAAGTTCTGTATATCTTGCTTGGAACTATTCCGTAACAAATGGTTCAACCACTTCCTTTGCACAGGGCTTGGGAATTGATGATGTAAGCATTACTGCGGAAGGTGCACCCACACCGGTTATTGTAGTTAGTGGCACTTTAAATCCTTTTTCTACTTATACCGGTACTCCTTCCACAGCTCAGAGTTACACTTTGAGCGGTCAAAATTTAACCGGAAATATCACGGTTGCTGCTCCTACAGGTTTTGCTCTTTCTACTGATGGAACAACCTATACCGGTAATTTATCTTTACCATCCACTTTTAACGGTTCGGTATATGTACGCTTAACCGGAGCCACGGCAGGAACTTTTTCCGGCAATATTGTTCATTCCAGTACCGGAGCAACGAATGTAAATCTTGCTGTGGAAGGAACTGTTACCAATCCTACTCCAACAATTAATATTACAGCTAACTTAACCCCCTTCAGTACTCAATTGGGAACTCCCTCTGCTGCTCAAAGTTATACAGTAACTGGAACCTTCTTAACTACCGGAATAAGTGTTACTGCACCGGAAGGTTTTGCCCTTTCTACCGATAATACTACCTTTACCAACACTCTTACTTTAGCCAGTAATTTCAGCGGACTTGTTTATGTGCGTTTAACAGGAGCCACGGCAGGAACTTTCTCCGGTAATATTGTTCATTCCAGTACCGGCGCTGAAACCCAGAATTTGGCTGTAAGCGGATTGGTTATTGATCCTAATGAAGCAACAACTTTCCTGGAAGAAGAATTTATTTATCCCGCTGGCGATCTTTTAACAGATCACGGTTGGTATGCTCATAGTGGAGCAGGAAACCATCCTGTTATTGTTGCGAATGAAGGTTTAATCTATCCTGGTTATTATGCTTATCAGGGTTTAGCTGCTCAAACAGTTTTCTCGGGTTCAGCAGAAGATGTAAAAAAGGCCTTTACTGATCAGACCTCGGGCACTTTTTACGCTGCCTTTTTAGTAAATGCTTCAGAGGTAAAAACCACCGCTGATTATTTCTTCCATTTTCTACCCAGTTTGTCTTCATCAACTGACTTTAAGGGCAAAGTATTTGTGCAAAAAGATACTTCCGATCACTTAAGATTCGGTATAACTAAAGCAGCAAATGCTATTTCAGAATCTGCGGCCACTCCTTACATCTATAGTTTGGATACTACTTATCTGATTGTTATGAAATATGTAATTGTTTCAGGTGCTTCTAATGATGAGGTCTATATGTGGGTTAATCCAGTTATCGGAGAAACTGAACCTGCACCTCAACTTACGGCTGCTGATTTAACAGGAGCAGATATAGGAGCAATTGGAGCAGTAGCTATTCGTCAAGGTTCTAATGGTCCTATAGCCAGAATTGATGGCATCCGAGTCACCAATAACTGGGCTAAACTTTGGGAAGGAACTCCTTATCAGACACCGGTTATTCATACCAGCACAACCGAGCTTGATCCTTTGGAAAGCATTGTAAATCTTCCCTCAGACGAAACCAGAGATTATACTTTATGGGGAACTAATATCGTAGGTGGAATAACTGTTACAGCCCCCAACGGCTTTCAGGTTTCTACTTCTCAAATAGAAGGATGGGCTTCCAGTATAACTGTTCCCGCCGATTTTCACTCGCAAATTTATGTGCGGATGCTGGCAAACGCCATCGGTGAATATGAGGGCTATATTGTTCATACCAGTGGAGATGCCGAACCTGTAAATGTTAGAGTAACAGGAGCAGCTCTTCCCACGCCTGTAACCTGGAATATTACTGCTAATTTAACTCCTTTTTCTTCTGAAGCAGGAACTCCTTCTGCAGTTCAATCATACACTTTAAGTGCTCCGGGAGCAATTGATTCTCTTCAAATAACTACTTCCTATCCTTTTGAATTAAGTTCTACGGGAACAGGTAACTGGGGAATAAGTTTAACGCTGAGCAATAATTTTAGCGGAAATGTTTATGTACGGATGAATGCCGCTGGTTCTGGAATATTCAACGGAATAATTTACCATAATACTACTTATGCTAATGAATATCAACTTCCCGTTAGCGGAACTGCCACATCTCAACCCGGAATGGCAAGTGATTTGTTCTTCTCTGAATATATAGAAGGCAGCAGTAATAATAAAGCTATTGAAATTTTCAACGGAACAGGTGGACCGGTGGACTTGAGCAATTACAAGGTTTGTCTTTATGCCAATGGCGCTGCCACACCTTCAAATACATTAAATTTAACAGGAACTCTTGCTCACCTTGATGTTTATGTAATTGCCAATGCTTCTGCAAACGCCACTATTTTGGGATTAGCAGATACAACTTCTTCCGTTACTTTTTATAATGGAGACGATGCTCTTGGTTTATATAAATTAGGTACAACCGAAACCTTGATAGATGTTATTGGCACCATTGGCACAGATCCAGGAGCAGCATGGAATGTGGCAGGAGTTACAAATGCTACTGCTGAACATACCTTAATCCGTAAACCCACAATTACTCAGGGCAATTTGGATTGGGCTGCCAGCGCTGGAACTAATACAGACGATAGTGAATGGGTTGTTTATGCCCAAGATTATATTGATAATCTGGGAATGCATACCTTTGGCAATGTTGTAGTTATGCCTGTTTTCAATCCTCCTGCTGGGGCTTATGCTACTCCCATCAATGTAACTATCAGCACAATTACACCAGGAGCAACAATTCACTATACAACAGATGGTTCAGAGCCCACAGAGGCCTCTCCTGTTTACAGCACTCCAATACCTGTCAGTTCTGATACCACTATCAAAGCTAAAGGTTATGCTACCGGTTATTCGCCCTCTGCAATTGCTACTGCTTTTTATGATTTTCCGGAAAATGTTTCTACTATAGCACAACTGAGAGAAGGAACTTTAGGTAGTGCCTATCGCCTTACGGGTGAAGCAGTTCTTACTTTCCAGCAGGCAAATCGTAATCAAAAATATGTTCAGGATGCAACAGCTGCTATAGTTATTGATGATCCTAACGGCAAAATAACCACTACTTATAACCTCTACGATGGCATAACCGGAATAACAGGAACTTTATCTTCTTATTCTGGATTACTACAATTTGTTCCTATTGCCGATCCAGGAGCTGCCACCTCTCATAATAATACAATTGTTCCTGTAACGAGAACTTTAGCAACTATCACATCTGCCGATCAGGCAAAACTGCTTAAGATATATAGTGTAACTTTAACACCCAATGCTACTGGCGTTTTTGCTGCTACAGCAGAAAATATTACTGCTACCGATGCTTCCGGAACGGCTGTTATGAGAACTTTCCCCAATGCCGATTATGCCGGAACCGCTATTCCAACAGACCCTGTAGATATCGTCTGTCTGGGAGGTCAATATAATGACACGATGCAATTCAGTCCGCGTTTTCTGGCAGATATAACTCCCGCTGCTGGAATCTTGGAAGCCCCGATTGTTAATATTTCTCAAGTAGCTGGAATGATAAACCTTAGCTGGAATCAGGTTCCTGGAGCTACTAACTACAGAATTGAATCCGCAGATGATCCTTATGGCACCTGGTCTACCGTAACTACAACTCCCAATTTATTCTATAGCGGAACCGCTGTTAGCAAGAAATTCTATCGGGTGATTGCAACTAACTAAACAAGAAACCCTATTCTTAATAAAATAAAGAGGTGGAGATTTTTTCTCCACCTTCTTTCTTCTGCAGATTTCCCTTGACTTTATATCAACATTTGGATAATTTATCTTATAAGAACTAAACACAAGTGGAGGTATAAAATGTTTTTAACCGGAACACAACTTAAAGAGGTCTTCCTCAAAGCTAAAAAACAGCGTTTTGGTATCATCGCATCCAATGTTGTTTTTGACACTCAGGTAAGAGCTCTCATTCAAGGTTACGCTGCTGTCAATTCTGATGGCTTAATGCAAATGAGTACTGGTGCCTGTAAATATGCAGCAGGCACTTCTCAGGATTTGCATACAGGGGCAAAAATGATTTCCGCAATGGTAAAAATCTTTTCTGCTCAGTTTCCCAAATGTGGAATTGGATTGCATATTGACCATGCCACACCTAACTATTTTGATTTTATTAAGTTCTGTATTGAAAACGACCTCGTTTCCTCTGTAATGATTGATGCCTCGGCAGAAAAACTGGAGGATAATATTCGGATTACTAAAGAGGTTGTGGATTTGGCACATAAATATAACATTTTAGTAGAAGGTGAAATCGGTCATATCAAGGGTACTGAAGATGAAATTGTTTCCGAAGATGAGCTCTATACCAAACCCGAAGAGGCATTGGAATTTGTAATAAAGACCAATGTAGACCTTTTTGCTGCTTCCGTAGGCACAAATCATGGCGTTACTAAAGGTGAAAATGTAGTTCTGCACTTAGATTTAATTAAGGAAATTGACGACCTGCTGATTAAAAATGGAGCGGAAAGAGGACTGGTTTTACATGGAGCTTCCGGATTAACTGATTGGCAACAACAAACAGCTATTGCCAATGGTGTGGTGAAAATCAATAAAGATACTCATTACCAGATGGATATGGCTTCTGCCATTCAAGAATATTGGGAAAAGGAAAAATATGCCATTGTTTGCCCTCCTGATGTTGACCCTGCTGCCTATATACCTAATAAAAGTAAGTTTGACCCTCGTAAATGGTTAATCAAAGGGGAAGAGAAAATGCAGAATACGGTTATGGAATTCTGCAAAATGTCCGGTAGCGCTAATAACAGTATTTTGTTATAGCTGATATGGTTAAAATAAGCAATAAATGGAACTCTGATTCCATTCTCTGTCTATTTCAGGGTGATTGTTTGGAACTACTTGATTCCATACCGGATGCCGCTATTCAGTTAGTAGTTACTTCACCTCCCTATAATATAGGCAAAAAATATGAAAAACGCCAACCCTTAGATGAATATATTGACTGGCAGAAAAAGGTTATTACAGAATGCTGTAGAGTTCTAAAAAAAAGTGGAAGTATCTGTTGGCAGGTAGGAAATTATATTGAAAACGGAGAAATTATCCCTCTGGATATTTTACTTTATCCTGTTTTTGCTGAATCGGGCTTAAAACTAAGAAATAGAATAATCTGGCATTTCGGGCATGGTTTGCATTCTTCCAAAAGGTTTTCAGGACGCTATGAAGTAATTCTCTGGTTTACCAAAAGTGATGAATATATCTTCAATTTAGACCCAGTCCGAATTCCCCAGAAGTATCCTAATAAGAAATATTTTAAGGGAGACAAAAAGGGAGAATTATCTTGCAATCCTTTAGGCAAAAATCCTTCCGATGTATGGAATATTCCCAATGTGAAAGCTAATCATATTGAAAAAACAATTCATCCTGCCCAATTTCCTGTAGAATTGGTAGAACGCCTAATTTTATCTATGACCAATGAAAATGACTGGACTTTAGACCCTTTTATGGGAACAGGAACAACGCAAATTGCTTCGCTTATTCATAACCGGAAAAGCTGTGGAGCGGAACTTCTTGATGAATATTATGAAATTGCCCTGCAAAGAATTAATAGTGCCATTTCCGGTGAATTGAAAATACGCCCTATGAATAGGCCGATCTTTGATCCCGAACATCCTATTTCATTCAAACCTATTACGGTAAATTTAACCAAAATAAAAGAAGAACAGTCAGAACTTGATCTGGTTTGGAGTAATGAAAAGTGAATATTGTATATGAATACTCACATCTTGGCGGTTTGGAAATATTATTAGTAAGATATCCTAAAATTATGGAAGAAGTATTAAACATTATAAAGGATATTAAACCTCACAAAACCAAGATTAGTAAAGAAAAAACAATGAGTGGCAAATCGCTTTTTTCTCCTAAAGATATAAATAAACAATTCAAAGACAAATTTCAATTATTAGGTTATAAAGAACTGAGAGATACTTTTAGTATAGAATTACCAAATTACGAACCGAAAATAACCGGTTGTTATAAACAAATTGACTTCTGTTTAGGGAAAGTTCTTGTGGAAGTGCAATTGGGAAAATACCCTTTTATGTTTTATGACCTTGCCAAATTTCAATACTTTTTCAATGAAAACAAAGCGGATGTGGGAATAGAAATAGTTCCCTGTTACCAATTACACAAGTCAATGTCCACAGGTGTTTCTTATGGCGAACAATTGATTAACGATATTGAAAGGTTAAAAAGGCATTTTCCGGCAGTTCCGGTAGCAATCTATCTAATAGATATATAAATACTTATAAGGAGAAATATGATGACAAATGTAGCAATCAACGGTTTCGGACGCATTGGACGTCTGGTTTTACGGGTAATTTTGGATAGCCATCCTGAGCTGAATGTTGTGGCTATAAATGATCTTACGGATGCTAAAACGCTGGCACATCTATTTAAATATGACAGTGTGCATAAGATATATCCTGGTAATGTTTCCGGCGAAGAGAATTATTTGGTTGTAAATGGCAAAAAGTTCAGGATTTTTGCGGAAAAAGACCCTGAAGTTCTTCCCTGGAAGGATTTAGGAGTGGAATTCGTAATTGAATCCACTGGCATCTTTACCTCTAAAGAAAAAGCCTCCAAACACTTGAAAGCGGGTGCTAAAAAGGTTATTTTAACTGCTCCGGCAAAAGATGAAGTGGATGCAACAATCGTGATGGGAGTAAACCATACCTCTTTAAAAGCGGAACATACAATTGTTTCCAATGCTTCCTGCACTACCAATTGTCTGGCTCCAGTAGCAAAAGTTCTGCAGGACAAATTTGGTATCCTAAATGGCTTAATGACTACTATTCACAGCTATACTAACGACCAAAGAATTTTAGACCTGCCCCATAATGATTTGCGTAGAGCCAGAGCTGCCGCAATGAGTATGATTCCAACTTCCACAGGAGCTGCCAAAGCTATCGGTTTGGTTATTCCTGAATTAAAAGGCAAACTGGATGGAGTAGCAATTAGAGTTCCTACCCCGGATGGTTCTTTAGTTGATCTTTGTGCCAATCTGGAAGTGGAAGTTACCAAAGAAGAAGTAAATATGGCTATGAAAGAAGCGGCGGAAACATATCTAAAGGGCTATTTAATGTATACGGAAGAGCCAATTGTGTCTATAGACATTGTTGGTAACAGTTATTCCTCCATTTTTGATGCCTTGATAACTTATACCAAAGGTAAAATGGTGAAGGTCTTCAGCTGGTATGATAACGAATATGGATATTCTAACAGAGTAGTGGACTTGCTGGAATATATGCGTAAGCTGTAAATTGTAGAGATTTTTTACACCGAGAACACTGAAGACACTAAGAACACCGAGAAAAAGAGTTTAATTCACTCTTTCCTCGGTTTCTAATAGTGTAAAGAAACAATATTTTCAGTGTTTTCGGTGTATATAATATTCCCCAAGAAAGCAGTTGACATTTTTCACTCTTCTTCAATTAGGGAATTTATATAAATTTCTGTTTGAAAATGCATAATTATTTTTACCTTCTGTGAATTCTTGTTTGCGCAGAAATAACAAAGGACTTTTCATTCCAGAAATGATATTATATCTTTATAGGAATTTAGCTAAAAATTTATGAGAGAATATCCAAAGTCCATCTTCACTATTGATGTGGAGGATTATTTTAATGTAACCGAAGAAAGAGGTGAACCACCTGTTTCCGAATGGGATTCTTTACCCAGTATTGTAGAAAGCGGTTTTTTGAAGTTGCTGGACTTGCTGGATACCTATCAGGTGAAGGCAACCTGTTTCTTTTTGGGTTATGTAGCCAAAAAATATCCGCATTTAGTGAAAGAAGCACAGAAAAGGGGACACGAAATTGCCTCGCATGGAATGTTTCATCGGATTGTTTATAAAATGAGCAAGGATGAATTTACCGCCGATTTGCTACAATCCAAAAATATTCTGGAAGATATTTGTTCCGAGCAGGTTACAGCTTTCAGGAGTCCCAGTTTTTCTTTAACGGAAGCAAGTCCCTGGTTTTTTGAGACCTTGGCAGAGACAGGTTTTATTGCCGATTCTTCTGTTTTTCCCGTAAAAAGGGACTATGGCGGTTACAAAACAACGCAGAAAAAGCCCTATTGGATAACGACAGAAAAAGGTGATATATGTGAATTTCCGATTTCTGTAGCGCCGTTTTGTGGTAAAGATATTTGCTTTTTCGGGGGTGGCTATTTGCGTCTTTTTCCTAAGCGGGTTATTTTGTATATGCACAAAAAGCTGGCAAAACAAGGAATTCCTACTCTTTTTTACATTCATCCCAGAGAAATGGAACCGCAACATCCGCGTTTGAAAATGAACAAAATGGCATATTTCAAGAGTTATGTAAACCTGAATACGGTGCAACCTAAGCTGGAAGCTATACTTTCCAGCAGTAAGTTTATAACTTGCCGGCAGTATATAGAAACCTGCTTTCCGGGAAAAAGGATATCCTCATCTTCCACTTAATAAGGAAGATTTGTAGTCAGTAGGAACTATATTAAAACTATGAAGGATAATTAAATGCAGGAAAATAAAACCGCTTCTTTCTTTGATCGCTATTCAATTGATTTTAATGCTATTTACGGTAGCGGCACAGGACCTTTTCAACGCTTAATCAATAAATGGTTTCGGCAGACAATGTTAATCCGTTTTCAAAAGACAATTGTTGCTTGTAACCCCTTGGAAGGAAAGACAATTCTGGATGTTGGTTGTGGTCCTGGAATTTATTCTATAACTTTAGCAAAAGGTTCTCCGAATTTTGTTTACGGTATTGATTTTGCACCTTCAATGGTAGAAATAGCCAGACAAGAGGCAAAGAAAGCAGGGGTGGAAAATATCTGCCGGTTTGAAATTGCCGATTTTAATACCCTGCCGGAGGATAAGCAGTATAATTACCTTATTTTAATGGGTTTTATGGATTATATGAAAAATCCCAAACAGGTTATTGAAAAAACAATGCGTTTGGCAAGTGATAAAGTTCTTTTCAGTTTTCCTTCCGATAAAGGTTTTTTGGCTTGGCAACGGAAAATACGCTATAAATTTAAGTGTCCACTTTACCTTTATAACGAAAAACAACTGGAAAACCTGTTTTCGGATATTTCACCCTGGCATTATACCCTTGAAAATATAGGCAGGGACTTCTTTGTGACCTTGGAAAAAGGGGAAAACCTTTAGGCAGATGGCATTGCCTACCCATTGCTTACCCATTACGGATGGCATTAGTAATGGGTAAGCAATGGGTAAGCAATGCTATTAAGGAAGAAAATGGAACTGTCTATATTTAGAAGTAGTTACAAATGTAGAAGGGAAATATATAATTGAATAGATAAGAGCCGTATTCTTGCTCAACCTTCTAAACCCTTTCAACCCTCTAAACTTTGCGCTAATAGTGATTTACGAGGAAATTTACCTTCCGGTATCTTCATCTCTTGGCTTTTAGCTATTTGCTTTCTGTTTTTGAAACCCCTTCATTTTCTGCTCTGATCTCTTTGCTTTCAACTCTCACAATCTTTTATCTCTATTTTATTCAGCGGAAATTTAATCCGTATAAATCAGTATCATCTATATAATCCTTATTGCCGATAATGCTACAATCCTACTGAAAGGTAGAGAGTGCGATTTCCGTTTAGCCAGGATTGTTGCCATTCCGTTTTCAGGTTAATTACTTTTCCTTTATAGGTTACTTTGGCAAAGACCCTATCATCCTCACTGGTGGCACAAATGCATCCCTCCGGATTTTCCGTGTCTGTTTCGGGCAGAATAAGAGAAGTAAGGGTTTGCCAGGTTTTAATTCCGGCAGAAATTTGCCATTTTGTCCTGTGATAGTGAAAAGCGTTTTCCCAATAAAAGCTGTTGTTTCGGCGTTCAATTTTATCTTCATAATGATAACGGAGCAAAAGAGATAAGGTGAGTTTCGGATTTAATTCGTGGTCTATCTTAAACCGCAAACGATAATGAATAGGAAGAGTAGCTATATAGCTTGAATCCGTTTCAGTTACGATTTCCTTATCCAGCAGGGTTAACTGTAAATTTATAATGGTATAAGAGGGATTAAAAGTAAGATTGAATATTCCTCGTGAATTCCAGTTCGGACTTTTAAGGGCGTTATTTTTACGCATTAGAGCATAGCGTAAACCGAGGGACATATTTTTCGGTAACTGATAATCCAAATTCCAGTCAATTTCCCGATTTTCTCCTTGATTGCTTAATAGACAGGGCTTGGCAGCATAAGCAGGCAATTGTTTTCCCTGTCTATAAGAATAACTGAGTTCCTGAGAAATATAGTTATAAATGAATTTAACGGAGGATTGAAAAGCAATGTTTTCTTCCAGAAGAGCTGTTTCTACAGATAAAACATAGTTTTCCCCGGTTGTTTTAGCCGAAATTGAGTAAGCATTGAGTTTTTTTACCCAAAGCGTATCGGCAAAGTCCCGATCGTAATTCTGGTTATAAGCCAACAAGGCAAAATTATTGTTTTTATAGTGATACTCCAGTCCTCCGGCGATAATTTCTTCCTGAACGGAAGTTTTCTCGGACTGAACCGATTTATAAAGTGACCCGATTTTGCCTTCTTTCAGAGAAGCATTGCGCTTTTGACCGGAAGCCATAAAGAAAGCGGAAAAATTGTTTACCCGCAAAATAGCTCCTGTTCCAAAAGGAGAAAAGGAAGAAGGATGCCCTGCTCGGTTTATGGCAAAAAGGGAATTTCCTCCGCTTTTTTTCAGAATAGTTCCCATACCAAAAGTAGGACGAAAGGAACCAAAATGAATTTCCGAGGGTTTGTTTTTAGAAGGCATAGCCGATAGCTGGAAATTGGCATAAAGGTCTGAATTTTCCTTTTTATAAAGATTAAGGTTAAAGCGCATATCTTTCTGGCGGAATTGAAGATTTGCCAGTCCATTAGCAAAGGTCTCCTGATATTTTGTCCGGCTCTGAAGGTCTACCTTATGCTTTCCTGTTTCCAGTTCCGTGTAAAGTTGATTCAGCCAGTTATCTTCCAAGGTTTCGGATTCCAGCTCCGGTATTTCTTCTATTTGGCTAAATAAAGGAACACAGCAAAAAGTAAAGAGGACAAGAAACCAGCCAAAAAACTTCACCAGGCAGAGCCCAAATCCACAATATGAGTTAAATCAAGTTCCGTATGAGTGCGCACGGTATACATCAAATTCACTTTACCTATTAGCACTTTCAGTCCCAGTCCAAAACGCGCGGGTTCACTTTGCCAGGAACTTTGAATTATTAAGGGTTTTGCTATGGAAAGAGAAGTTGCCAGAGAATAACTATCCTTTTCCTTGGGTCTGAAGGAATATGATGTAGCAAAGGAGGAATTTTCATTGGCGTTAAAATTGGCAGAAAGGGTAAATGTCCTTTCTTCCGTGCGGATATTATTACAGCGTATTTCGCTTCCGAACCTTTTATTCTGAAAAGAAAGAGCAAAATCGTTATCCCAGGTATACCAGCTTTGCTCCGCTATTTTTTCGTAGATTAAATGCTGAGTTGCACCTATGCGAAAAAAGGAAAAACTTGCGCTTAAAGCCAAATATTCATTTTGCCAGCGATAATCCGTATGCGCCAGATAGTCAATTCCCGTAGCTACTATCAACGGTTTTACGGGAAAGGCACTATGCAATCCATAAACATTGATTTCGCTTATGCCAAATGGTTGATGCCAACTAAAACAAATTCCGCTTTCCCCAATTACAGGAGAAAGAGTATAATCCGCAGGTGAAGCCGATAACATAGTGATTCCTGATAAGGCATTAGCAGAAGCGGAATTTTCCGTTGTAACAGAAAACAGGAAAGGATTGGAACAAAACAGGATAAAAGTTACGCTCAGGATGTGAATATATTGTTTCCCCATTTTGCACCTCATAGCATTAACACTTTAGCTGATAAGCTGTTATGGGCTCAAAATAAGTTTACTTCGCTCTCCGGATCAAAGAAATGTGCTTTAGCCATATCAAAAGTAACGCCGAGGT
>Ga0208198_1001844_pt1 | contig 17272 bp, 18 predicted proteins | sample AD_JPNTR2_MetaG_FD_184446 | JGI IMG/M metagenome (GOLD analysis project Ga0208198, IMG submission 184446) | Active sludge microbial communities of municipal wastewater-treating anaerobic digesters from Japan - AD_JPNTR2_MetaG (SPAdes) (version 2) | ecosystem: Engineered > Bioreactor > Anaerobic...
GAAAAATTTTATTAATATTTTAAAAGATACAACGCCTATGACCAAACACCAGAAATATTATAACCACATTTCGTGCATTTACCTTCGTTATTTAAACCTATGATTGATGTATGATAGCCTTGGCGTTGTATCAACATAGAATTGCATTGCGGACAAAAAGTACTATTATTATTTACGTCTAAAACATTACCAGTGTAAACATATTTCATACCATTATCACGAGCTATTTTGACAGCTTCTATGATAGTTTCTACAGGTGTAGGTGGTAAATTAGATAATTTATATGCAGGAAAGAATCTAGAAAAATGTAATGGCACATCTGCCAAACCATTATCTACCAACCATTTCACCATATTCTCTATCATATTCAAATCATCTGTATAGGTGGGTACTATTAGATTAGTGATTTCTAACCAAACACCATTTTCTTTTAAATTTTTTAAAGTATTTAAAACTGGCTGTAGTTTACCACCATTTAATCTTAAATAAATATTATCGTCAAATGATTTCAAATCTATATTGGCAGCGTCTAAATATGGAATTAAATCAGCTAATGGTTCAGGATTAATATATCCATTGCTAACTAAAACAGTTTTGATGCCATTATTTTTAGCTAAAAGTGCAGTTTCGTACATAAATTCATAAAAAACAGTAGGCTCATTGTATGTAAATGCTATAGATGGTATATTTTGTGCTAAAGCTGCTTTTACTAGTTGCTCTGGTGTATAATTATAAGATTTTATAGACAATGGAGATGCCTGAGCTATATCCCAATTTTGGCAATTTTTACAAGAAAAATTGCAACCTGCTGTACCAAAAGATAGTATAGTAGAAGTAGGTAGGAAATGATATAAAGGTTTTTTTTCTATAGGATCGATATTAAGTGCTACTATTCTGCCATATGATAAGCTGTATAATTTACCATCAATATTTTTGCGATCTTTGCATATACCTACTTGTCCGTCCTTTATTACGCAATAATTAGGACATAGTAAACATCTAACTGTAGTATCATTAATATTTTCCCAATATTTGGCTAATTGTTCTTCGTTTTGCATGATTTTATTTATTGTATTTTTAGCTTCTAATTTATTTAAAAATGGAAGTTGTGTTAATAAAAATCCACCTACTCCTGTAATTAAACTTTGCTTGATAAAATCTCTACGATCCATAATTAATTTATGAAAATAAATTTTACAAATTTAAGCATTTTTATTAATTTTTCAAAAGAAATTTTTTTAATTAATAACTAAATTATTACTGGTTTATTCACTTTAATAGCTATATTTCTTATGAGTATTATTGATTTTAAATAAATTTCATTCTAATTTATTTTTCTTTGTTAGCCACACAAAGAAAAGTCTCTGCTCGGGAAATGATTTGATGGGTTTAAAATTATAAAACCCTATAAAATCGTTTCTATCCAATACGACTTGCTTGTTTTATTGCAAATTATTTCTCAATGCAGTATTGCAAAACTTGTGCGATAGCATTATTGAAAGAGTCTGCTTTTTTAAATCCATATTTATTATTCAAATAATTAGCTAAATATTCTTGCTCAGTTTGTCCTTTTACTGGAACTAAAATAGCATTTTTATTTATTAAAAATAAATCCATAATAGTAGAATAGCCTGCTGTAGAAATTATATTTTTAGCGTTTGAGACTATAGATAGCCATTGTATATCATCTGGAGAATTTATAATCGTTAGATTAGTATGATTAATTCCAAATAAATATGGAGAGATTATAGCAAAAGAAACTGAGGTATTCAAAGAAGCAAAATCACTTAATTTTTTTACAATTAATTTGCAATATGATAATGGAGCAGAAATTAATATAACTACATCATATTGTTTTTCATTTTTTGAAATATATAACTTATCAAATCTAGATAAAGGTCCTATATATGAGACAGGTAATTTATTATAATTAGATGGATGAGATAATTTGCCTGCTAAGCTTTCATTATAAGCTTGGTAATCTGGAATCAAAATTTGATCGTATTTTTTAAGATAATGCCTTAAATAACTATTAATTAATGGATTAGCAAAAGATAAATATTTTGGTAAAATTACATTTAGCTGGTGAGTAATGAAATATGACTTAATATTTTTATTAAATAAACCGTAGCGATTATCACTAATGATGATATCTATTTTGTACAATTTTATTATTTTTTTAAGTTTAAAATGTTCATAAAAAGTTTGCCAGATTATCTGAAAAGCTATGATAAAATAATTAAAAATATTAAGGCCATTTTTAGAATATTTAAAATGCATAGAATAAAAAGGGATGAATTGAGCATTATCAAAATATTTTTTTATTAAAGCAAAGCTTTTACCATTACCAGCTATAATGATGTCATTACCATTATCTGATAATTTTTTAATAATAGGAATGAGCCTAGTAGCATGCCCGAGTCCCCAGTCTAATGGGCTAATAAGTATTTTCATTTATTAAAATGTAATATAACAAAAATATTATGCAAAATTTAAAAAAAGATATCAATAAGTAAAGCTAATTTTTTTAGTATTTTTGTAAATAAAGAAAAAATATGGACATAATTCCTATTTTAGCAAGTATCAGTCTTGGATTTTTTTTAATGGCTACCTCGTATCGACATGCATTGGTTTTTAAATCAAATGCACAAATTGTATTGGTAAATTTGATTTTTGCTATAGTATCAATGTTAATGTACTTTTTAGGTTACAAATTAGGATTGGCTACGATGGTTACTTTACCTTTCTATCCTGGCATAATAAGTATAATTCTATTTCTATTTTTAGCTGTTAGGATGTATTTCAGTATAGCTAAGGGCAAACTAAGTGAATTAATAGTAGATTTGAATAAATTTAAGACAGTACTTACGATGTCGTTATCATTGAGTTTCGAATCATTTTTAGCTGCATTATCTGTCAGTTACATGTTTGCTAATATCTATAGATCGATATTGTATACAATCATTTTTATTTTACTATTTTTATTTATTGGTGCATATGCGGGCAAGCAGGTTAATAGATTAGGTTCTATAAAAATATTTTATATTATGTCTTCAATATTTTATTTTATTAATGGATTAGTTTGTGTAATTATAACCTTGATTAATACTTAGATAAATTGAATTAGGCGTTTAATTAATAACTAAATTATTACTGAGTATCATTGATTTTAAGTGAATTAAGAAAGATATCGACTGGAGAAATGATTTGATAAAACTACTATTTAGATATCCAATTAATCAACTTCTCAACTAATCAACTTTATACAATAAGTTTAATAAAAATATTCTTTTAATCTTTCGAATAATGATTTACCAGATGATTGTCTTTGCACATTAAAATCTTTCATTTTTTTCATTTCTTCCAGCAAAGTTTTTTCTTCTTTTGTAATTTTGTCAGGCACATGAATATTTATACTCACAATGAAATCTCCTTTTTGAGATGAATTAATATCTGGTAATCCTTTATTTCTCAGTCTAAACAATTTACCTGGTTGAGTGCCAGGAGGTATTTTAATAGTAGCTTTACCATTTAAAATAGGTATTTCGATTTCAGTTCCTAAAACTGCGTCTGGATAAGAAATATAATGTTCGTAAAAAATATTTAACCCATCTCTTTTAAATAAAGGATGTTCTTCTTCCTCTATTAGAACTATTAAATCACCTGGAACGCCATATAATATTTGATTACCTTGACCTTTGAGTGTTATTTGCATATCTTGCAGAGCACCTGGGGGGATTTTAATTGTAACAACTTCTTTAGAATCTTCTTGACCAGTGCCACCGCAATGTTCACATTTTTCTTTTACTATTTTTCCTTTACCATTACAATTAGGGCAAACATTAGTAGATTGCACACGTCCGAAAAGAGTATTTGTAATTTGAGTAACCCTGCCAGTGCCACGACAAGTAGGACAAGTAACTATGCTAGCTTCAGATTTAGCTCCTATACCTTCACAAACATGACAAACTACTTTTTTATTTAATGTAACTTTTTTTTCTACACCTGTGAGTATTTCTTCTAGTGTCAATTTTATACGAATACGAATATTAGTGCCTTTTTGAGTATAGGTTTGATAATAATTTCCCTCTCCACCTCTTCTTCTGAAACCAAAAAAATCATCGAAGATATCATTTAAATTAGAGAATATGTCATCATTGCTGAAAAAATCATCACTCATTCCAGCATCACCATATTTATCATATCTCTGCTTTTTGTCTGCATCACCTAATACTGCGTATGCTTCAGCAATTTCTTTAAATTTTTCTTCAGCTTCTTTATCCTCTGGATTTCTATCTGGGTGATATTTCATTGCTAGCTTGCGATAAGCTTTTTTTATCTCATCATCGCTAGCATTTCTATCTATACCTAAAATTTCGTAATAATCTTTCTTTGCCACAATCTAATTTTTATTGATAAACTACAACTTTTGCATAACGTAAAACCACAGGGCGGTCTTGTAGATTTAATTTATAGCCTTTCATTAAAACTTCAGCAACAGTATTTTTCTTATCTTCAGGCCCCTCTATAGTACTAATAGCCTCATGTAATTCAATATCAAATGGCTCATTTACTGGATTAATTTCCTCTACTCCATATTTTTTCAATATATTTAAAAATTTTTGATAAATTAATTTATATGCGTCAGAAATCGCGTCTAAAGTTTGATTTTTTTCTATTGCTTCTAGCCCTCTTTCTATATCATCGATAATTGGTAAAAGATCAATAATCAATTGCATATTAGCTGTGTCTATAAGGTTTAGTTTTTCTTTGTTAGTTCTTTTTTTATAATTATCAAACTCAGCACATAATCTCAAATATTTATCATTGAGTTGATCATTTTGATTTTTTAATTCGTCTAAATATTTTTGGATTTCATCTTTATTATTCTCTTCTTGAACATCCGTGTTGATTTCTTCTGGATTTTCGAGGTTCTTTTCTTCATTTTTCAAAACATCTTTCTCTTTCATATAAATATTTTTTTTAAGTTAATCGCAAAATTCTTGCCTTTATTAAAAATTAGACAATTTGTCAGGAACTGGAATATTTAATTCATTTAATATTTGGTTAAGTTCATTTATGACTTCTGGTAAAATCGAAATACCATTTTTTTTATGAAAATTAGTTTTTTCGACTTCAGGATCATTAGGTATAAGGACAGGCTGATTAGGGTCAATGGGAGTAGTTGCTCTCATAGTTCTAATCCATAAATCCATATAATTTTTTACCTCATCAGTTGGTCTAAAAGCATCCAGTTTGATAGCAGCAAAAAAATGTCCTAATCCTTTGCCAGGATAGTAATCTTTTTCTGGAAGATAACTAACCTGTGGAGGCACAAAATTACCAAAATTAGCTCCTGATAATATAGCTGTCAATATATCCACTATTGCAGTTAAACAATATCCTTTATAGCCAGCATGCTCATAATCGCCACCTAAAGGTAAAATGGTTCCTTTTTTTCTCAAAACAGATGGGTCAATTGTAGGGATGCCATCAGCAGTTTGTAGCATACCTTCGGGGACAGTTTTGCCTTGTTTTTCCAATAATTCGACTTTACCACGAGCTATTGGTACAGTAGCGAAATCGGCTAAAAACATTGGTTCGTTTTTTGTGGGCATAGCAAAAGCAATAGGATTAGTACCAAGCATTGCCTGTTTAGCGAATGTGGGAGCTACAGTTGGGTTAGCATTAGTCATTGCTATACCTATCATGTCGTGCTTTACAGCTTTGATAGCATAATATCCTGCTATACCGAAATGATTCGAATTATTAACAACCACAACGCCACAACCTGCATTTTGAGCTTTTGATATAGCTAAATTCATAGCAAAATCACCACTAATCATTCCTAAACCATTATCACCATCTACTAGACCTGTAGCTAAACTTTCTTTAATAATTTTTGGTTTAGCATTAATATTTAATCTATTTTTTTGCCATAAACCTAGATAATCTTTTACTCTCACTAAACCATGTGATGGAATGCCTCGCAGTTCAGCTTCTACTAGTACATCGGCCACTAATTCTGCATCTTCTATATTCATTCCTATAGTTGAAAAAATTTCAATTATAGATAGTTTTAAATCTTTATAATCAATAACAAATTTATCAGAGTTCATATTTTTTAGAACAATTATTAAATTATTTAGCAAAAGAAACAGCTCTTGTTTCTCGAATAACTGTAACTTTAATTTGGCCTGGGTATGTCAATGAATTTTCTATTTCTTTGCTAAGGTCCATAGATAATTGAAAAGCATCTGCATCAGAAATTTGATCTGCGGAAACGATAACACGTATTTCTCTACCAGCTTGAATAGCAAAAGATTTTTGGACTCCATTATAATTTTGAGCAATATTTTCTAACTCTTTAATACGAGTAATATATGCATCTATAACATCTCTACGTGCACCTGGTCTAGCACCACTAATAGCGTCGCAAACTTGAATGATTGGAGCTAATAAGCTAGTAGCTTCTACTTCATCATGATGAGCACCAATAGCATTAATAACCTCAGGATGCTCTTTATATTTTTCTGCTAATTTCATACCTAAAATAGCATGAGGTAATTCTGGTTCATTATCAGGAACCTTACCAATATCGTGCAATAAGCCAGCTCTTTTAGCCAGTTTAGGATTGAGACCAAGCTCTGCTGCCATAGTAGCACACATCAGAGCTACTTCTTTACTATGTGCTAGAAGATTTTGTCCAAAAGAAGTACGATATTTCATTTTACCTATTAATCGAATCAAATCTTGATGCATATTAGTAATACCTAGATCTATGAGTGTATCTTTACCCACTTTCATAATTTCTTGCTCGATTTGTTTTTTTACTTTAGCTACTACTTCTTCTATACGAGCGGGTTGTATACGGCCATCAGCGACTAGCATTTCTAAAGATAATCTAGCTATTTCTCGCCTTACTGGATCAAAAGAAGATAAAACAATCAAATCTGGTGTATCATCAATGATTATTTCTACTCCAGTAGCAGCTTCTAAAGTTTTAATATTTCTACCATCTCTTCCGATAATTCTTCCTTTCATATCATCACCAGAAATAGGGAAAGTGCTTACAGCAGCTTCAGATGAATACTCAGTAGCTGTGCGTTGAATAGTTTCAATAATGATTTTTCTAGATTCTTCGTCTGCTTGCATACGAGCTTCATCTACTAGATTTTTAACATAATTGCTCACTTGGATTCTAGCATCTTCTTTCATTGACTCTATCAGTTCTGTACGAGCTTGTTCAGCAGTTAATCCAGCAATTCTCTCTAATTGATTTTGATATTCTTTTAAAGTTTCGTTAGCCTTTTCGATTTTTTCATTCAGAGAAGCTTGATCTTTGATTAATTGTTCTTTTTGTTGATTATACTCTTTAATTTTCTTTTGCAACTCATCATTTTTTTGCTTAATCATGAGATCTTGCTGCAAAAGTTTATTTTCTAAAGCATCAAGTTTTTTTGTTTTTTGTTGTATTTCCTCTTCAGCTCTTGTTTTATATTGAAGAGATTTTTCTTTAGCCTCGAGTATTTTTTCTTGTTTCAATACTTCAGCTTGTTTTTGAGCATCTTGTAATATTATATCACGTTTTTTTAAAGCATTTCGCTTAATTATGAAATACCAAGCTGCTATGCCAATAGCTAATACAGCTATTTCTATCACCAATACCACTACATTTGTCATAGTTTTATATTTTTTAGTTAGTTAATTTATTTTTTTAATTTATTTCAAAAATTTTAAATTAAAAAAAAATTAGTTTTTAGAATGCTATGACAATATGGGGAGGTGAGTAAAGTGTAAAACAATAAAACTCACACTTCTGTATCAAATAAAGATAATATTTGCTCCAATCTACCACCTAATTCCTCCTCTACAAAAAGATGTTCTTGTTGTAATTTTGATAAAGTAATAGCCTGCTCAATTAGCAGCATTGATAAAAGAGTTTGTAGGCTTTGTCCAGTATATTTGCGTGAGTATATCGTTAATTGCTCATCTAAAGCTTTTACTATTTTTCTAATATTAGCTTCATCACTTACATTAACTTTTAGAGGTATGGCTATGCCACCTAGACTGACATTAATATTAATAGTTTCCTCCATTTCACCTTACTCTTTTAACATTGCTATACATTTATCAATACGATTTATCATCTTTTTGATATAACGAGTTGCTTGGTCACTGGCGCCTTTTTCTTCAATTATTTTAGATACTTTTATATTTATTATTTCTTTATCTTTATTCATTAATTCATTCTTTAACTCAATAATTTCTCTACCAAGCGACTCATTTTCTTTTTTAAAATTTGTCACAGCATCTTTTAACTCACGATTTTGTAGCATTACCTCCCTGATTTTTATTTCTATTTCAGAGATTAATACATCAAAATCCATTTTTTATACAAAATTAATAATTTTTTTTGAATTGCTATTAATTTTTATAAATAAGGTAATTATCAATTATAACTGGTTAAAAGACAACTAATTGAATGAAATAATTTTTGTCAAATGTAACTTTCAGCAACAAAATTCGTTACATATTTAAACTATTTTTAATATGAAAATAAAATTTTTAATTTTAGTAAGTTTTTTAATCGTTTCTACATCTAATGCACAAAATTATCTACAAACTCTAAAAGATTTCGATAATTTGACATTAGATGGTGGTAATTATATTTTAAAAAAAGGTAATGGACAAATCAGTTATACACCTAATGATGATTATATAATTTTTTATAATTATGATTCTATTACAAAAACATTAAATATTAAAGTAAGAGCTAAAGAAAAGTTTAAATTTAAAAAAAATTCTGCACCATTAATAGAACTAACTGCACCATCAATAAAAAAAATTAAAATAAGCTCTGCAGCTAAGTTAGATGTAATAGATACTTTATATAGCCCTTATTTTAACCTTAAAGTAGAAGAAGCTTCTTTTTGCAAACTTACAATTATCGGCGATACTATTAAATTGGAAGCAAATGAGGCTAGCAGTATAAAAGCGTATAATCAGGCTAAAAAATTATTTTTATCAGCAAAAGAGGCTAGTAAAATTAAAATACATGGGAAATGGGAAAATGTAAATATAAAAGCTCAAGAAGCCAGTAAAATAGACATCAAAGGTCAATGTAATAAATTAAAAATAAATGCTGAGGAAGCAAGCACTGTGAATGCTTCTAAGCTATCAGCTAAAATAGGTGATGTAGCAGCCGAGGAAGCTAGTTCTGTAATAATTAACGTTAGCGACACTCTGCACAAGGTAGTCAGAGAAGCCTCATCAGTAAGAAATTCATCACATCCTAAAGAAATCATAGGTACAAATAACATAAAAAATTACAATAAATTGGCAGAATTATTTTCCTTTTTATTTTTTATGCCAATTTTATTGATTTTTGCTATTTTTTTAATTCCAATTATAATATTTGGATTTTTCTTGTAGCAATTTATTAAGAAAATTTAAAGTTTATCAAATCAATAGGAGATAACTCGGTGATTTGGTGAGATACAAATAGCAATGCGAGTGAGAGTGTGGGATATTTTATAAAATTAATGAGCAATCTTGAATAAATTTTTTATCTAATTTACTTTTCTTTGTTAACTACACAAAGAGAAGTAACAAAAGAGAAGTCTCCGAGTGGAAAATGATGCTAAACATTGCCATCTCTATAAGTTACAAATGAAGCGGAGCCAAGAAGATCTGAGTGGAAGAAATATTGCATAGATAATTTTTAATGAGTTGGTAAGAAAAACTTATGAGAAATTTTATTTAAATTTCCTTTATATTTTGGAATAAGGTCATTAATCATATCTATCAATTTTTCTAATTCTTTACAATGTCCATCTACCCATGTAATTAATGTTAACTCGTCTTCCTTTATTATTGTAATAAACATGGGAATAGTAGTTGTACCATATCCTGGCTTATCACAAATTGTGTCTTTAGAGAAAAATTGATCATTGTAAACAAAACTTTGTAATTCATACAAGATTTTCAAATTTAAAGAATCTATTGGGTAAAAGGTTATGTTATATTTATATGTATCATCTATATTTTTAACAGGAGCTCTCCAAATCATGCCTTCTTTAAACAACCGTATAGTTTGGGATGGACCATCTTCTATATGAATCTGTATGGAATTAATCCCTTTACGGAATCCTTGTCCATGACAAAAATAATTCGAAAATATAAAAGTAATAATTAATAATAATTTAAAATATTTGCTATTCATAATAATTTTAAAATTAATAATCCATGTGAAATCTAATAGGTATTAATATTAATACATTTACGGGTTTACCATTTTTCTCACCAGGTTCCCATTTTGGCATTGAATTTATAATTCGTTTTACTTCATTGTCACATAATTCGCATAGCCCCCTTTCTATCTTCGTATTATAAACATCTCCATTTTTACTGATAATAAAAGAAACTACTATAGTACCCTCCCATTCAAATTCATTTGGCCATTTTATATTATTATAAATATATTCCATTGCCGATAATTTTTCATAACTAAACGTGGGCATTTTATCAACATTTAAATATAAATATACTTCTTCTTGAGAACATATATCTGCATTATTAAATTTTTGTCCAAAACATAATTTTGAAAATAAAATTAATAAAATAAAAATTTTAGTATTCATTATTTTTCATATTTTGTATAGTTTCTGATATTGCTCTAGTTATTTGTTCTGATAATTTAATATTAGTTTCTTTAAAACCCTCTGATGTATAAATTGCTCTATGTATGTAATCTTCACCTTTTGAATAAAGATAAGCATGTCCATATGCTTCATGTGATAATGCTTGCGCTCTAACTTCTTTACTTAATCCTTTATTTATTGTTATTTTTACACTATTATCTGGTGAATTATATTTTTCAGATTCATTACCAGGTGTCTGGGTAACTCCAAGAAATCCAGTATCACCTGTATTTAAACCAAAAGGACCATTTTTGTCATCAGTTTGAATAATTGGATCAAATTTATATTCTTTTATATTGCCATTCTCATCTTTATATAAAAATTTATCTGAAACATTAATTTCAAATGTTGTTTCATGATTTACTAATTGTTTAAATGCATTAAAATTGTAACTAGTACTATTTGCTTTATTTAATAAATTTTTATCGATCATTCCATGTTCATCAAATTTTACATAAGCCATATCTTCTTTTGTTAATGTATTTAGTATAGCTCTTTGAGCATCTAGATTTAAAGCAATTACAATTTCCCCATTAGGATACAACAGCACCACCAGATTATCCGCAGTATAGCAATATGGCGATAGCGATGGATATTTATCGCTCATCGCATCCACACTTGGCCACCCAATCAGCTCGCTATCATAATATCTCGCCCCGAAATGCGTATAGCTGGTCTCGTTGTCTAGCTCCTTAGCGTTGATCATAAAATAATATTTTTGTTAGGTAAAATTAATGAATTTTTTTTATATAATTTTGTTTTAATAATGATTTATTATTATAATTATGTTTACTCTCCCAGTCTCCCAAGTCTCCCCAGTCTCAATATTGTCGCACCATAAGAAATTGAAATTAAAAATATATAAATTATGAGTAAGTTATTTAATCCATTTAAGCTAAAAAATCTACAATTAAAAAATAGAATAGCTATGTCGCCAATGTGTATGTATAGTGCTACTGATGATGGCAAAATCACCGATTGGCATCAAATACATTATGCTACTCGAGCTATTGGCGGCGTAGGACTTATCATTCAGGAAGCTACAGCTGTAGAAAAACGCGGCCGTATTACTGCTAATGATTTAGGTATTTGGGATGATAGTTTTGTCGATGATTTATCAAAATTTGTCGAAAATATACACTCTCTTGACTGTAAAATAGCTATTCAGCTGGCACATGCTGGTAGAAAATGCGAAGTAACTAACGAAAGAATCATTGCCCCTAGTGCTATTCAATGGAGTGATAAGTATCCTATCCCCACAGAAATGACCAAAAAAGATATTAATGAAGTCATAATTGCTTTCACACAGGCATCTAATAGAGCATCGCTAGCAGGTTATGATGCTATAGAATTACATGCAGCTCATGGCTATTTGATACATGAATTTTTATCTCCGCTGTCAAATCATAGACTAGATGAATATGGAGGTAATACAATCAATAGAACTAGATTTTTAAAAGAGATATTAACAGAAATTAAAAACGTCATTCCAAGTAATATGCCAATTTTTATTAGAGTTTCTGCTAGTGATTATATAGAAGGTGGACTAAATATTGATGAAACTTTAGCAATAATAGATATTATAAAAGATCTCGTAGATATAATCGACTGCAGCTCTGGTGGATTATTATCACCTAGAATAGATCTATACCCTGGATATCAAATCGGCTTCGCAGAAACAATAAAAAAATTTTTTAATATTTCTACAGCTGCAGTAGGATTAATAACTACACCAGAGATGGCTGAAGAAATTATTGGTAATCAAAGAGCTGATTTAGTTTTGCTGGGACGTGCACTGTTACGACAACCATATTGGCCTATGTATGCTGCTCATATTCTAAAAGCTGATTTCACTTATCCTACTCAATATATCAGAGGTAAATATTAAATCATTTACTCAATTCATTAATCAATTTTTTGAATTTATCTATTTGATCTTTTTCAGTCCATTGCTTTTCTATAATGTATGTATGATACAATTTAGAATCATATTGATCTGTAGTTATCATTGTTATAGCTTCATCTATATTATTAAATAAAAAATATTTATCAAATAAAAATTCTGCACCGTAAAAATTATTTACAACTGGCTTAATGCCTTTAGCCATTGCTTCAATAATATTGAATGGATGGCCCTCACAGACACTGGTCGATAATAAATAATTTTTATCATTTAACCAATCATTTATATCATTTACCCAATCATAGAAAATCACATTTTTTTCTAAATTCATATTTTTGATAGATTGCTTAATATATTTTTCGTAAACAAGATCAGTGAAATTACCTGCTATATGTAGCATATACTCATCATCTTTCTCCAATAATTTTCTCAATATTTCTAATGCAAAATGTAAATTTTTCATAGGGGTAATATGAGATACCCATGCTATATTATAGCCATGCGAATGTTCATGAAAGCTCAATCTATTTATATCTATACCATTAGCAATTAATTTTATTTTATTGTTATCAATATTTAAATTTTTCTTATCAAGAATATCTTTAATATAATTATTTACAATAACTAAATTATCTATTTTAGCCCACTCTATTAATAAAGGATAAAAATCAAAAGCTTCATAACGATGAAGACGAATAAAAAGTATTTTAGAGCTTGGTTTCAAATAGCTAGCAGCGATAGCATTTTCATTAGCCCATTCTACCCAAATTATATCAGCCCATTTCAAAGCTTGTTTTAATTTTTTATTTGTAATTCTATGAATTAATTTATATGCTTTTTTATTAATTATTTGGTTTTTTAGAGCTTTAGATAAAATTTTTTGAAAGCGAACATAATTGCGCGGTATTACATATTTTTTTACCCAATAATCATTATTTATGCCTTTTATAATAGGATCTAAAAAATCATCCTCATCTTCATTGACAACTATGGCGAGTTTAATTTGATTTTTAGCAAGCTCAATCCTTTCTTTTGTCTTTTGTATCTTTTGAGTAATATAATGTTTGAATTCATTATTTTTTGATTTTTTGTAAATAGTAGAATACAATTTTTTTGCTTTTTTATAATCTCCATTAAAAAAATATATATCTGCTAATATTTCGAATAATTCCTCGTCAAACTTATTTGCTCTCAAATAATTAAATATGATTTTTTGTGCAAAAGAATATCTATTTATTTCAATATATTTTTTAGCATAAGTAATAGTTTCATCCCTTGATAAAGACTGATTTTTTAATGCATCTTTTAATTCCATAATTTAAAATATCTATTAGAATAATTAAGTAAAATTAGTAATTTTTTCAAAAAAATAATAAAATTAGATATTACAAAGATGAGCTCAAACAATTTTGTAGGAAGTAAGTTTTTAATGGAAAAGCAAGAATAAGAGCAATAATATAACATATGAGGGGAAAAAGGGTTTTATTTTAAAAATATTTAAAATTTTATTTGCTATAATTTTGCCATCTATTCCCCCTATCCCCTCCTCTTTATAATTCCAAATATAAAATAGATCTTTTGAATTAATCCACAGCTATTTTACAATGATATATATTAACTAATTTTACAAAATCAAGAATAATTTGTAATTTTATAAAAGTTTTTTTAGCAGTTATGAATTATTTATTAGACAGACAAGATTTATATAATTTAGATAAAAACGAAATAATAGAATTATTGCAATTGCAAGGTGATGATCTCATAAAATTAATTAAAAAAGCTAATGAAATTCGTTTAAAATATAGAGGTGACAAAGTCTATTTTAGAGGTTTAATAGAATATTCTAATATTTGCAGAAAAAACTGCTTATATTGTGGCATTAGAAGTGGTAATAAACATTTCATTCGTTATACCATAAAAGATGATGAATTTTATAATGCTGTAAAATTTGCTATCAGAGAGCAATATGGGAGCATAGTAATACAAAGTGGCGAAAATACTAGTCCAGCTTTTATAGAAAAAATTACAGAATACATAAAAGAAATTAAAAAAATTAGTAATGATAAATTAGGTATTACACTATCACTAGGTGAGCAATCAATAGCAACATATCAAAAATGGTATGTTGCTGGTGCACATCGATATTTATTACGTATAGAAGAATCTCATCCTGAACTATACAAAAAATTACATCCACAGGATGGCAATCACGATTTTGAAACTAGGTATAATTGTTTAATAAATCTACAAAATATTGGATATCAATTGGGCACTGGTATTATGATAGGGCTACCATTTCAAACAGTGGAACATTTAGCTGATGATCTAATTTTTATGAGAGATCTAGACATAGATATGTGCGGTATGGGACCTTATATAGAACATCCTGATACTCCGCTTTATCAATACAAAGATGAGCTTTTACCTTTAAAGGATAGGTTTAATTTAACTTTAAAAATGATTGCTATTCTCAGGTTGATGATGCCAGATATTAATATAGCCGCTACCACTGCCATGCAAGCTATAGATCCAATGGGTAGAGAAAAGGCTTTGCAAGCTGGTGCTAATGTTTTGATGCCTAATATTACTCCTAAGCAATACAGAGAAGAATATTTACTCTATAATAATAAACCCTGTATAGATGAAAATCCTGATGATTGTATAGATTGCTTAGACTCTAGAGTACAAATGGCAGGTTATCGTGTAGGCTATGATGAATGGGGTGATAGTACTCATTATTTTAACAGAAAAAATTTATAAAAATTCTTAATCTCAATTTTTCTTTGGTTTATATCCACTTTGTTGCAATAAAATGCTAGAGTTTGTTATCGAAAAAATATTTTTAAAATTTTCATTTGGATGAGAAAGCGCATAGCTACGTATTATTTGCCATCCTATATATTGACCGATACGTGGAGCACTATTTTGTGAAAATGTACTAGTGAATGGCCCCTCACCTATATATTTATTTATCTCACGCACATCTGTAGTATAAAGCAATTTTTTATCAATAAAAAATCCCCAAACATTGCCTTCATTGGTACTAGCCCACATATATTGCGGTGTAGTGTAATATATTTTTGTACTATCAGGTGTTTCTGGCAAGGCTATATCTGTAAAATATAATATTTTACCATGATAAAGCATTTTATCCAAAAGAGTGCTATTAGGAGGATTATATTTTTCTACATATGATCTTCCTATTTCTTTCATGCAATCTACTATTATGAAATCCTTTGTCATTCTACGCGAAATATATTTAGGTATGCCAAACTGTTTATAGATGTTATAATTCTCACCTAAATACATGTCTAAGGCTATGATAAGATTGTTTTCGGCATATTTAACAGGAAATTCAAAATCGCCACCAGACACATAAGTGTAAATATTGGGTATGACAAAACTACTATCAAAATATAATATCCTTTTAAAGGCTTCTTTCAGAGACATTTCTAACCATGACAAATCATCATATTGTTTATCTACATCTTTTTTAAATTGTTTCACTATTGGATCTTTTAAGTATAATTTCATTTGATAAATATTTACTGGATTATTTAAATCTTCTAAATTATAAAAAAAATTATATTTATTATGTAATGTTGTCAATTTTTCTTTTAAACTATCAAGAGGTATAGCAAACAAATCTTGCTCATATCTATGTATTTTTATCGGTGGCACGTATATATCTGTCATCTTTTTTCTTGCTATTACTGGTAGAAATTCTTTCTCTTTATTTTTATTACTACATGAGTTACATGCATTCAATACTAGAGCAAGCAAAACAACTATTGGAAATATTTTATTCATATGAAATTGTTTTTATAATTTTGTTTTTGAAATTCAAAATTAATAAAACTTATGAAAAGGATAGCAATTTTAATTATAGGACTTTTGTCAGTATTTTCATTAAAAATTTATGGACAAAATGATGAGTCATTAACTGAATTTAAATTTTTCAGAGCTGGTATGTATGGAACTACTGGAATTACTTGGATGAAACCTGACATGAAAGAATGGACAAATGATGGTGTTCGTTTTGGTTATGGTTATGGTTTTATGGCAGAGTTTGCTCTAGCACCTAATATTGTTATTGCATCAGGCTTTGATGTGATGTATGGTAGTGGTAAATTGAAATTCTCTGATACACTTTTCAGTTATGATATTTATACAGACAAACTGTCTGATATTAATTCTTTATATAAAATTCAATATTTACAAATTCCTATTACTATCAAAATGCGTACTAATGAAATTAATTATTTCAGATATTATATGAGACTCGGCACATCATTAGGCTTTAGAATAGGAACTAAATATACCGAAGAAATTAGTGCTAAAGATGGTTCTTTTATTATTAGACCTTATGATAATGAAAAAGCTATTGATCGTGTCCCTCTTTTCAGAGCTTCTTTTGATGTAGGTGGCGGTATAGAATATTCGTTAGGTGGTACTACTGCACTATTAGCAGAAATATATTTTAATAATGGCCTCACTAATAGTTTAAAAGAATATAATAATTTTAAATATAATGCTAAAGTCAATTATTTAATGCTAAGAGTTGGCATTTTATTTTAAGATAAAGATAAAAAAATTTTCGCTTCTGCCTGCTTGAATATCGAAAAGCATCGACAGATGACTCAATTATTATTGCCCGAGAATCCTT